>Ga0222628_1000229_pt1 | contig 26782 bp, 54 predicted proteins | sample AntAcemetageno95_FD_179860 | JGI IMG/M metagenome (GOLD analysis project Ga0222628, IMG submission 179860) | Saline water microbial communities from Ace Lake, Antarctica - #95 | ecosystem: Environmental > Aquatic > Non-marine Saline and Alkaline > Saline | place: Antarctica: Ace Lake | collected...
TCTTGTCAAGTGTATATACTATCTATTATACACGTATCATACAATATATAGCTGTATCCCTTTGTTTCTAGGGGTTACGTCGATGTCTATAAATTTTAATAAGTTTCTGGAAAATATCAATATTTTCTTGTATCTAAGTGGTGTATTATAGCTCGATACCTTGCTATCATTGAGTTATAAGGTGTTATTATATAATTTGAGCTTAACGATATTTAATTTGAGCTTATTGGCTTTCCTGAATTGACATGAAAAAAGACGGGTTGAAGTCCCCGTCTTGATGATCTTATTATATTATTTTTATTTGCTTTAAAATTCTCCATTTTCTACCATAGAATGGAAATTATCATAATTGAATATAACATGATCTAATACTTTGATTCCTAATATTTTTCCTGACTCCTGTATTCTTTCTGTGATTTTAAGATCTTCAGGACTTGGTTTTAAATTTCCAGAGGGATGATTATGTGCAATTATAACGCTTGCTGCCCTGTCTTTGATAACATCTGAGAATACTTCTCTAGGGTGAACTTGGCAGGTGTTTAATAATCCGATTGTAACAGTCCTAACTTTTATAACTTTGTTAGCAGCGTTCAAACTAATACAAAGAAAGTGTTCTTGTTCCCTTGTTCCAATATGACGTATTAATGGGTGAATATCAGCTGGAAATTGTATCTTAATACCTTTAGTCGTTTTTCTTTTATAAAGTTCATTAATCGCAAGGAAAGTTTCAGCTTTTTTTAGGTCGATATTTTCAAGATCTTTAATATCTTCAGGTTTTATATTTTCTTTAGTATCAAATATATTTAATATTTCTTTAGCAAGTTCTTTATTTTCTGTTTCGAATATTGTTTTAATCAATTCTTCATCTGTCAATTCGCTGGTATCTTTTAATACTATTTCACTAGGATAATTTTTTATTTCTTCCATGTTTTTCCCCTTTTTTCTTTTTTTATCTTACAACTTAATTGTATCAAATATTATTACACTTATCAAATGTATTATATATATACCTTATATATAGTAATTTTTAAAACGCTCTACTTTCCTTTGTTTATAAGGGTTCAAGGATTATATAAAATAAATAAAAAATACTTGTTTTCCGTGCTATTATTTCATACTATTTACAGGGTTAAAATGCTTATAACTCTAGCTATGATTGACATCGAATAGGTTTTATAGAGATTTGAGCTTAACGATATTTAATTTGAGCTTAACATATTTAATTTGAGATTTCCAGGATGATACTACCAGGATGATATTTCCAGGATGATATTTCCAGGATGATATTTCCAGGATGATATTTCCAGGATGATATTTCCAGGAAGATAATTTTAGATTTTAAGATTTCACCTCTGGAATAATTACAATGACACCTCACGCAATGCCTATAAGGTCACTGGTCAACCTCACAAAAAAATATTAAACTTTCCTATATACATTGTATACCAGCGTTATAATATGATTATTTTTCCAGATTTTTTCCACATTTTTTTTAAATTTCCAGAGACTTTTTTTAGGCGTGCATAACTTTTTTTCGAGTTTTTTTCGTGGCGTTTTGCAACATTTTTTCCAGGGTTTTTTTTAGGTTTTTTTTGAGCTTTTTTTCACGTTTTTTTTTGAAATTTTCGAGTTTTTTTCGAGGTTTTTTTTGGATTTTTTTCAGTTTTTTTGCCGATTTTGGCGTGTTTTTGCACCATTTTTTTTTCTCATTTTCAATCCTCATTTTTCATTTTCTTGTGTGAGCTTACTACATCTGAGCTTACTATGTGAGCTTACAATGCATATTAGAGTAGATATATTAATATTAGTATATAGTATATAGCTTTGGCGTGGTTTTTTTCGAGAGTTTTTTCCCTGGATTCAAGAACTTTTTTCAGGATTTTTTGAGGTTTTTTTCAATTTATTTTTTTGATTTGTTTTTAAGTTTTTTTCTTTATTTTTTACAGGTTTTGAAAGGTTTTTTCAGTTTCATTTTGAAGTTTCATTTTCTTTATTTCTTTTTTTTATTCTTATTTTTTTTAATTACAAATGAGCTTACTTAAATGAGCTTACTTAATATATATATAGTATGTTGCACGCCTTGGTTTTGCTGAGGTTTCGTTTGTTTTTCGTTCCAGATTGCAATCGAATTTGAGATTAAATTTGAGATTAAATTTGAGATTAAATTTGTGATTTTATTTTGGAAAATTTATAGGGAATTTTCATGGAATTTTCTCATAAATTTATACAATATTTCTCTAAAATAATAGACGATTTTATATCTATTTTCTCACACTATTTGTGTATTAGTTATCTGACAGTGTTATTTATATTTTATTGATTATTTTTTTTGGGTTCTGAACCAATTGAATTCAACTATGTAGGTTTAATAAAAGTATTAAACCTTGATTTATTTCTAAAATTTTATCGAATCTAATTTTCAATATCTCTACATGATAATATCGACAATTAATCTAAGGATTTTCCAAAATTCCTAATCCAATTCTAATCAAATTAGTATCCAAATACTTTAATCAATTCTTGCTAACTCTCAAAACATTTTATATCAGAAAGATACAGAGGAAAATCAGAGTTCCTAATCGAATTCTAATCCATTTTATTTTGAATTAAATCAAGGTTAATAGTTTTATCAATGGTTAATACTTCTATTCATATTATTTCCAAAGTTCCCAATTTATATAGACTCGCTGTCAATTGCTGTCAATTGCTGTCATTTGACCGCCCAATCCAATCCAATCCAATCCAATCCAATACAACTACGTCAACTTCAACTCAAATAAAAATAAATTCAAGTCAAATCCAAAATCAAGAAATGAAAAAAATATTTTTCATGTCGTCGTCAATTTTCTGTGGTAAAATGAACCCATGAGAATAACCCTGAAAAGTCAAAACAAAATATTCATCTCCCAAAAATTCTACGTGAAATCTTATTTCAATTGCTGGAGACACTACGCCAAGCTGGTCTGGATCAAGGTTTACCAGGGAAAGTCAGGTGGTTACTCGGAAATCGAGATAGTTTTCCCCGAAGATTTCCCAACTAAATTCTGGAAAGATGTAAAACGAGAGTTGGAGAGGAAGATTAAATACTCCGTAGAATGACGAGAGATAGGATTAAACTTTGTTTTGTCGAAAAGTGATAGGATGGTATGGAAGAAGTGGAATGGATAAGATTAAGATGGTGATATGGCGTTTTTCATGTTCAGGGTTCTCGACTTGAACTTCAGCAATACCCATTTTCAAATCGTTCATCGTTTTTATGCCGAATATGTATTGACAAACGTAATACTTTATTAAAACATTGTGTTATGAATTATATCGCTGTTTCAGTGTAAAACACGTCTCCCATTGCATGGGAAACATCGGCGAAATAAACTTTATTTCCTTCATTCCTTAACATCAATTTTTGATAATCCCACTTGGGATTATCTTCAAAAAACAACAGTAATTCATAATCATCAGATTTAATAAATTTCTTAATAACATCTGCGATTTCCATCGCAAGATCTACTCTTTTCATTTGGTATTGTTTTTTTGTGATAATATTCATTGTTTTCTCCTCCTCAGATAAGTAAATATCAGCTGCAAATTAATACAGCTGATATGATTGTCCATTATTTATTTTTGTACTTTCCCTAAAAACATTTCCCCAAATTTAATTTCTTGGATGACTTCTTTAAGAGATTTTTCGTCTGTTATGATATAAGTGCCCATATACTCTACGTGCTCCGTATATGCCTTATACGCCTTCACTTCAAAACTTCCAATTTCATTATACATGTTTGTTAATTTTTCTTGCAAATCTCGCCCCTTCCTTTAAAACTTCAATAACTTGTTTGATTATGTCATCGGAAACTCTAATAGTTCCCAAATTACCCGATATCCTCTATACTGACGATCCAGTCATCAGACTGGATGAGTTCCTCCATGTCGTCGTGCAGCTCCAACTTGGAGTAAACACACACTATTCTATTTTGTTCGGTTTGCCATCCAATCGAGTGGGTGGCTCCAGGACTATCAAACTCATGTTTGATAATCAGTTTTATTAATTTCTCATCCTTACGACCTTTGATGGCCGCCATTAAGTCATTATGTGATAATTTCATAATTTATTTTACCTCCTGATTTAGTATTACAATTTGCGTTTTTTCCCCTTTTTTTATTATCCATAATTATATTACAATTTGCATTTTTAAAACTCTCGCATTTTTTTTTACATAAAAAAATGCCAAGGTTCACAGACCTTGACATTTATATGTTTTTATATTTATTTGGTTTTTGGTGTTTTAGTTGCTAGAAATCCATATCATTAAATTCATCTTTAATTTTTTTAGCCAATTCATCATATCCTTCTTTTTTTAAAACATTTAACATTACATCATGCAAGTTATCTATAAGATATGAAATTTCCCCATCTATCTTAAAAAATCTCATAGCTTCGTCGAACTCTGAAATAGCTGCTGCGTATATTTTCTCTTTCTTATTTTTCAGAAATTTCTCGTTATTATCCTCGTGACCCTTCACAAAGTGTTTTATCGCTTCCATTATTTACTCCTTCATATTCATATTCGCTATCTTCCTCAATCACAGATTCGCAAGCATTCCATTTAGTATCCCAATTCTCATAACACCATTTAACACCTCCCAAATCTATAATTCGTGTCTTTTTTCCCATTTTTTATTAAATTTCTCATCAATATCCGCCATCTTCTTCGGTGGAGCAAATTCAACTACACCTACAAAAGAAAGTTCAGACAATGCTTTGAGATATTTATAATTTACCTTATCGAGTTCGTATCTTAATTTTTCTAATTCTGTCATAATTCTTCAACTCTCAAATCTTCGTTAAAACTTCCGCAATAAGAGCAGTCACCATTTCCGTTTATATCAAAATAATCTTCATCACAGTGATTACATCTGATTAATTCTGAATTATCTTTATTTGCATGAATATCATAATATATCAGTCCAGCACATATCAGGATTATTGCTACTGTTATTTCACCCATTTGTATCACCCCTCCTTAAAAGAATTTCTTAAGTTCTCTTGGAACCTGTTGACGTTCTTTATCCTTCTTGTGGAAAAAAGGAATATCTGCATCATCGCACTGTTCTTCAATATTGTCTATCCATTCATCTTTCATCGGTCTTGATTTTGATCCAGTTTCAGGCCCACCAATAACAAAGTTAAGATGATTCTCTACATGCTTGCCAGAACATATATAATTTTCATCTCCATCAGAACCACAATAGTAATCACAGTGAGGATATTCACAATAATTCAACCACTTTTCAGAATTTAATTTGATAGGTCCAAGAAGAGGTTCTAGTGATACAAAATACCCTGCTGCTGGAATTTCCAAGAGTATCGGAATCCTTTTGTCTGCTTGCTCCTGATTCTCAGCTGTTACACCAAGCCAGAGGTTTTTAAGTGGTTTATACGAGGTGTCTTTTGGAGCATTTATCAAAGCCATTATGTTATTTCTCCACATTCTTCGACTCTGTGAAACTGATTGACCAGTTTCATGTTGCTTTTATTTCTAAGGAATTCCTTGCATTCCTTATCATCTACGGACTGCATTGCTCTCATAGTATGATAGAGTAGTTGAACGGCTATTTTTTTATCTATTTTAACATTAAGTGTTTTGCAGGATAATCCCCAACAAGAATAATCTAGGTTGCTGCCACTAAGGTTGCTGCCACTAAGGTTGCTGCCACTAAGGTTGCTGTAACTAAGGTTGCTGCCACGAAGGTTGCTGTAACTAAGGTCGCTGCCACGAAGGTCGCTGCCACTAAGGTAGCTGTAACTAAGGTCGCTGTCACGAAGGTTGCTGCCACTAAGGTAGCTGTAACTAAGGTCGCTGTCACGAAGGTTGCTGTAACTAAGGTTGCTGTAACTAAGGTTGCTGTCACTAAGGTCGCTGCCACTAAGGTCGCACTTTTCCATATTCAATTTTATTCCATGTTTCCCGTTGCTCAATATATATACCTTATGGGCGAATAACCTTTTTTTTATTTCTAAATCTGTTAATTTTGTCATGTTATTTCTTTCCTTTCTTTTTAATTTCATCAGAGAGTTTGATTTTTTTTCCTCTCATTCACCCAATCCAAAAGCATATTTTCTCTTTTCCTTCCTTTTAAATGAGAATTTAGTTTTGCACTATTTACTTTTAATTGTTTGAAACATGGGTCGTAAATTTTTTGAACTATTTTTTGAAATTCTTCGGTGGTTCTTAAATTCGACATCATAATTTTATGGAATTTTAAGAATTGATTTATATCCTGAGAAAGAAACAACATATGTTCCACTAAATCTATCATCTTTGAATTTCCATTTTTCTTTCTCATATCTCTTAATTTTTGCATGTTAGCATATTTAGCATATCTGAAAGAACCTTCATCATCTGAAAATATTTCTCTTAATTCTTCAAATTCTTTTTCTATTCTTTTGAAGACGTTATCTGTATATTCCATCATTCACTTCCTTTTCTGTAATTCATTTTCTTTATTCACCACTTTACCAGCAGCATATTCAAGAGTATCTTCCAAAGTATATCCATGAGCATGAAGAATAGCAGTAGCAAAAACAATCATATCTCCTACTTCTTCCATGATTTCAAATTTGTTTTTACCTTTTCTGATTGCTCTAGCTACTTCTCCAAACTCTTCTTGAAGTCCTAAAATGAAATCAGGATAATTTGCAGAGTCTTTAAAATAATCAATATCTTTTAAGGTATGGTCTAAACTTATTTTACTTTTTCTCATAACTCACTCACTTTCTTCTCCCTTTTTATTTATTGCAATAAGTTTTCTTTGTTTTTTAAAACATTTTTTTCTCATAATTTTTTTTATGTTTTTAGCATTAAATTCTACATCTCTTATGAAATACTTATCATCTATTTCAACACCATCAATTTTTACAATTAAAATTTCAGATAGACTCATTGATAATTCCATTTTGTGTTTTTTTAGCACTTCTCTTAAATCTTTTAAAGCTTCAAACAAAACATCACTATGTATTTCATTCATTGTTTTGCTCCTTTCCTCACGAGATTATTTTTTTCTTGTTTCAAAATCCACATTGACGCAGGTATATATAGTGAAAATTAATTCGCATTCTTTGCATTTATATGAACTATTAACTTCCATATGAAAACTGGGATAAAGATCCTTCATATGGTCTAATATATATTGTAATTCCTCGCCTTGATTACTCTCTCCGCAATAAGGACACTCAACTTTTTTAAACTTTTTTTTATTCATTTGTTCTTCCTTTCGTTCCTTAAGTTATCTTATTATGCTTTTCAATTTCAACAAGAAAACCTTTTTCATTAAAAACTAATATATCTTCAAATTTCAACCCGTAAAAAATCCATTCAAAAGACTTTTCAATGCCAAATAAAATTACTCCTTGCAAATCCACTGTTATATTTGATAGTTCATATTCATCGGGAGTTTAATTTTTCACATTAGAAAAATTAATCTCAATTACTCCGTTCTCAATGTATTCCGAGATATTCAATTTTATCTGAAGTTCTTGATTGTTTTGTAAATCGATTACTTTTATTTTAGTGTTATTCATTGTTTTTCTCCTCAATTCTTTTTATTAAGTTTAATAATTTGTGGGTTGTCTTTTACTTGATAATTTGTTTTCCGTGTTTCCAGTTTAAACGCACCATATATTACTAAAGGCAATATCACTAATATTAATATTGCAAATATAATTTTATCTTTATTCACGAGTAAGCTCTAAATCACATTTCGGACACTACCAATATTCACCTTCGTCTAATGTTCTCTCAACTTTAATTTCAGAATGATCCAACATCGCTCTGTCAATATCCCTTTTATCGCTGATTGACTTTAAGAGAGCAGTTACCATTTCCTCAAGTGTTTCAACTCTTCCAGTAAGTTTGCAGAGGTCGCACTGTCCTCGTTCGTCGCATGTGCATATTTTTCTTGGCATTTTATTTCTCCTTCGTTACTGGCAATCCCATAATCGCACAAAATATAGGACCGCTTCCATCTCTGTCACTTTCTTGCATTATCTTAATATCAAGTATTTTCCAACCTTTAGTTAAAGCAATATTTACATGTTTGTCTAAATTGATTTCTTCTCTGCAAAAATAAGATTCAATACATTTAAACTCTGGATATTTTTCGCTATTAACTTTTTTAACAGGATTTTCCTTAGTTGGTATTTTGTATGGTATTACAGGTATTTTATCGAAAAAATTTATCTTTAAATATTCATCAATGTCACATGTCTGAATAACTGGATGGTCGCATTTTTTGTGATGACCTCCAAAACCTATATCTTTTCCAAGGACATGTATTTTGCAGTTTGGACACCAATCTTCATTTTTTTCTTCTGCTTCTTTTTTGATTTCTTTTTTCATGATTTTGCCTTTCTCTTTTCCCACTATCTTCATCATTTCATCCCTCAATATTGTTTTCTTTAACATTTCTATAGGATATTCATTCCACGGTTTTGAATTGTTTTCATCTGGACGTTTCATCATTTTTTTATGTAATTCTGGATTTTCCTTTTTCATTTTGCGATAACATCCACAACATTTATATAATTCTTTATTCTCAAAAGGAATGATAAAATACTGTGTTCCTCCACATTTTATACATTTTTCGCCAGTTTTGAAATATTGTTCTTTATTTTCTTTTGTCATATTTGCCCCTTTCAAATATATAATTATTTTGTCATATTCTTTAATTCTTGTTCATGTTTTTCCATTTGTTTTTTATCACCTTCTTCCATAACAAATTTTTTACATTTACTTCCACTCATTGAAGGACCTTCTTTTCTTCCTGATAGATTTCTTTTTTCTTTTGGACACTCTGGATGAAGCATCCAATAAGAACAGCTGCCACAATGGTTGTTGTAATCATATATTTTTTCTTTTAATTCGGAAATTTTCTCCCTCTTCTCAATTTCTTGTAACCTTTTTGTATCAGCTTTTAATAAATTATCCATAAAATTTACTAATTCATTACTCATTATGCTTGCCCCTTTCAAATTAAGTTCTTTTTATCTTCTATAATAATCATATCAAACAAGTTTACTCTTGTCAAGGATAAATATAGAATTAATTATATCTTTTTCTTTTAGACTGGAAATCCTAGTGTTAATCGGTGAGCTTAACTCTTTCTTTCTTCTTCTATAAAGATTAAAAAATACGACAACATTCTGCTTTTTGCGTTTGTTGTTTTTCTTAACTACTTTAAAGACTTTACGAGTCTGAAAAGGTGCGTTTTTGTTGGGATTAGTTAGGGGTAATAGGGAGTTTTTCGGTAACTAAGGTGGATTTTTTCGGTAGCTAATATTGAGTAATAGGGAGTTTTTCGGTAGCTAAGGTGGAGAAAATTAGTGGGTAAAGGGGAATTAAAATATTGACAATTTCCTTATTGTTATATACAATATTTATATGAAAAATAAAGAATTAACAATCAATAAACCAAGTGCTATGATTCAAACCAACGCCAAAGGCTTAACTTTAACTCAACGTAAAATAATTAATATTTTAATTAAAAATGCACAATCTGCTGAAAATAGTATTGAATATACTATACCACTTAAAACAATTAAAAATCTTTGTGGTATATCTAGCCAAGGAAATGGTGAATTAAAAGAACATATTCTTAGATTACAAAAGATTATAATAGTTTTTAATTATTTAGGCAAAGACAATAAAAATATTTGGGATAGTAATGTTCTTCTTCCAGCTGTAAAAATAAATAGAAATTCTGGTTTAGTAAAATATGAATTTACATCATTTATCAGAAAACAAATTGTATCACCATCAATGTATGCTCCTTTAAATGTATTGTTGATTTCTAGTTTCAAATCTAAACATACTATTATTCTTTATGAATTTCTTAGAGATTATTTATATTCTCCGGTGATTCCCAAACTTTCAATTAATGGTTTTAAAGATATTATGGGAATAGAAGATGGAAAATATAATAAATTTAAGGATTTCAGAAAATATGTCCTTGATAGAGCAGTTGATGAAATTAACGACAAATCAGAATTAACATGTTCATATGAGCTTATAAAGGAACTTGGCAACAAATATTCTCATATAAAATTTAAAGTCAAGGGCGAAGCAAAATTAAAACAAATTGAAGAAAATAATTTGATTCCAGATGTTATCATAAATTCTCTTCCTGAAAAATATCAAACTGAAACTGTATTAAAAGAAATAAGAAAATATTGCATTGAACCGATAGATGTTAAATTCATAATTTCAAACATTAAATATTCCCTTGAACGCTCAAAAAAGAATTTCTTTGTTTATCTGAAGAGAGCTCTTGAAGAAGATTTTACAGAAAAAGAAAGAGAAGAAAAAGAAAAGACTGAACAGCAGAAAGAAAATTTAAAACAGAAGCAATTCAAACAAGAGCAGGAAAGACTTGAGAAAAAAAGGGTGGAAGAGGAACTTGAAAAGCAAGGTCAAAATTTATATAACGCTTTGACTGAAGATGAACTTGAAAAATATACCAAAATTGTTAAGACAGAGATGGAAAAACAAGATATGCCAACAAGATATATGATTAAACCACTGATTAAAGCTGAGATAGTTAAAATTCTTTCGGAAGAAAAGGAGAAATAAAATGAGTTTATCAAACATTAATAATGCAATAGAAGATGCGGTTTTAATTCACGTAGAAGAAGCAGTGGATGATTGTTTTTATTGCTATCAATGTGGTGAAAAATTAGACGTAGAAAAATACGAAATGGATACACATAATGCTGTTTACGAAAAAATAATTTTAGAACCTTGCGAAAAATGTCTGGAAGAAAAAGACTCGGAAATAGAAAGATTGATTACAGTTATCGAAAAGTTAAAAGACGAAATGCAAGGAATTTGAAAGGGGCATAAAATGAAAATGGAAGAATTATGTAAAGAATTATGCTGTCATGAAGATGAAATCATAGAATCCTTAGAAGGAGATTTGGGAATAAACAAATACACAATAAAAGAAAATACATGTATTATGTTTGATGTTATGCTTTTAGTTATTGAAAATATTGAACCAGGGAAATACTGGCAAATTAAATATGAAAATAATGAGGATAGTTATTTTAAGAACTGAATTAAACAATCTCCCCATTATGTTCTCTAAAAATTTCGTCCTTAACCTCAAAAATAATGTTCAGAATTTTGTTGTAAGTATTCCATTTTAATCTGAAAACTTCTTTATCATTGCCGATTGAAAGCATGTAAATAGAATAAACAATATCCCTAGCAAGCATAATGTTAGGGATTATTTTGTTCTCTTCATATCCATAAATCCTGAAAGATCCATCGGACATGAGAATAATCTTATCGTCCTTCGGTTCAGGAATTTCAACTACAACAATAGATTCCTCAGTTTGTGGCAGTATTCCAAGCAGCGTGTTTACTTCTATTTCCCAATTGATTGACATGTGATTCCTTTATTTAGCTAAAACTATAGCAATTGACAATACAGCACCTAAATTTAAAGATACTGAAAAACATTTATTTGAACTTATTTCATTTGTTTCTATTAATATTTTAAATAACTCCATTAATTCTACAATAGAAAATTTCAATTTATTATTATCATAATCACGATTAAGCGGATGAAAATTAGTAAAAATTTCTGTTGCTCGTAATATGGCTTCTGCTGCAAGACTATGCCTATTTAATCGTCTATTCATTTTAACCCTCCCACTCTAAAACCTTTTTTTCCATTCGCTGCTAAACAAATTACCAAGTTCTCTGCCAAAACACATAAAAGATTCGTGTCGTTTTTGAACTGCTTCTTCTGAAAAGAATCTTTCATAATCTTCTTTAGTTCCATAATAATCATTATATTCCGCATCTATATCAGATAGTTTTGATTTTCTAAACTTTTCATCTGTTTTATCCTTGCAACCTTGGCAAACAGCTTTATTGGTTGCTTCCACAAATTCGTTTACAAAATTATCTTTTTTTGACATTGTTAAATCAACTCCTTAAAATTCCATCCCCGACGAATACGAAAAACCACATTTAGAACAGCAAAACACTTCAAATGTTGCCATATCAAACTCAATTAATTTAGATTCACATTCAGGACATCCTTCGTTTTTAATCTTTTTGCAATATGAGCAGCAAAACCGACCATCCCCCTGATGAAGGACAGTCAGACATCCGCAATTTTTACATTCACGATTTGATAAAATCCTGGTCATCACTGAATTACTTTCCCGTTAAACAATTTTTTAATTGAACATATCAATTCCATTGCATCAACATCAATATCAGACCTCACAGAAAGCTTTTCTAACTCTTCGGGGATGAATGGTATCAAACCTGCCTTAATAACTCCTTCACGCATGTCTGACAAACACCAGACAGCTTTTCCATCGCAAGCATTAAGTTTGATTAATCCACCTTTTGATTTTATCATTTCTCTGAAATTCATTTCTTAGGTTCTTTCTTCTTGGGTTCTTTTTTAATAGTTTTTCTTATTCTTGTGATTGTTTTCACGGTAGCTGCGTTCATGAATTTTCTACCTCTTTTTTGCTGATCCATATTCACAAAAGACTTGTCATTAGGAATTTTCACCCATCTCTCAAATGGTATTTTTGTAAGTTCAACGAGTTTCGCTACAACAGAAAAAATAGGTTCCCTTCGTTCCCCTCTGATTCTCCAAACTGTGTCGTAAGTCGTTCCAAGATTTTCGGAAAATATCTTTAAATCTTTCTTCTCCTTGATAAGTTGTGCAAGCACCTGTTCAAATAGTTCAAAATTGAACCATGATACTAAAGGTTTTCTTCTTTTTGGCATGTTTACTTTTTCTCCATTTCTTTTAAGTTATTTATTATTTTTTTAAGTTCTTCTATTTCTCTATCTTTTTCTGATTCTGGTTCAAAGTGTTTTTTCATTTCCTTGAATAGAATTAACACGTCCTCTTTTTCTATATAGTTCCCTCTGCCTGAAATAGATATACCTCCATCGCTAAAAAACTCTAAACAAGTTCCATCGTCATCATCAAAATCATATATTGACATACTCCCAAAGGTAAACCACTTGGGATTCTGAATTCAAACAGCAAAAGCAATCTAAGATTGACTTACTTTGCCTAGTTCATGAGTTGATGTCCCAACTCGTTTTATATTTATAGCTGCATTTATATCTCTGTCATGAACATTATAACATTCAGAGCATTTCCATTCTCTATCACTTAATGTTAAATCTCGATTGATGAAACCACATTTTGAACACATTTTTGAAGAAGGATAGAATCTATCTATGAATTTAATTGTTACTCCATATTTAGTTGATACCCATTGCAATATACTCAAGAACTTGTTAAAAGCTAAATCATTGACTTTTCTTCCCCAGAGTTTAACCATGCCTTTTAAATTCAAATCTTCAAAGATTATGCAATCATATTTTTGACACAGTTCATGAGCTAATTTATAGAAATAATATTGTCTTTGATTAACTATTTTCTCGTGCAATTTAGCTAAATTAATCCTTGATTTATTTCTATTGTTAGAACCCTTTTTCTTCAATCCAAAGCCAAAGTATCTGAGGAATATAAAGAGCAAGAACTAGTACCCATCCCATTAGAAAGGAACCTCAATATGCTTAATAATTTCTATGAACATTTTTCTTTTAGAAGAAAAAAATATACATCGAGTTTTCAACCAAATAACTGTTTTTGATTTTATAGTATTTGCAATCCATGCAAAATCTTTTGAATCAAATTCAGTGTTAAGCATAGTTAAATCAGTCATAGGTAAATCATTTTCAGCCATTTCATCAAGTTTCCTGACAGCATCCCCACGCATTATATCCCTCTTCTTTTTTAGTTCAATTTTAGATAGTTCTTTCGGCATCTATTTCACCAACCTTCTTCATATACTTATCAATAAATTTCTTACGATCCTGGTTATCAAACTTGTGAGCAACCGGATAGGATTCTATCCAGTCTTTACGGTAATACTGAAGTTCTGCGTATTCTCTTAGTGGTATGGTTATTTTTTTGATTGTTCCTCCTTGAGTTGTTTTTCTAATTCTCTTGTTTCAAAAACATATTCTACAATACCTTTTTTTAATTCAATATTTTCTTCTGATTCTTTCTTCAAATCGGCATACTCATAAATCGGGATTGAAATATGGTCTGGTTCAAAGTGTTTTTTCAAAAAAGGAAAAAGTTCTTGCATTTCGTGTTCTTGGATAACAGAATTTCCGTCTGGTGTTTCAAACCTGAAAGATACATAAGGTTCTTCGTCTTGATTATCTTGGTAAGTATGCTTATATACATGTATCTGGTCAAGCATTAACAATTCTTCTGCTTTATTAATTGGATATTTACTCATTCTTCACTTTCCCCCCTCTAAATATAATCCCCGCATTAATCTTTCAGGAAACAATTCTATAACTCTTCTCCACTTATCGTCAGAAAAACTTTCTTCTTTTAATCCATCAATTCTTAATCCAATTACACCTTTAGATTCATTTCTATAAAGACTATCAAATATATGTTCAAGAACATGTTCAGATTTCAAAACTGCAGTTAAAAACAAATCAACAGTTACAGTTTCTTTTTTATATATTTATTTTATTTTTTATACTTCTTCAATCGGATAATGAATATCCTCGTATCTCCCGACCTTATCACAAAGCAATTTAAGTTCTTTTCGTTCTTCAGGAGTTTTCGGGTTGAATATCTCATCTATTCTTATTAAGGATTTTTCGTATTCTTCTTCGGTTTTAATTTCTGTCATTTGCTTTCCTTTCTTTCAATCTCGTAACCTTCTTCTGCTATATAAAATGCTCCGGTTCCTCTGGATTTATCAAGCCATTCATCTAAACACTCATGGAGGAATTTTCGGTATTTTTTATTCATATTATCAGGTGAGCAATTAACGGGGCATATATCGCTGTGAACTCCAATACCTTGCCTGTTATCGTATTCAATTTCAGCATGAACTTTTATTTTTGCCATCAATCATTTCCTTTCTTAATTTCATTGAAATTGGAATCTAATAAACCTCTGAATATATGCCAATAGGTTCCATCATCAAGTTTAGTTAGATAAGGTTCTGGTTTATATTCTGAGATAGGATTCATCACTTACTTTCCTTTCTGAAACTAAATCTTTTTCTGGTTTCCATAAATCTCCTAGCCCATACAACATCATAACACTCGATACACAACACCTGTTCTTGAAAATCAGGTATCTGTCTTAATTCGGCTGGTTCTCTTTTGCAGCATGTGCATTTCATTCTTCACCTCTGTAATTCTTCCTCATGTCTGCTAAAGATAGTTCCCAGCATTGTTTTGCCACTTTACATTCTTCATGATATTTACAACATCTTCTACTGCCTAACAGAGATTTAATTCCAAATGTATGAGGACATGAATCATGCCATAAATAATATTGGTTCTCATGTATATCTTCCCCCAGACACATATTTATCAATTTATCATCCTGAAACTTCAATTCCTCTTCCTTCTCAACAATCTTCCCTGCTGGTTCGAGTTCTAGTCCTGATCTCATAACTTATTTTCCTTTCTGCATATACTCTCCATGAATATAGCTACTGTTATTTTTACCCACCTGCAATTTTGTAGTTACACAAAAGCCACATATTCCTTGATGAGTGGCCTTAACATAATGTTCGTATTTAATACTCTTCTCATCGCCGCACATATCACACTTATATTTAACAATTAATCCACTAGAAGGTGGAAGGTCTGAAACTGCGACTGTCATTAATGTTCCTTTTCGGACAGTCAATCTCCCCCTTTTGTCGTATCTTCTTGGGAGGCTATATCCCTTATCTTCATAGTGTTTCTGGATACGTCCTGAACTTATATCAACATTTATTAAATTAGTAATTAGCATAATTCAATCATTTTCCCTGCTGGTTCTAATTCAAGTCCGTCTGTTCTAACCATATCTATTTCAAGTCCTAATGCTGAAATTATATCTTCATTCATGATTAATACCGCCTTTTTCAATAATGATAATTACCTTTTCTTTCAATTCTTCCATATTAGCAGCAGATTGGAGAGCTATATCATCCGCTATCTTCTCGCTTCCCTTCCATTCATGCTCAGTTCCTTTGCAAGCTTTTACCATGTTGAAGAAGAGTTTTGCTATTTGTTCGGATTCGAGTAGAATTCTTTTATTCCCCATCCTTATTTGGTATGCACCATAAAAATCAGACCATTCAACTATCATTTTACTTCGTGACTCATTTTCAATTTCAAAATCTTTAGGATGTGGATTTTCTCTAAGTTCCTCAATGCTAACATCGCCAGTTCCATCAACTACAACTTTTATTCCCAATTCTTTCAATTCCTTGTAACATGCTTCAGATATTGTTTTTTTCATAATGCCCCTTTCATATTGTTATATACACATTCTCTCATATAATATGATAATTGTCAAGAGATAAAAAGAAAATGTTTTATTTATTTATCCTCTGTAATATAAGGTATTATAGATATAGGTATGTGGTTTAGTGTTAAATGGTGTTGACATGTGTAATAAATCGTGGTATGATTGAAATAAGTCTTTTAAGACAAATATCAAAACATTTGAAAGGGGAAAAATGAGTAATAATTTACCATCCAAAAATAAAACAACTATCAAGGACATGATTATCGCTAACAAAAAATCAATTGAGGAGACTCTGCCAAAGCATCTTGATGTAGACAGATTTGTGAAAATGTCAGTTATGGCATCAAAAATGATGTATGGAATTTCTGAATGTATTCCAAAAACTGTAATTGAATGTATTGCAAAATGTGCAATTTTAGGTCTTGAACCTGGAACAGGAACGGGAGAGGTTTATTTAGTTCCATTTGGTTCAAAGCAAGGCAAAGTCTGCACTCTCATAATTGGTTACAGAGGGTTCATGAAACTAGCACGGCAGTCAGGAGAAATAAGAAATATCTATGCAAGAATTGTATATGATAAAGAACCATTCAAATTAGAATGTGGTCTCAATGCAAACATTGAACATACACCTCTTCCACCATCAACAAGAGGTAAAGCTATTGGGGTTTATGCTGTTGCAGTATTTAAAGATGGTGGTCACTCATGGGATTTCCTTTGGGAAGAAGAAGTATTAAAAGCAAAGAGAATTTCAAAATCAGGGAGCAGTCCAAGTTCTCCTTGGGTTAATTTTCCCGAAGAAATGTGGAAAAAAACAGTTATTCGTCGTCTGGCTAAATTTCTCCCTCTTTCAATGGAAAAACATAACAGAGTTCTTCAGCAAGCTGTAACAACAGATGAACTTACAGAAGCAAATAAACCTCAGACACCGCTTATATTTACAGAAGATGTGCCAGATATGTATGATGTTGATGCAACAATTGGACAAGATGAAGAAAAAACAAAGAAGAAAACTACAACAAAAAAGAAAGATAATCCTGAAGAAAAAAAACAGGAAACAAAAACAAGAATTGATGCAAGTAAAATTGATTCTCGTGCTTTTGTATGTGGTGGATGTGGTGCTCTTAAATCTAATGATGAAGAAGATTTCGACAAGTTCTTTGAACTCTATTCAGTTGATGAAGAAACAGTTGATGCTCATTGTCTGAATTGCGAACAAATAACAGAAGCTAAAATTAAATGATTAAAGCATTCTCACCATCAAGTTTAAGACTTGGACGTGAATGTCCTCACGCTTGGAATAAGGAATATGGGGAAAGAGTGAGATTACAAGCTCACTCTACCTCCCCTGCTGGGGACGGGACAGGTTTTCATCTCATGGCAGCTGATACCTTGAGAAATTGGCACTCAGGAAATATGAATGTAAATTATCCAAGTGCAAGAATGTCAGTAAGTTCATTTTTCAATAAATGGGTATCTCGATTCAGAGAATGGTGGTCAGAGGGTGAACATCTCATTGAGGAAGATATTTATTCTGAAGCAGGTGGTTATCCGATTCATTGCATAGTTGATTATTCAGTCTATGATGATATTAATTCTATTATCTGGAATTACGACTGGAAAACTGTAAGAAATGTAATTAAACCAGAAGACCTTGTAAATGATATTCAGATAATAATGCAGACTTATATTCTGATGCGACATTGGTATAAAAAAGACTTCAATGTTATTAAATCAGGAGTTTGGTTGGTTAGATATAATAAATACGTTACAACACCTGAAGATTATGTTCTCACAGATTTACCACGTTTGGAAGCTGCAATAATAGCTGAGATAGAATATCTTGTTGAAGCATCAAAAAATAATTTCCCTGCAACTCCGGGGGAAAAATGTTTATGGTGCAATCATCGTCCTGGATGCCCTCTTAAAGACAAACTTGATAAGTCTATTCCAGAAGCACCCAAAGATAATGAAGCTGCAAAAAAGATTATTAATCAAAAACTATGGCACGACGCTCAGGTTAAACAACTTAAAAAAATGTATGAGGTTTATGTTCAAGAAACAGGCGATGAAGTTCGTTTCAATGATGCAAAAGTAATGGGAATAAAAACATCAAAGAAGAAATCAACCGATACTCAAGAGGTCTTGGAAATTCTTGGAGATGAAAAATTCTTGAAAATAATGAAACCATATATTAAAATTGACACAGGGGTAAATTCAAAATTATGGGATGATGAAAAAGCGGTTAAACTTCTCACCGATAAAAAATTAATAGAAGAATCAGAATCGGCAACAGTTTCGGCAATTAAGAAACCCATAGAAAAAATAAGCAAAAACAAATTGACAGAAGATAAAAAACTTCTTGATGAATTGTATAATAAGGGGTGAAGAAATTCATGGATAAAAACGAAACATTATTGACGGTCAAAGATGTAGCAAATCATCTCAGATTAACAGAATGGACTGTCAGAAAATATGCAAGAGATGGAATAATAGAAGCAATTCGTATGAATGGTGGATGGAGATTTAAAAAAGCTAGTGTTGAAACTTTCATATCGAGAGAGGGAAATTATGGCAAATAGAATACTCAGAGAGTCGATTAACGAGTCTAAAGGACTTTCGGAGTGTTCACCTTTCTCACAAGACTTATATAAGCGTTTAATCCTTTACGCAGATGACCACGGGAGAATAACAGTAGATATTGAAATTATCTGGGCGAAGTGCTTTCCTCGTGAACTCGTTGGAGTCAGCAAGAATGATATAGTCAGCGGTTTATTTGAACTTGTTGGAGAAGATAAAATCAGGATATATACTTGCACTGAAAAACCTGGTCAAATATTTGCTCACTTTCCACGATGGGATAAACATCAAAGAGTCAGAAATAAAAAATCAAAATTTCCTGACCCTGAAAGTTACAATCTTAATGACTGGTTTATGCAGAAATATCTTAATAGACATCAAAGGCTGGAAGTTTATAAAAAAAATGATTTTAAATGTTCTGTTTGTAAATCGGAATTTAAGTTAAAAAATTGTCATCCTTTGAGATCAATAAGACTTTTATCGGATGTGTTAAAAATAAACTATTTTTCATCAGGAAAATTAATCTGTGCGTCTTGTTTGTTTGATTTAGATTTGAGAATGTCAACAGAATTTTTACTTGAAATATATCAAAAAGAACTTGATGGACATCATTTAACAGGTAATTTATTTGAAGATGAAGAACAAGAGACTACCAATATTGAAGGAGATAAAAAGAAAGATAAAAAGGAAGATAAAGAAAAACTTGTTATCCCTTACAATGAAATCAAGGACGAATATCATAAAATTTGTAAAGAACTTACTAAAATAAGAGATATAACAGAAGAAAGAAAGAAAAAAATAAGAGTAATTTGGAAAGATTCTCTCAAAAAAAAGGAAATTCCTATTGATACTTTTATTGATGCTTTTGAAAGAATATCAGCGAGTCCTTGGCATAACGGAAAAAACAATGGAAATTGGATAGCGAATTTAGATTTTATAATTAATAACAAAAATTGGAATAATATTCTTGAACTTCCACGACCAGAGGCAAGAAAACCTGATGATGGAATACCTGAAGAAACACGTAAATATATTGAGGAATGTTATAAAAAGAGTAGAGGACAATGTGGTGCTTTAAGATACGGTGAGACAAAGGATAAAACTTGTCAGATATGTATTAAATTGATGAAAGAAAAGGGGGCAGAATGGTAACAAAAAAAATACCACCACACGATGAAAATGCAGAAAAAGCTGTCATAGGTGGTTTATTAATACAAGGTAAGCTTATTGACATTTGCTATGATAATCTAAGTCCGGAAGAATTTTATTTTTCGAAATATGGCAAAATATATAAAATTATGGGTGAACTTTATCGCAAGGATAAACCTATTGATATTATAACTTTAACAAACGAGTTAAGGTCTAAAAATTTACTTGAAAAAGTTGGAGGTGCAGCATACTTAACGAAACTCGTTAATGAAATTCCTTCAACTGCAAACTTCTCTCATTATATGAAACTCATTAGAGATAAAGCAATTATGAGAAAATTTATTGAGACTGGTTCTTATATGATTGATCAAGGATTCGGTCAAGTTGATTGTGACGAATTTTGTAATGAAATAGAATCAAAAGTTATGGAAATAACAAATGCTAAGGGTTCTGAAGAAGAATTTCTCGATATGGAAACTGTATGTCGTGAAACATTTGATTATATTGAAAATGTTTATGAAAATAGAGGTGAAGTTATTGGCGTTCCTACGGGATTCGGTTATCTCGACCACCTTACAGCAGGTTTGCAACCCGGAGATTTGATTATTATAGCAGCTCGTCCTTCAATGGGAAAAACAACTTTCGTTCTTAATTTGGCTATCAATGCAGCAACAAAGAAAAAGAAAGTCGGTTTCATATCGCTTGAAATGTCTAGGAGACAACTTGCTCTTAAACAAATTAGTATGTTAGGGAAACTTGATTCTAATGAATTAAGACGTGGAAACATTCAGGAAAATGATTGGTCTCATATTTCACATGCTTTAGGAAAATTAGCAAAAATGCCAATATTTATAGCCGATAAAATAGGAGTCGCAACTTTTTCTAAAATTAGAAGTAAAATCAGAAGATTAATAACAAAGCATAAACTTGACCTAATAATAATTGATTATCTACAACTTATTGATTCTTTTGCAGGTGGGAAAATAGAAAACAGACAGCAAGAAGTGACTAAGATAAGTAGAGGATTTAAACTTCTTGCAAGTGAACTTGATATACCGATAGTCGCTTTATCACAACTTTCAAGGTCAGTAGAACAAAGACATGATAAAAGACCTCTCATGAGTGATTTACGAGAGTCAGGAGCTATTGAACAAGATGCTGACATTGTGGCTTTTTTGTATCGTGAAGGATATTACGTTAAGAATGACCCTGACGTATCAGATAAGGGAACAGAACTTATTATCGCAAAACAAAGAAATGGACCAGTGGGAACTGTTTATCTTGAATTCATGCCTACTTATAGTAAATTTGTAGAAACGAATGAGGGTGTTCAAAATGCTTATCAATAATAGAAGAGTGAAGTGTCGTGAGTGTTTAAGATTAATACCAGCTGGTGAACCTTATTGTAAGATGAAGAAGAGCATGAGTAAAATTCATATTACCTGTATTAATTGCTACGTTGGACTCAGTTACGAGGACTTGTTAATATCTTTCAGACCTTTGTTGAGACAACTTATATTTGACCATGAATTCTTGACCTTATCAGTTTGCAGACTCAAGATGAAACATTACAGACTTTTATCTGGATTTGAAACGGTTCAACTATTAGAATATTTTGGGTTTATTAAGCTCATAACAAAGACAGTTATTTTAAAAGAAAAAGAAGTTTATATCGCAGACCCAGAAATGATATGGACTAACAGAAAAAAATGGGAGGAAAAATATGAGCAGAATATTAGCGTTTGATTTATCGAAGGTATGCACAGGTTGGTGTTTCCTTAATGGCGATAAATATGAAGCAGGTATAATTAAATTAAAATATGACACAAAAGACCCAAACCACATGAGCGATTATCTTACAAGATTTGATGATACTATTGAAAAATTAATAAGAGATTTCAATCCAGACATAATTTGTGCGGAGGGAATGGTAGGTGGACAAAATGCTAGAACTATTCAGAATATTTCAATGCTAGTGGGAATTTTAATATTAAATGCTTACAAATGGAACAAGATAATTTTAGAAACGAAACTTCCATCTCAACTTAGGAAACCATATGAATTGAATAATAGTGGAAAAAGATTTGAAGCAAGTTCTGCATATGACCCTGTGATACATATAAAAACTTTCAACAAAAAAACTAAAAAATTCAAAAAAAGTAACAAATACAAAACAGCATACAAAAATTTCACGAAGCAGTTAGTAATAGATTATGTCAATGAAAGATATAGAACATTGTTTACTATAAAATATAATGATATGACTGATGCAATTTTAGCAGCTACATATTTTCAAGATAAAGAAGATTCAAAAGGGCAACTTGGATTGTTTGAGGGGGAAGAATAATGCCAACAACAGCGTATATACCAGTATTAAAAGATGGGGATAGAGTAAGTTCTGCGTGTCCTTTTTGCGAAATCTTCGACGGTAAAATTGATGTTAAACCTCAAACAGTTCTAGTTTATGAAGATGGAGATTTATTACCAGAAACAAAATGGAAATACATGACAGGAAACTGTTGCCACTTTGTTAAATACGACCCGGAAATAAGAAGAATGATATTTACAAAAGGAGAATAAAAAATTAAAGGAGAGCAAATGAAATTCAAAGTTAAAACATCAGATTTTTTAAAGGAAATAAAAACTTGTCGTGCAGTGATGGGTTCAAACGCAATTTCTCCCATACTTACGAACATTCTTGTCGAAGCTAAAGAAACAGGAGAAATACTTTTAGTATCAACCGATTTAGAGATATTTTATCAAGGAAAAATTAATGCAGATGTAGAAGAAATTGGAATAATCGCTATCCCTTGTAACAATTTACTTGATATTATCTCAACATTTTCTGCAATCGAAATACTGCAAATTGAAGTTAATGAAGGAACATTTTACATAAAAACTGATAAAGCTGAATATAAACTTTTCGCCAATTCAGCTGAAGATTATCCATCTTTGCCAGATAAAAAAGAGGACACCAAGTCAATTAATTTTTCTTCTGATTTTTTGCAAAAGATAATCAGTAAAACTTCTTATGCAATATCCACGGACGAATCTAAACCAGAATTAAATGGGATTCTTCTAAATTCTGATGGTAAACTTCTCACAGTTGCTGCAACAGATGGTCGAAGGCTTGGAGTGGTAGAAATTGAATTTGATAAATTTGAAATATTTGAAGATGTAATAGTTCCAGCAAAAGTTTTGAAAGAAGTTGCTAAACTTAATTCTGAAGATGTTAGGATTAATATTTCCGATAAGGATATAACTTTTCAATCGGAAAATACAAAATTCATATCAAGATTAATTGAAGGTAAATATCCTGCATATAAAAATGTAATTCCAGATAATAAAATGGTAAGAATCGAGATTGACAAAAATGAGTTGTTAAGGAATTTAAAGGGAGTAATGCCAATAGCTAAGGAAATTTCATTCACAGTTAAATTTATCTTTGAAAAAGAAGAATTAACTATATCTGCTCTATCATCAAAAGTTGGTCGTGGCGTAAGAAAAATGAATATTAAAAATGAAATTTCACCATTTTCTATTTCTTACAATTCAAAATATTTGGTAGATTGTTTGAATACTATCAACGGAGATATTGTGGTGTTTGAACCAGTTTCAATAGTAAAAGCTACAAAAATATTGCCGTTAGAACAAGATGAAAAATTAACTCATACAAACATAATAATGCCGGTAAGAACAGCTTGAAAAAATGAAGGAGGAAATTAAAATGAAAACTATAAAAAAAGGCGTGAATGATTTTGAAATGATAATTACAGATAAAGGTTTAAATATAGAAGATAATTCAGGAAAGATGATAATGTTCATGACGCATGATGAAGCGACTATTTTGTTTTTCACTTTGGGAATGAAATATAGTTATAAAGAATCAGAAAAATTTTATCTTGATGAAGCAATAGAAGAGGCAAATAAAAAACATGCAAAACTTAAAGATAAAATTAAAGACTTAGAAAATGAACTAGAAAAATGCCACGAACATATTGAGTTTATAGAAAAAAGAAATGACGATAAAAACGGCATAATTGATGCTTTCAATACTTTAATTCAAGGGAAATTGTGAAGGAGAAAATAATGGAATTTATATACATACCACTTGGAGGAGAAGCTTTATCAGGAAAAGACACAGCAGCAGTTATCTTGAGTAGATTGTTGTCGAATTTAGGATACTTTTCTATCATAAAACCATTGTCAGACCCGATTAAAGCAGCTATCCCACCAACAGGAAATAAGGAAGAGGATAGACCAAAATGGCAAGCATACGGGAATGAAAGAAGAATCAAGGACGGACCAGATGTTTTTGCAAGGGAACTTACAGAATTTGTGGAAACTCATTTTCTAAACTGTGAAACAAATAAAGTAATCGTCTTAATCCCAGATTTAAGACTTCCAGCTGAATTTAATTTCTTCAGAATTTTCAAAAAATCATTCATAATAAAAATTGATGCTGATGAAGAAGTCAGAAGAACGAGAATGGGCGAAGTGAAGTGGAAGCAATACAAAGAAAAATCTCAAAATGATTCTACCGAAACTGGTATAAGCTCAATACCTCGTGATGATTTTGATTTTATTCTTGATAACAATGAAGATAATATTGACATTCTTGAGCTATATCTGGTAAGCTTAATTTACGAACACATAGATTCGTATATCAAGGGGGAAGAATTAATATGAAAAATCCAGAATGCTTTGGTAAGCTATATACCGAGAAACCTTTATCCGTAAGTGAGAGTTGCGTAAATTGTGCTCTTGTAGAGGATTGTAAAAAAGTTAAACTCAATGAATGTTTTGGTAAGCTTGTTAATTCTACCCCTGAATGCGATTATTGCAGCAGGAAATTAGATTGTCTTAAAAAGTTTACTGAAAATAATTTTGATGATATTGAAACAGAAATAGAAACAGAAAAAGTTAAACATAACATTTTAAAGATTCGCAAATCTGAAAGTCAGATGTCGAAAATGGTAGAATTATTAAAGGTTGGAAAACATGATAAAGATACCTTGTATAAAGAGTTCTGGCAAAGACATACTGCCTCAGCTTGGAAGAAATATGAGAGTATGTTATATGCCGTCAGTTTAGTCACTGATATAATAAAAGATGATAATTCCGGTCACTTGTCTATCTGAAACAATTTAAAAAATAAATAATAAACAATGAGAAACCCTGTTAATCGCAGGGTTTTTTCACGTCTTGAATATAATTAAAAGAATTTTAGAATTATACTTGACACTTGTCGCAATTATTGATATGATTATATCGAGGGGGCAAGTAAAATGAAACAAATCAAAATACCAACAATTAAAGAACAGATTAGCGACATCAAAACTTTAATTTCAGCTAACGAAAATTTAATCAAGATGGACGTTCCTGAAGATTACAAAATAATTTTAATATCAAACAACAAAATACTTAAAGAAAACTTAAAAATACTCAACAAATAAATTATAAAAGGTGGAATCTTAATGGTTTCACCGAAAAGGGGCAAGTAAAATATGATTTTAAATATTGCCGACTTCGAAAAACTTTACTGAAAAAAACAATGAGAGAAATCCGTAAATCAAAAAAAGATAATAAATAAAATAGCTGCCTTGGGTGGATGGCTATTTTTAAATAAATAACAAGGAGGTTATGAACCGATTCCAGTTAATGTAATTAATAAATTTGTATCAATAACTTAAGACGGAGGGGATGCTCTGAAATATCGGCAGAGTTGAACCTCATTTTTTTAGAAACGTTGTAGGAAAAGTAAAGAAAGCGATGGAATAATAATGAATAAAACTATAAGAAATTTTGAGGTTCCAGAAAATTGTATTATCGAAAAAATTGAAGAAAAAACAATAAATCCTTTTAAGAGTGATAACCAAGGTTATATAGGATTAGAAATAATTACTAATAAAGGCAAAATAATATTATCAATAAGCGACGATCAAGATTGTTGTGAAAATTTTGATTCAAGATTTTTGGAACCTGTGTCAGAACCTAGAGAACACATAGGAAGTCAAATATTAGAAATAAGAGAAATTTCTATTGAAGCAGAAGATAAAGAACATTGTTCTGATGAAGGAGGTTATCTTGCTTTAGAAATCAAGACTGAAAAAGGTTCATTAGTTTACCAAGTTTATAACGAGCATAATGGTTATTATTCTCATGGGACATTTTTACAGGTTTTCGAATATACCGAAGAGGATAGTTTATAAAAACATATAGATAAATTTGAAAGGGGCAAAATCAAAAGTGAAATTTAATAATAAAAGAAAAAAACAATGTTCAAACTGTGGGGAAGTCAAATGGTTGAAAGATTTTTATATCTCGAAAGCTGGAATATTAGGTCGTCAATCTTGGTGCATGGACTGTCAGAAAAATCAACCGAATAAAATTGATTATAAGAAACTTGCTGCACTTTATGAAGAGAATAAGGTGAGTTCTAAGTCAATGGCAAGGGAAATTATTGGGCGTATATCCAAGTTAGAACACAACCCTTATGCTTTATTAGTTAGTATATTCATAGATATGCATAATATAGACTCTACTGCTTCAGAATACTTCATATATAAACTTAAGAAAGATTTTGAGGAAGTGGCAAACGTAAAAGAACTGAAAAAAGTTAAACTAAAAAAATGCGATGGACCAACATGTGAAGGAAAAATTCGATTTG
>Ga0222628_1000230_pt1 | contig 26764 bp, 38 predicted proteins | sample AntAcemetageno95_FD_179860 | JGI IMG/M metagenome (GOLD analysis project Ga0222628, IMG submission 179860) | Saline water microbial communities from Ace Lake, Antarctica - #95 | ecosystem: Environmental > Aquatic > Non-marine Saline and Alkaline > Saline | place: Antarctica: Ace Lake | collected...
GGTTCAGGGACTGAACAACGGACTTAAAACAAAAACACGGTGAGGTGTTCTCGTTGGAGAAGTCTATGAAACGTGAAACACACAAGTCTTTAGCTTGTGGGTAGTTCATAAGATTAATATTAATAATTTCTGTTGCATCTTTAAAAGTTTCTACAAAAAATTCATTAAAATCAACATCAAAAACAAACCTATAATTATTATTAATTAAATAATAAATATCAACATCTTGAATAATTAAATAAAATTTCTCTTCACGTGTAATATTTAATAAATTCATAATATTAGTTTTTTAATTTATTATATTTAAAATTCTTTTTAATTTTTTTTCTCTGTCATATTTACCATTAAAAAAAGCTAAAATTATATTCAATCCTTCATTAATATTAGATATTGTAAGTTTTTCTATTTTTAAATCATTCAAATTATTAAGTTCAAGTTGAAATATATCATCTTCTATTTTATAAATAAAAAAAGATTTACTTGCGTTATGTTTCAATAAGTATTGAGCATTAGTAGAACTAAAACCGTAAATATCATTATTTACTGTATGATATAATCCGAGTCCTAGAATTGTTTTTGTTTGAAAATAATTTCTAAAATTTCTCACTTTTATCATTTCTTTTGTTGTGAATGCTGTTTTTTTACCTTGGATCATTCTAATATTTTTTTTAATTTTAATTTTCTTCTTATATTAATTTCTTCTAACATAGTTTCAAAATAAAGACTTCCAATAATTTTTTTCATTTTTAGAACATTTTTTAAATGTTCTAAATTCATATCTTTAATAAGAATATGTTTAAGTGGTTGTTTTCCATCTTTTCCATAAGTTCCCCAAAATAAAATATCTCTTGCAAGATTATTTTGTTCTAATAAAATTTCATATTCTTCTTTATAATACCAAAATCCTGAATAATTAGAAATAATATTCAATTTAATTAATATTTGAGAAAATCTTAAATCTTGATTTTCTAACCAAAAATTTAGAATTTTTTCTTTATTATCATTAAAATTTTTTAAAATTTCTAATTGTTTTTCATCTGATAATATTTTATTAAATTCATTGCTAAGATATTTCTTAAAATCAATTTTTTCCATAAATAATGATATTCTTTCAATTGTTCTCATTTTGTTCTCATTTTTCTTTTTAAAATATTTTTTAATTTTCTTTCTCTTTCAAATTTTATTTTTTCCATAATTGTATTAAAATGTGGAATTTCAAGATTTATTGTAATATTATATACTGTTTTATTTGTTTAATTCTTTCCATTCTTTTCCATATATTATCACATCAATTTTATTTTCAATTTTTGACAATTGAGGTAAATCTAAAACTTCAACAATTTTTCTTTCAAATGTGAAATTTTTATCTTTTCTTGCATTATGTAATTCTGGTAAATTTTGAAGTTCTTTTTCACTTAATTTTCCAGTTTTAATTTTTCTCTGAATATATGTTCCTCTTTTAAAAAAAGATGGATAATCATTCCAATTAATTCCTTTTTGAAATAACATTTCTTGTTTTTCAGATCCACTTTTAGATAAAAGTTCTGTTGGAGAATATACTGATTGTGCAGCTATTGAAATTGAATTTCTTACTGCATCATCTTCTCTATATTTAAATGAATTAACTACTTCATCAAGATTAGGGACATTCCAAACTCTTGCATCAAATCGTGGCATTGTATCAACTTTTTCAGGGATATAGGTAGATAACCTGTTATTAAAATAAACTGAACACATCGCTGATAAATCAGTCATAATTTTAAATATTTTTCCATTAAAATATTGTTGTGAATCTCTATTATCAGTATACCATACAAGAGTTATTTCATCAGATTGAGTAAATGAACAGTTTGCATTAGTTTCTTTAACTAAATACTTTGCTGTATCTATCATCAACATTGATAAACGTTTATCATACGGTTTTTCTAAACTTCTTGTAAAAGTAGAAAAATTTTTACCATCTAATCTCGCAACAATTGGTAATAAAGGTATTAACCTCAATTTTGTTGTTTGAGATTCATATAATTTCATTCTCTCTGAAAGTTTCATTTTATTATTTATTTTTTAAAAAATTATAATTTTTTAATATTAATGAACTATCAACATTAAAAAACCTTTTATTGATTATGTCTATCATTTCTAATTTAATAGTATCAATATGGAATTTCATTGTATTTGTAATTGGAACTGAAACACCATCAACTTTACTATTTGCACAAAGCACTATTCTAACATGAATAAAATCTTTATCCAATGAATCCCAAATTTTTGCATCAGGATATTTTTTTTCTAAATATGTTTTTATTTTAGTTGTCATAATTCTTATTTTCAATATTTTTAATTATTCTGTATTTTAATTTTCTTTTTGATTTAAATAAATTAGGATGATATTTTTGTCTTTTTCTTGATGCATTAGATAATCTATCTGCAACTTCATTTCCATATACCCCACAATGTCCTTTAATCCATCTTATTTCAACATTATTTTTCTTTATTAATTTATCACATTCATTAATAATTGTTTGATGTGTTTTTCTTAATTCTTTAGTATTTGTCTTTTTAATATCATTTAAAATATAAAAGTTTTGAATATTGTCAGTATATATGATAATTTTATCATATTTTTTCTTAATATTTTTTAATGAAAATAACATTCCAAATGCTTCAGTAATTCCAGATGTGTAATCATCATAATTTGAAATTTTTAAATATTCTGAAATGTGTTTTACATTTGTTCTCATTTGCAAAAATTTTTCTTTTTCATTTTCTATAAACAATACTCCAATTCCTATATCATCATTTTGATTTCCATCTCCTGAAGCATCACAATATATATTTAATATTTTTTTCATATTGCAAAGATACAAAAAATTTATTTAATTAAAAAATTCATTTGAAATAATTAATATATAAATAAAAATATTAAATTTAAATTATGAAAAAAGATATAATACTATTTGAAAGTTTTGGTTCTAATCAAAATCCAACACATTCTGAAATAGCAGTAAAGACATTACATATTATAATTCAGTTTCAGATGTTTCATTGGCAAACTGAAAAATATTCACAACATAATATATTTGATAAATTTATTAATGATTTTAAAGAACTTGGAGATCAATTAGTTGAAGTTATATCTGGGATTTATGGTAGAGTTGTTATTCAACAAGAGACAGCAATACCAATTAGAAATATTTCTGAATTAGATTCACTAGGGTTTATTGAACAAGCAATTGATATTTATAATGTTTATAAAGAAAATATAGTTAAAGAAGCAGAAATTATAACTATTATAGATGAAATACTTGCATTGTTTCAACAACTAAAATATTTATTATCTTTTAATTAAACCTATATATATTAATATATAATATATGTATAATTTGATCGGATTAGACATCTCAAAAGTATCAACTGCCATGACAATCGAAGTTAATGGAGTTGAATATTTATTTTCTTACAATACTAAAAAAAGTAATTATAAATGGAATAAAATATTACTTGGGGTTAAAAATCTCAAAATAAGAAATTATCAATATGAGAAAATAGATAATTATTCTAAAAATGAAATATCACAATTAGGTATTTTTATAAATATCGCAAATGATTTAATTGAAGATATTTTATCAGTAATAAACATTAATGATGAATCTATCTTTTATTTAGAAGGATTTTCATATGGTTCTGCTGGTGGTCCATTTATTGATTTAATTGGTATTGCATCTATAGTTAGGTCTAAAATATATGAAAATATCCCTAATATAAAAGAAATCAAAATAATAGCCCCTAAATCATTAAAATTAATTTCTTGTGAAATGGTTTATGGTTCTGAAATGGTTGATATTGGAAAAAGAAAACCAAAAGTTGTTAAAATAATAAATACAAATAAAAATAAAGTAAAAGGTGGAGATTTTTCAAAACATGATATGTTTGACGCAATTATAGATTATAATAAAGATTATATTTTATTAGATTTATTTAAAGAAAAATATGATGAAATCACATCTGTAAAAGCATATCCCAAACCTCTCGAAGATATTAATGATTCATATTTATTAAAAGAGATTATAAAATTTACTTCTTAACTAAAAAGTTTTTAACTAACATTTGCCATGCTGGAATTTTTTTACCTTTAATAGTCATCTCAAAAGCATTTGATAATTTAATATTTAAACAATGAACAAATGTTCTTAAATTTAATGCAAATCTTAAATCATATTCTTTATGCATTCCAATCATAAAATCTAAAATATCATTTTTTTCACCAATTTTTATATTTGGTTTTATTTTTGGCATTATTTTTTTAATTCTATTAATAACTTCATCTATTGATGGATTAATATCAACAAATAAAGATCTTGATATTAATGCTTCATCCAATTCTTCTCCCGGTTTATTAGTAATAAATATTATTCTCCCTGTAAATTCAAATTGTTTAGGTAATTTTCCTGTTTCATCATAAATTTCTTGAATTTTTTGATCACTCATACCAAAAGAATCAAAATTAATTTTTAATATTCTTGATACTTTTCTTATTGGTTGAGTATCTAATACTGCTTTTAATAAATTAACAGATTCTTCACTTTTATATACAGAATCCATATCATCAAACACAATTAATTTATCTCTATTTTTAAATAATATATCATATAATCCTGCTGTTGTTATATCACCAGACACATCAATATAATCAACTCTCATATCTTTTAATGTGTTCATAATATCTGTAGTTTTTCCCATACCGGCAGATCCACTAACAACTAATGAATTAGATACTTTATAAGCTACTTGAGCTGTATATAATTTAACAGCTTCAAATGAATCCATATCTTGTTCAAAAACATTTTTATTTATTTTAAATGTTTTTAATTCTGTTTCTTCATCTGGGCTTTTCTTTATTGTTGGTTCATGTTCATTAAGTTCATATAATTCAAATTCTTCTTCTACAAAATCAACAATATCATCTAATACTCCCATAATTGAATCTGAAATATTCATTTGATATGTTGGTTTATTATAAATTTTATTTAATGTTAAAAATTCAAAATTATCCCATAAATCAATTGAAACTAATTTACGTTTATTAAAATTAAGTCTAATAGCTCTTTCATCTGGAATTAAAAATAATTTTCCAGTTAATATTTCATCTGAATTATTTTTTTTAACTTGAAATTCTTCTTCATATGGGAAAAATTCATAATTAGTATTTTTTAATAAATAATTAATAACTAATTCAATATATTTATTCTGTTTTTGACTTATATTTTCTAATAAAAAATTTGTATATTTTTTCATTTAATTTGTTTATTCTTCTTTTGTTTATATATTAAATTTATTCTCCACTAAATTCTGTATCTAAAATATTAATTATAATATTTACATCTTCATCAATAAAATCTCCATCTTCTTTTTCAACTTCCATTTGTCGGCAAATAGTATTCAATGTTTTTTGATCAACTTGAATGTTGTGGCCATATGTGTTTGCCATAGTTTTATCAAAAATTTGTTCTATTATTTTAGTTAATGATCTACTATTAAATTTTTTATTTACTCCAAAATGACCTGTTAATTTTTCAATAACATCATTAACATATCTCATTTTTTTATTTTTATCATCTTCATTTACCCAATTTGCCCAATTTTCAAATACTCTATCAGTTTCAACCCAATATCCTTTATTATTAAGTTTTTCAAACGTTTTTATATATTTCATCATTATTTTAATTTTTTTTTAAATAGTATTCATTTATTTCAAAAATGAAATCATCTAATATTTTTTTCCATTCTATTATATCAAAACTCCATTTATCCTCAAATCTTAAAAATAATTTTTTAGGATAATCTGGATTTTTTGGATCTATAACAATATCAATATGGTCATTTGTTTCACAATCTTCTCTATATATATTATATGTATGAAAATTATTAAATTTATCATAATGATATGTAATTTCACCTATTTTAAACATTTGCCAAACTTCTGTAAATTTTGTTTTTGCAGTATAATATTTAAGTTTAATCTTTAAAGATTCACCTTCATATTTATTATTTATGTTTTGAAGAAATGTTTTTTCATTAAATATTTCATATAATTTTATATATTTCATATTAATATTTTTTTACTTTTTTATGAATTATATTCTAAATCAAACTCTTGATAATCATCTGTTTCTCCGGTGATTGTTATATTTTGTGGTTGTTGTTCATTTTTTAAATAGTCAAATAATTGTCTTAATACTATTTCAAAATTATCATCCATAATAAAATCTACTAAATCAGACATATCAAACTCTTGATAATCATCTGTTTTTGTAATATTATTTAAATATGTATGAAAATTTTCTATATCTTCATCACTTAAATCCAAATATTGTTCAAGTATTCCATTTTCAATTGCATCTGATGAACTACACACAAGCTAAAGACTTGTGTGTTTCAGGTTTCATAGACTCATCTAACGACAACGCCTCCACCTGTTTTTGTTTAATGTCCGACTCAATCCCTGAACCAGACAATATTTTTAATCCTTGTTTTAATATATTTTTAGCCGCATTAAAATCTCTATCATGTGTTGTATTACATGATGGACAAATCCATTCTCTATCTTTTAATGTTAAATCTTGGTTTATCCAACCACACTTAGAACACATTTTACTTGATGGGAAAAATCTATCAATTTTTACATATTGTTTATCATTCCATTTAGCTTTATATTCTAACATAGAATAGAATGTACCTAAACTAACATCTACAAATGCTTGTGCTAACTTATGATTTTTCATCATATTTTTAACTGCTAAATCTTCTACACAGATTACATCGTGGTTTTTGATGATTTCTGTGGAAATTTTGTGTAAATAATCTTTTCTTACATTAGTTATTTTTTCGTGAATTATAGCAAGATTTTGTCTTTGTTTATTTCTTGATGAACTTCCTTTTACCTTTTTAGATAATTGTCGTTGTTCATACTTTAATTTCTTTAAATTATTCTTTAATGTTTTAATATTTTCATAGACTTTACCATCACTTAATATAGCTAAGTCTTTAATTCCAGTATCAATTCCTATTTTAGAACATGTTTTTTCAAATTGTTTATGTTGAACTTCACAGGTAATAGAAACATAATATTTATCTGTTACTGATTTAGATATTGTGGCAAAGGCTATTTTACCATCAATTTCTTGGTGTAAATTAATTTTAATTCCTTCTTTAAATTTAGGTATATTTAATTTATTATCTTTAATTAACACATTTTGTGGAATTTTAAACGATTGTCTATCATATTTTGATTTAAATTTTGGAAATTTAGTTTGTTTTCTAAAAAATTTCATATATGATGTATCAAGATTTCTTAAACCTGATTGAAGTGTTTGGCTATTAATTTCTTTTAACCAAATATAATTCTCATCTTTTTTTAATTGAGTTAAATCATTAGCATTATCATAATAATTTAGTGATTTTTTATCTTCACCAAGATAACTTTCTTTTCTTTTGTTTAGATAGTAATTAAAAACAAATCTATTTGCCCCAAAATGTTTAGCCAACAAGATTTCTTGATCTTTATTTGGGTATATTCTAAACTTAAATGACTTAAATATTGTTTTCATTAAAAGTATATATTAAACTTTAAAAGTCATTTTTAGACATGATTTTTTATTTTTTTTGTAAAATACTTTATAATTTGTGAAAAGTATTCACAAAAAAAATTAAAAATCATGTCTAAAAATTCTAATTACAATTCAACAAATCGTTCAAAACACTACTTAAAATGTCATTTAATCTTTGTATGTAAATACAGAAAGAAATTACTGGTTGCTCAGTTAAAAGATGATATGAAACAATTATTATTAAATATTGCTTCTAAATCAGATTTTGAAATAGAAGTATTTGAAAGTGATATAGACCATATACATTTTTTAATTCGTTATATACCAAGATTATCTATTACATCAATTGTTAGAAAGTTAAAACAAGAAAGCACTTATCACATATGGCGTTCTCGGCATAGAAATTATTTATTTGGTCATTTCTGGAAAGAAAAAACATTTTGGTCAGATGGTTATTTTGTTTGTTCTATTGGAGAAGCAAACCCAAATACTATTAAACAATATATTTTATCACAAGGTTAAATGTTTTTATTCGCTTACATCACACAAGCTAAAGACTTGTGTGTTTTACGCTCAGTAATATAAAAAGAACCAAGTAGTTTCTTCTCCATCAATATTTAAAATTAATTGACCTACTTCATCTTCATCAATATTTTCTTTTATATAATTATTGTAATTTTTTATATTCATAATTATTGTTTTATTTATTTTTTATTTAATCTAAATATTCTTTTTATAATATTATATATTAAATTTATAATATAAAAAATTTTATCAGTTTAAATTAAAATATGATATTGAAAAATTAATATATAAAAGAAATTATATGAAATAAATGGGATTAATTGATAAAAAAATCATAATTAATATTACTAATAGAACAAAAAAATATTATAATGATCTTGGATATAATACAGAAAATAATAAAATATTAATTAATACAATAGATTTACCAAAAAATAGTATAATAAAAATTAAAGTATCTTGTGAGAATTGTAATTGTGAGAAATATATTCAATATAGAAATTTTCTTAAAAGTAAAAAAACATATAATAAATATTATTGTCATATTTGTTGTCATATTAAATCCCAAAAAACATATTTTAAAAAACATAATATTAAATTTAATTTATTAACAGATGAAAATACAAAAAAAAGGAAAAAAGGAAAAAGAAGAAGTGACACATTAAAAAGAGAAAAAACCCTTGAAAGAAAGAAAAAAACGATAAATAAATTATTGGAAAACAAAATAAATAATTTTATTATAAAAGCAAAAAAAATTCATGGGGATAAATATGATTATTCTTTAATTGTTTATAAAACGAATAAAATTAAAGTTCAAATTAAATGTAATTTATGTAATAATATTTTTAAACAGACACCATCAAATCATGTTAATCATAAACAAAATTGCTCTTATTGTTTTGGAAAAGGTATTGAATATATTAATAATTTTGAAAAATATGGAAAAAAAGTTAGAAAATTAACAAAAAATGAACTATTAGAAAAATGGAATGGTTATGATTATTATGATGGAGAATATATTAAAATCAATTTTAAATTAAAACACACAAACAACCAATATCCAAACATTGATCATAAAATATCCATAAAATATGGATTTGATAATAATTTAACTCCTGAATTTATATCTGATATCAATAATTTATGTTTAACTAAAAGAATAAATAATTTAAAAAAAGGAGCAAAAATTAATATAAAAATATAATGTTATTAGAAGGATTTAAACAATTTACTAAGAAAGATACTGAGTACATACCTAAATATAGATTATTTGAGAATCAAAAAATTATGGACATTGTTCCAGGGTTCCCTGTTAATAAAAGAATGAAGTATGATAGAGCTAAAATGATTAAAGCTATTCAAAATGGAATGGTTATTCTATTATTATATAGTGGTGAAGAAGATAAATGGAAAGGTGGTCGAGAAAGAGTAATTTATCCAATGGTTTTAGGTTTAAATAAAAATACAAAGAATGAATTAATTCGTGGATGGCATTTAGAAGGTTATTCTGTATCTCAAAAAAAAGAAACTAAAAAAGTTTGGAGATTATTTAAAGCAAGTAATGTTAAAGCTATGATGTTTACGGGACATTTCTATCGATTACCTCCGAAAGGTTATAAGATGAATGATCGGGTCATGACCGAACGTACTTTAGCAAGAGCTGATTTTAATACAATTAGAAGAAATCAAGAAGCATTAATTAAGTCAGGAAAAATTGAAAAACAAGAAGAAGTAAAATTAAAATCAAAAAATGATTTAACAATTAAAATTCAAATAAAAAATACTAATTCAAGATTAGATTTAAAAAATCCTTGGGATAATGAATTATTAAATACAAATAAAAAGACACCAAAAAATATTAGAATATCTATATTAAAAACTGTATTTTCAAATCAATATATTGCTGTCATTGATGCTATGGGAGAAGTGGGGAAAACTTTGAAAGTTTACGAAGATAAAAAATTATTAGGTTCATATAAAACTGTTGCATCATTTACTGGGGATCAATTGAATAGAAATAAACAAGTAAAAAATATTAGCGATTTTGAATTGTATGCTTTTGTAAAAAAATTATAAATTAATGAAACTAAGAGGATATTGGACCAAGAATAGATGTCATGAAGAAGCAAAAAAATATATAGAGAAAAAAGATTTTAGAGAAAAATCTCCTAGTGCTTATTCAACATCTATAAAAAATAAATGGACGTGTGATATATGTTCACATATGAATAAATCAAATAATAATAGTAAAAGATGTATTTATGTTTATGAATTTTCTGATAATCATGCATATATTGGATTAACAAATAATTTGAAAAGAAGAAAAAGAGATCACACAAAATTTGGTAGTGTTTTTAATCATATACAAAAATCAAAATTAATTCCAACACTAATTCAATTAACTTTATTTTTAGAAGTAGAAGTAGCAAAAATTCAAGAAGAAAATTATGTAATTAATTATAAAAATGATGATTGGATAATTTTAAATAAAACAAAAACAGGTTCAATAGGTTCTAATATTGTTAAATGGTCAAAAGAAAAATGTCATGAAAAATCTCTAAAACATAATTATAGAACAGATTTCCAAAAAAATAATAGTAGTGCTTATCAATCAGCTCAAAAAAATAAATGGTTAGATGATATATGTTCTCATATGAAAAAGAAAAAATATAAACACAAAAAATATTGGACAAATGAGAAAATAAAAAGAAGAAGCCAAAAAATATAAATCAAGAAACAAATTTAAAATTAATTCTAATGGTGCATACAAAATAGCATTAAAAAATAAATTAATGGACGATATATGTTCTCATATGATTTCATTAATGAAACCAAAAGGATATTGGACAAAAGAAAAATGTGTAGAAGAAGTAAAAAAATATAATTCAAAAACAGAATTTAAGAAAAAATCAAGAAGTTCATATAATGCAGCATACAAGAATAATTGGTTGAATGAAATTTATAATTTTAAATTATAATATATACATTAAATTAAAATATTTAAATTAATGAAATATTTAAAAAGATATAATAGTTGGAATGTTGAACTCTATATAGAAAATGAAGATAGTGAAACCCCATTTGAATGTGTTAAATTAATTACAGAGAAACCAGATGCAATATATTATAATGATGTAGATATAGATTATATGACTAATAATGCTTATCCGTTTGCAGTAGATAGAGAAATAAAACAAAATAGGATTAAAATAGGAAAAGAAAGAGATTATCATGATGGTAATATTGAATTGATAAATAAATATTATAAATATCCTGGCAGAATTTGGTTAGATGACAAAATATTATCTTTTTGGGTTTATCCAAATAAAGAAGAATTTAAAAAAATAATAAATGAACTAGAACAACATTTTAAAATTAAAATATTTAATAATAAATGGAGAATTGAAATAATAATAAAAGATAATAATGGGAAATTTAATTTAAATAATATAGTGTCTGATAAACATAATGATTATTATAATCAATATCATGAAAAAGGGTATACAGAAAAATTAATATCAGTAGATGAATATATTGGAAGTAAAAATAGTGATAAAAAAACATATCAATTACATTTAATGAATGCAAAAGATAAATCCAATAAATTAAAAGAAATAGGTTATAAACCTAAAAGAAAAAAATTTAAAGAATGGGAAAAACCATTTGAAGCAAAATTAATTAGAGAAAATTGTGATAATGTTTATCTTAATAATGATAAATCAATTGAATTTTATGATTCAAATACTTATCCATTTAAATGGAATATTGAAATGGGATATCTTGGTGTTGGAGAGGAATCAACTACACATTCTGATAATGATATTTTTGATGATTATTATAATTATAATGGTAGAATTTGGTTAGATGATAAAATAATATCTTTTTGGGTTTATCCAAATAAAAATGAATTTAAACTTATATTAAAAGAATTAGAAAATAATTTTGATATTAAAATATTTAATAATGATTGGAGAATTGAAATTTATGTTCAGAATGTTGAAAATAAAAATAAAAATAATTTTCATTTAATTTCAGTTGATAAATATGTTGGTGGTAATAGATTGCCAGAAGAATTATTTCAATTACATTTATTGAATGCTAAAGATAAATCTAAGAAATTAAAAGAAATAGGTCATAAACCAAAAATAAAACAATTTAAAGAATGGGAAAAACCATTTGAAAGTATTAAATTAATTACAGAAGATCCAGATAATATAGATATTGATAATGTAGAATTAAGTTTAGAAGATGAAGATTCAGTAGCATTTACAACAGATGTAAATAATGATAAAGTAATAGTTTCTTTTGAAAATGGTAAAAGTCATTATCAAATGCAAAAAGATTATATGAAAAGAAAATTAAAAACACCATCAGGATCAGGAATTGGGCATACTACTGGAAGATTGTGGTTAGATAGTAAAATTATTTCTTTTTGGCATTATGAACAAGATATAAATATTAGTTTAAAAGATCTTGAAAATGATTTAAAAAGAAAAAATCATATAAATAAAAATGACACAATATTTGGTACTGGATGGAGAATTGAAGATGATAATGGAAAATTAACACCATTAGAAAAATTTAATGGAGTTAAATATTTTAATAAAGATAAATATCAATTACATTTATTATCTCCTATTGATAAATCTAATAAATTAAAAGAAATGGGACATAAACCTAAAACTAAGAAATTTAAAGAATGGGAAAAACCATTTGAAAATAATGATTATAAAAAATGTGAATATAATTTATTTGTGGATATGGATGGAGTATTGACTGATTTTAATAATCAATTTAATAAATCATTTCTAAATGATTTCAATAAAAAAAATAAGGAAAATTTAAAAACATCAAAACAATTTACTGATAAATATGGTAAAAAATCTATGTGGAATCAAATTAAAAAACAGGGGTTGTCAACTGTTAGAAAAAACTTAGATAAAATTATTTATATATAAGAAAAAATGTGTATATTTGTAAACTTTTACTAATTTAAAGACTATTTATATATGAAGAACAAACTAAAGAAATTAATAAATAATATGGAAACCAAAGATTATAAGGTGGTTAGAGTTAATAAAACTGAATTTGAACTAGATAATGGTGATATTTATCCCCATATGTTTGAATTAGATGATGGTGTTTCAGTGGAAGAATTTCAGAAAATGTTAGATTTATCTAAAGAAAATATCATTGACCACATTAAAAAAATAGATAACATTGATGAGTAATTTATTAACTATAACAGAAGCATCAAAATATTTAAACGTCCATACTGATACTATGAGGCGTTGGGATAGAGATGGTATACTAGTAGCATTAAAAACTAATGGTGGTCATAGGCGGTATAGGAAAGAAGATTTAGATACTTATCTTGGGTTAGTGGTTGATAAAGAAAAAAGCAATGAAACTATTGTTGCTACATATTCAAGAGTTAGCTCCCATGAACAAAAAGCAAAAGGTGACTTAGATAGACAATCTTCACGTTTATCTGAATACTGTGCGAAGAAGAAATTGAATGTAGAATATATTCTTAAAGATGTTGGCTCTGGTTTAAGTGATACTAGAAAAGGATTTTTAAAACTAACTAATTTAGTTATTAATAAGAAAATCAATAAAATAATTATTGAACACAAAGACAGATTAACTAGATTCCAATATAATTTTATTGAATTGATGTATAAAAGTTATGGTGTTGAGATTGTTTGTGTTGAGAAACCAGATGTAAGTGAGGAAGAAGAATTGGTAAATGATTTAATGATGTTGATGGCATCGTTCTCTGGTAAATTATATGGGAGACGTTCAGCTAAACGCAGAAAAGAGAAGAAAAATAAATAAATTATTAGGGAAGCCGAAAACTTAGAGTAGGTATAAAATTAAATTTAAATTATAATGAAAAAATTAATAATGATATTAATAGCTTTAATGATGATATCATGTTCTCAAAATAGAGATGAATTACTTACTAAAGATAAATGGATTATTCATTCAAGAACAACAATTTCTGATGATACAACAAAAATTAAATTTTATAAAAAAGGTGATAAAAAATTATTATTAGATTTTACTAAAGATAGTATTATTTCCTATCATATAGAAAATAATAAATCAGTTATTAATTTAAATAAAAAAGCAGAGTTGATGTTCTTTAAAGAACTGAAAAAATTTGATATAAATCATCATAGTTGGTATTGGAGAACAAATAAAAAAGAATGTTTTGAAGTAAGTGGATTAAAAGATAATACTTATGGTGGTATGTTGAATAATCATTTTAATATTGTAGAACTTACTGATGAAAAATTATCTTATAGTATAATTGAAATTTGCCCCATATTTGATGATAATTTTAATATAACATATGATACTATAAAAAGAATTAAAACATTTTTACATCCTGATAATGAATATTGGTAAAGAATGAGAAAAACACAAAAGTACAAGGGGAAGCCGAAAACTTAGAGTAGGTATAAAATTAAATTAGAAGTATTATGAAAGAATTAGTATATTGGTGTTTAGGTATTATTATACCATTTTTATTATCATTTTTATATATCCTTATTTTTGGGTGTAAAAGTAAATATAAAAAAATAATAAATGAATTTAGTGATAATAGTATGCCAGAAGATAAATTTGATATGTGGTCACCCCAAAAAGATGGTGCGGAGTATGATGACCCAGTTTTATCAAAAGAATTTAACGATTGGTGTGATAATAACCAAAATACAGTTTGATTTTTTATAGTAAAATATAGAAAATCTTTAAGAAATATTAAATTTCAATGGATTTACTGCTAAATCCTGTATCCCATCTATAAATATATTAGGGAATGCTTTTATCATAATATTATATGATGCATTAACATCTGCATTAATAAATAATCCTTTCATTGTTTTAAATAATCCTCTTTTAATTCTTTTCCCTTTATATGTTTCATGTTTTTCAACACTTTCTAAATCAAAAAAACTACATTTGCTTGTATAAGATTCATTTATTGTTTTGAAATTAATACCAACTAAAGTTAATTTATATAACAACATATTTATTAATTTATTAAAAGGTATTTGTACAAAATTTTGATTATTCTTTTTTCCTATATTAATGTCTTGTTTCCATCCATTATTTTTACCAATAACAAATAATGTAATATTTTTTGAAACTAATTGATTCACTATATTATATGATATTTTATGTAAATAATCATTAATTTTATTATTTCTTTTTTCTGTTAATTTTTTAATTTGTTTACTTGTTTTTTGTTTATTTTTTAATTCTAATTCACTCTTCAATTCACTTAACTTTTTATTGTAATAATGATTTATTGATTTTAATGGTTTTCCATTATATATCATTGGTTTCATACCATTAGAAAAAGATAAAGTAAGTAAATTATTTAATCCTAAATCACCAGAACAAATATTATTATTTATTTCCATTAATTTTTGTTCTTGCTTATTGTAAACGATTTCAATTGAATAAGAATTTATGTTTTTAATAATTCTAACTTCTTTTAAATCATCATATTTTATTTTACTTGAAATATATATATTTGTTTTACTTAAATGTATGATATCATTTTTTATTTGTTTTTTTGATATTGCACCTTTTTCATAAATTAATATGTTTCTACCATTTATTTTATCTTTATATTTAGGTATTTTTGGAGATGATTTAAATTTTTTTGGATTTTTCTTATAAGATTTTAAAGCATTAAAAAATGATTTAAAATTTTTATCTACTTGTTTAAGTGTTTGGTTAGAAACTTTTCTTGGTAAAGATTCATAATCATTTTTCTGTATATTTTTAATTAAATTATAATTTTCTTTTAAAGAAAGAAATTTCTTTTCATTAAAATAATGTTGTCTAATATTATATAATGACATGTTATATAAATTTTTAGATAAAAAAGATAATTTATCTATTTCAGTATAAAATTTATTATTTTTTTTAATTATATGTTTTTCTATTAAATACAATCTTTTTTAATTATTTTTAAAATTGTTTCTTTATTTTTCTTAGTTCTTCTTAATCCATATAACCTTGCACCAAATGAATAAATAATAGAAATAAAATCTTCCATTAAATCTTTTTTATCATCATCTGTAGAATTTATAACAATTATTTCTTTCCCTTGATTTTCTAATAATGTTTTCATATAATTAAAACCAAATCTGGTTAATCTATCTTTATTTTCAACAATTAAAATATTCCAATCTTGTTTTTTTAATAATTTATTTAATTTTATTCTATTATCATTTAACCCACTACCTATTTCTTTAATAGAATATTTTATATTATATCCATTATTTATTGCATAATTAGTAATTCTTTTTGATTGTCTTATTAAATTTTCTTTCATATTATTTGATGATACTCTTGAATAAAGAGCTACTGATGACAATTCTTTTTCGTCATATTCTTCTATTATAATATGACCAGTATCATCTTTATATGCATTTTTTATTTTGCCTTCTTTAAATCTATTCCATGCTGTTCTATATGTACATGAATTCATTTGAGCATATTGACTTAATTTTATATATCTTTTCATTTAATTTTTTTTATTTATTTCTTTTATATATAAAATAAAAAATGTCATATTTTTCTATTTATTTTCTATAATTTTCTATAAAATGAAAGATATTCTTAATACACTTAACCAATTGAAAAAATATTTATAACGAATCATAAAACACACAAGCTAAAGACTTGTGTGTAGTTCATCTTGACTTAATCTTTGTTTAGCCTTTTCTTGTTTTCTAATAGAAAATTATTATATTTTTTTAACATAATTTTTATTTATTTTTTTAAAATTTTACAAAATTATTAAATTTCTTAATATATTCATCTTTTTTTAAATCATCAGAATTATTAAATATATTAGTTATTGCAGAGATAAATTTTAATAAATCTTTATTTTTTTCATTATTATCTATTGATTTAATTTTATTAATTGTATTAACAAATAAATCTTTTTCCCCTCTTTCTATTTTTTCATTTGATTTTATTAAAATTTTAATATGATGTTCTAATTCTTTATCACTATCATTTTCCCATATATTAAAAATATCTTTTTTATTGAATATTGATAATGTTTTTTTTCCTTCTAATAAAAATGGGATTGGTTTATCTATCCAAATTTTTAAAGATTTTAATAAAATTTTATAAAATAGATTAACATTTGATTTTTCTATATTAATATCAAAAAAATCATCACCATTTTTATAATAAACTCCACAATATGAAATTTGTTCATTAAATTTTAATATTTCTTTTTTTTCTTGATTAATATTATCTGGTAAATTTATTTGAGTTATTATTTCATTTTTAAATTCAAAATTTTCATTATAAAAATTCTTATAAATTGCCAATATTAAATTTTTATATGTTTTTTGTATTGTTATTTTTTCAATATTTTCTAAATTATTTTCATCAATCATTCTTTTTGTTAATAATATATAATATGGTAAATTAATGAAAAATTCTTTTGTTCCCTCATTAACTCCATCTGTTTTCATTATTTGAGTAACCGCATTTGAAATATTAGATTTAATTATTCTATTGTTTTTTGCTCCTTTATTTATCTTTTCTATAAAATAAAGTAACATACCGGAAATTCTTAATTTAGTTTCAGATATAACTTCTTGAATAGATGATGTTTTACTATATTTAACATTAATTAATTCTCCTGGTTTTGTTAATTCAATATTATTAACATATTTTCCTTTTTTCGAAATTAAATCAACAAAAGGAAAACTTAAATTATAATAATTTAAATTATTTGCATTAAAAATCATTTCAGTTATTTTTTCTGCTACTAAATAAGAATCACTTTTTATTAATTCAATTAATAAATGTTTTAATCTAAAAAATTCTGTTTTATCAATTTCATAAGTTATAGAATTATCAAAAGAGTATTGTATATCTGATAAATTTAATAAATATCTTTTCTCCAAGAGAAAATTTTTATATGATTGCATATATATATTTTAATTTTAATATTTTCTTTATATATTAAATTTTTCTTTTAATATTTTAATATATAAATTTATGGCAGGAGATACTATATATTTAAATAATCAAAAAATATCATTTCATGATAATAATACATATGCATTTACTGTCTCTTTTGCTAAAGATAAATTAAATATAGATATTGGGGATAATACACATGGTGGTTTAAAATATTCTACTAATGATTACACATTAAATGGAAGAATATGGGAAAAATATAAAATAATTTCTTTTTGGCAATATAATTTTTCAGATTTTAATATAATCAATATAGACTTCGATCCTCATAATTATGATAAAATTAATCCATTTACATTTAATGAAATTCTTAATTTTATTCAAAAAGAATTTAATAAAAAATATAAAAAAAATATTAAATTTAGTAATTGGTTAATTGATTTCCCAATAGATAAAAAAACTAAATCTAAATATAAAGAAACACATTATAAATATTATAATACTGATTATGCAATATTACCGATTAAAGATTTTAAAAATCAAAAAATTAAAATTAATCATAAAGGTAATATAGATTCAAGAAAAATTCATCTATTAAATGTCGAAGATAAATCTAAAAAATTAAAAGAAATGGGTTATAAACCAAAAATAAAACAATTTAAAGAATGGGAAAAACCATTTGAAAATAAAAGAAACAAGAGAACTAATAAAAGAAACAAGAGAACTAATAAAAGAAACAAGAGAACTAATAAATATATAAAATTATTTGAAAAAATAAAATTTAAATCTGTTGAAGTACGGGGTTATCCTAATGTGGAAATTATTAAAGATATTAAATCAATAGAATTATTTGATTTATTAAAAAAAGATTGTGGAACATTTATATCAGAATTAAAACAATCATCTGATAATAAATTAATTTATAGAAGTATAAATACATTTGATATTGATAATTCCGTAAGAAGGTCAAATGGAGATAATATTTTAACTTCGGTTCATAAATATAAAGAATTAGAATTATTAAAATTTAAAAATATAAAAAACAGAGTACCTAAAGATACTCTTTCATTTGCTCATGATTATTTAAATAAAAAATTTAAAAAATTGTTTGGATGGGAAGTTAGAAATGGAATTTTTACATCACTTTATAAAAATATCTCATATGGTAATGAGACATTTATATTTTTTCCTATAAATAATTATGAATATGTATATAATACTGATATTGAAGATTTAACAAATGAATTAGAAGATTCTTATCATTTTTTTGAAAATGATATTAATGTTGATGATGATATTTTATATGATTTTGTAATATCAAATATTAATGATTTTGAAGATATTTGGAATTATAATTTTAAAGATAAAATGAAATATATTGATAAAAATTTTAATAAAATTTTAAAATTATATAATGATTATAAAGAAATATTTTTTGATAGTATATTTTCCAATTATACAAATAAAAATTTATCTAAATTAAATTATAAAAATAATATTGAAATATCTTTTCAATGTGATAAATATTATTTAATATCTAAAAACTATGAAAAAGATATTAAAAAATTTATATATGGAATTTAATATATAGTATATGAAATATTTAAAAACATTTGAATTATTTGAAAGCCAATTATATGAAAAAGATAAGTTTACCCCACCTAAAGAACTAACTAAAAAAGAATTAGAACATAGATGGAAAAAAAAGAGAACTGCTATTAAAATACTAAAAAACAATATTTCTAAATTAAAAAGACAAGTAACATCAGATTTAAATTCAAAAGATGAAAAAACACAATTAATTGCAACAGTTATAAAAATTATTGAAATGACTGGAGAAAGAGTTGGTAATGAAAATTCATCATTAAATGGTCATCATGGTATAACAAATTTTCAAAATAAACATATTAAAATTTCAGGTAATAATATTACTCTTAAATATATGGGAAAATCTGGAGTTGATCATAATGTTATAATTAGAAATTCTACGATTGCAAACATTTTAAAAAAATTAAAAAGAAAAAATAAAGATAATATATTTATTACATCAGATGGTTCAAAAATACATCCAACACAAGTAAATAATTATTTATCTAAATTTGATATCACTTCAAAAGACCTGAGAGGATTTAAAGCAAATAAATTAATGAGAGAAAAATTATCAAAATTGAAAAAAACAAAAGATGATAAAGAAATCAAGAAAAATTTTAATGAGATATTAAGACAAGTTGCTGAAATAATTGGCCATGGTGCAGCAACTTTACGAAAACACTATTTGCTACCTGAAATAGAAGAGAATTATTATAAATATGGTTCTGTTGGTTATGTAAAATCAATTTGAAAATGAATATGAAAAAATTATTAAAAAAAGACATAATTAAAAGTTTTAATTACATACATAATGAACTACACAACAGCTAAAGACTGTTGTGTTTCGTTAAAAAGATTATTCTTTTTAATGACTGCGAACCGCTTTATATTTTCCTTTTAGAATACAACTAATTTCTTTTTGATTTTTGTTTATCCCTTCTTTAGACATTAATTTTTTAACGGTCAAATTACCAATTACAATTGTATTGTAATTCATATTCGCTAATTTTTTACTCTGAATATGTAGAGTTTGTTTTATTTGTTCATTCTTTTTATGATAACATTTATTTAATGTAGATTTTAATCTTTTATTTCTTTTTGAACCTTTTTTAGTTTTACTTCTCTTGTTTTGTATATTTGCTATTTGTTTTTGAATAATAAAACAACAAAAACCAAAAAACAACAAAAAAGTTTTGTAGTTTAAATATTTTTCGTATCTTTGCAGAGCAATCAATTAAATAAAATTATTAATCAAAAATATAAAAAACAAAAATTATGACAAAAAAAACAAATCTCTTCGCAAAAGCAAAAAAAACAGCACCTAAGAAAACAGCAAAAAAAGATGAAAAAATTATTGTAACCGTTCCTGGTAAAGAATTTGCAGCAGATATAGCAAAATTCAATTCTTTAAAAATAGAAATCAAACAATTAGAAGCTGATATGGCAATGAAACATGCAATTATCAAAACAATTGGAATTGAAAAATTTGTAGGTTTAGTTGAAACTAAAAAAATTAATGTTGGTTCTTTTATTCTTGCCTCAGAAAAAAATGACAGAGTAATGATTCTTCCTACAAAAAAATATATCAAAATCACTGAAAAAGATGCAGAAACATTAACTGAAACTTATGGTGAAGATATCGTAGAAGAAAACACAAAATATGCTTTTAATACAAAAATTTTAATGGACAATATGGAAGCAATTTCTGATTTAATTCAAACTTCTGATGATATTTCAGAATCTGATAAAGATAACTTAATTGAAGCAGTAACAACTCACACAGTAGCAAAAGATGCTCTTGATAAAGTATATCCTCTTGCACAAGAAAGTGAAAATACAGTAGAAGAAGTAATCGAAGATTTACAACCAGTTTTTCAAGTGAAAAATGCATAAAATATAGAAAAATATAGAAATATAGAAAAAGAGAAATGTGTATGAAACATTTCTCTTTTTTATTTAAAATAAAAATATTTAAGAAATAATTTTATTTATTACTTTTTTTTTGTATATTTGCATAAATAAAAAAATTAAAAATTATGAGCAGACCTTACAAAAAACAATATTTATTCCCTCCGCGTCCGGAATATATCATACAATCATCAACTTTAGATAATTATGATAATAATGAATATTATGGTCAAGTAAAATTAAATGGTTCTAATTGTACATTATATATTACTGAAGATAAATTTTCCCAAAGAAATCGACATGAGGGAACTATTAAAAATTTTAAAATGAATAATCAAGAAATTTTAAAATTACATACTGGTGATGGGGAAATAGTTTTAGTTGGAGAATATATGAATAAATCCAAAAAAGATATTAATGGGAATACATTCAATAATAAATTTGTTATATTTGATATTTTAGTTTATAATAATTTATATTTAGTTGGAACAACTACAAAAGAAAGATATGAAATATTATTAAATTTATATAATCTTAAAAAATATGATGATTATTTATATCAAATATCAGAAAATATATTTTTAGTAAAATCATTTGAAAAAAATTTTTTAACATTATATTCATCAATTATTGAAATTGATATGTTAGAAGGATTTGTTCTGAAGAAAAAAAATGCAAAATTAGAAAGATGTAGCCGTTCAAGGAATAATGTTGGTTGGCAACTTAAGGCAAGACGTTCAACTCTCAATTACAAATTTTAATGATTTTTTGACACAAGAAAAGAATTTAATAATTATTCTGGTTCAGCATATCGAGTGTGTTCAAAATAAGCTATGAGAAATGAATTTGATTTTTTTGAAAGTGGAAAAGATTGGTTTCCGTCTTTCTAAAAATTAAAATAATTAAAACATTTTTAAGAGAAATTAAAAAATAATGAAAAATAAATATAAAATATTTTATAAATATTAAAATAATGAATGAACAAGAATATTATTCACGATATGAATATCCACTTCGTGCAGCCTGGAATGAAACACTAAATTATTATAAATTAATAATTTTGATTGAAAATAATGAATTAAAAATTAATGTTGAAGAATATAAAACTACAGATTCTGAAAAATCTTATCAAAAATATATTTTTGATAATAAAATAGAATATATTATTAAAAATATAGATGAAATTACTCTATCTTTAAAATGTGAATTAGCAACAGAATTATTTGATTTTATTAATTCATCAATTAAAGCACATCAAAAAGAAATTAAAGAATTAAATGATGAAAATAATCTACTTGAGAAAAATAAAAAATTACTAAATCCACTTTTTAGAGAAAATAAAATTACTAAAATTTTAAAAAATATTAAGAAATGACAAAGACTCAATATAATAAATTATTAGAATTTACATTATTGTATATTTGTTCTAATTCCAATCTTTTACATTCATCAGATTATTCAAAAATATTTTGGAGATATTAAAATTAAACATCATTCAGAAGATGTTTGTTTATATAATGTATGGTACCAAAAATGGAATACCCAAAATAAAGATATTAAATCAATATTATTATTTTTTGATAAAATAATGTTAAGTGGTAATACTCAGTCAGTTGTTGTTCCAAATTATTGGGTGTTTAGAATAACCCCTATTGATATAATTAAAAATTTCAATAAATATATTTATGATATAAATAAAACAAGTACAATAAGATATTCATATTTGAATCCTAAAATTAAAAATAAAATCATGATTCCATATATGAAAAAATATTCTAGAATGTATAAATTATTAACAATTCTTGATAAAATAAAATAAAAATTCTTGTATATTCAAAAAATTATTGTATCTTTGTATTAAATATAAAACAAATTATTAATCAATTTAAAAACGAAAATTATGACAGAAAATTTTGAAAATTTCGAAACAGCATCAAAAATGATAGAATTTAATTTAACTGATGATAAAGAAGATATACTTAATTTTATGTCAGATCATGAAATAATAATTTCAAAGGAAATGGCAGATAAGAATATTAAAGCTAAATTTTCAAAATTTGGAAATCGTGCAGGTTGTAGAGCTATTTATGAGATCATTGATATGCTTGATCCAAATATTAAATTGAAAGTAATCAATATGATGAAAATAAAAAATATGACAACAAAAAAATATAATAATTATGACTGAAGTTTCTTTGTTACAGTTTGTTAAAAGAATACTTTTAATCGCTTATGCATGTTTCAGATTCCCATTTAGTGAAGAAGATGTTTACATTAATTTTAAAATCTCAAAAATTTGGAAAACAACCATAAATAAATAGACAAATTATTTTATGAAAGAAAAAGAAACTATTACTGTATTAATAACTAATGCAGATGATTTTTCATGGTATAAAAAACTTATTGGAGAAAAATTTCAAGTTTATAAAGATACAAAACATATTGATATACATGAGTATTATGTAACAGAAAAATTTGGATATATTCTTTCTAAACATTGTTTAACTATAATTGAACAACGAGGAAAAAAATTAACAAAAATTTTAAAATAAATCTATATTTATTGACTTTGGCATAATAGTTGTATTTGATAATACAAATTAAATATATACAAATTATGAAAACAATATTAAAATTAATTGCAACAATTTTTATTATAACTTCTTTATACTCGTGTTCTACAAGTTATAGTACAACAAATTATGATGATGTTTATTATTCACCACCAAAAAATACTAATTATTCTAATTCAGAAGAAATTACTACACAAACAAAAATAAATAATGAAGAATATTATTATGAAACTGATACTTCAGAAAGTTATACTGAAAATGAAACAACTTATATAACTAATAATTATTTTGATTCTGATGATTATTATGATTATGCTTATTCATCAAGAATAAGAAGATTTCACAATTCTTATAATTATTGGAGATATTATGATCCATGGTACACTAACTCATACTGGTATAATTATAATCCTTATTATTATGGTTATAGTATCTATTTAGGTTATAATTGGTGGTATCCTTATAATTACTGGGGATTTGGTTATGGTTATGGATACTATTCACCTTATTATTATGGTTATGGATACTATTCACCTTATTATAATCCCAATTATAATAACAATTATTATAATAGTTATGATAGAAATTCATATTATGGACCAAGAAATAGTATTGGCAACTCAAATACTAATAGTGACAGTAAAAATAGAACAATATTAACTTTAGAAGAAAAATATGAAAAATCTATGAGTTTTTCTAAATCAAATACTAATAATTTTTTAAAAATTAATAAAACAAAAAATAAAACAAATATTCCTTCAACTGCTAACAAAAATATAAATTATAACAAAACTACTCAAAAACAATATACTAAACCTGTTACAAAGAATATTTATAACAAACAAACTACTCAAAAACAATATACTAAACCTGTTATAAAGAATATTTATAACAAACAAACTACTCAAAAACAATATACTAAACAATATACTAAACCTGTTACAAAAAATATTTATAATAAACGATATACTAAACCTCAAACAACTAAACCTCAAACTTATAATAGAAATTTAAAAACATATAATTCACCTAAACAACGTTCATCAAATAGTAGAAGTTATTCTGCACCAAGTAGAACAAGTAATAGAAGTTATTCTGCACCAAGTAGAAGTTATTCTGCACCAAGTAGAAGTTATTCTGCACCAAGTAGATCTGCACCAAGTAGATCTGCACCAAGTAGTAGATCCTCTGCACCAAGATCTAGTTCTTCAAGAGGTGGTAGAAGATAAAAAATAAAAAAATAAAAAAAATCAGAATAAATATTCTGATTTTTTTTATTTATTTTTCTTTAATTATTCTGATTTTTTTTTCCAGTCTTCCAAAAATAAATTTGAACAGGGATTTTAATATTATTTATTTTTTTTATTTTTTATATAAAAATATACTTTTTTGTCAGTAACATATACATAATTATATGTATCCCAAAACCATTTATATTTTCTTCCCCATTCTTTTAAAGTATATTCTAATCTAAATTCATTCAAATCTTCTGATTTAAATATATTTGTAGGAAACACTTTTTCAACTCTAAATTCTTTTTTAATTTCTATTTTACCATCAAAATCAACAAAAAAATCTTCAAAATCTGATTTCATTTGATGTAGTGTATTCATTTTTTTTAAATCTGCATCAATCAACACTTTTCTAATATTTTTAAAAGCTCTATTTTCTAACTTTCTTAAATATGAATTGGTTACTCCAAATGTACCAACTTTATAAACATAATTAGTATCTTCATTGAAGAATCCATAAAAAAGAGTTTTTCTTTTTATCCCAAAATAAAAAGATAATCTCATATCTACTATTGATTTAAGTGTAAGAAATGCGTGTTTGAGACTCTTTTTTCTTTCTAATTTATTAATAATTTTATGATTATCTGTTATCTTTTCTGTTGTGAAAAAATAAGAATAATCTCCAGTATTTAAATATTTATGTTTAATAAATAATAAATCAAAATCATTAATAATATTTAAAAAAATATCAAATGCATATTGTCCACTTAATTCAGTTTCTTCATTTATTTTACTAAATTTTTCCATGTTTCAAAATTATATACTTTTCTTTCTAATGTGTTCATTCCTCTATCACCTCCTAATTCATTTGGTACTTGAGAAGGTATATTTGTATTTTGAATTGATGATATAATTTTATCACCACATTCATCAATTGGTATATTTTTATTAAAATCTTGATTTACTAATGCTTGAATATTATCATCTTCAATTTGTTTAATTGTTAATTCTAAATTCCCATCTTCAATTTTAGTTTTTATATACTCTTGTATTTCATTAAAATATTCATTAATATCCATAATTTTAATTGTTGTTTTTATTATATATTAAATTTTATTATTTAAATTAATTTTCCTGCATCATCAAAAAATATTTTTAAATAATCTTGTTTTATATGACCCGTCAAAGAAAACACAGAAGTCTTTAGCTTCTGTGATGAATTTGACTTTCAACAAATGGAAAAAAGTCATTAATTTACTTTAATATATAAGTTTAGTTCTTTGACGTAATGATAATGGTTCTGTGACAAAAATCTTGTTGTAGGTAAAATCATAAAAGTAAAAAATACTTAAAATATTTA
>Ga0222628_1000231_pt1 | contig 26688 bp, 37 predicted proteins | sample AntAcemetageno95_FD_179860 | JGI IMG/M metagenome (GOLD analysis project Ga0222628, IMG submission 179860) | Saline water microbial communities from Ace Lake, Antarctica - #95 | ecosystem: Environmental > Aquatic > Non-marine Saline and Alkaline > Saline | place: Antarctica: Ace Lake | collected...
AAGCAACGATCAAAACAATGGTTGAGGCTACCAGGAACGACAAAGAAATTGGGGGTACAAAGTATAAGGAGAGTCTGTCCTTTGCTGCAAAGGGAAGGGATAAGTTCAGTAACCCGGAGCTAAATAAGGTCTTTGATGTTACACATCTAGCAATAGACAGGACTTTTAGAATACTTGGAGATATGGGGTTATTACCTCCTGCTCCTGAAGCATTACAAGGCCAGAACTTAAAGATAAAGTATGTATCTCTACTTGCCCAGGCCCAGGAGTATTTAAAAGACAAATCCAAGATAATAATAGTCAAGAGGAGTAAGTAAATGAAGATAACTTGTTTTTCAGATACACATAGACATAGACCAGAATTGGGTAAAGGTGATATGTTAATATTTGCAGGTGATGATGATATTACAGATATAAAAACTCTAATTAACTTTACTCAATATATTAAAAAACAGGACTTTAAATATAAAATAATGATAGGTGGAAACCATGATTTCTTTATTAAAAATTTATTTGCTAAAGAGTATTTAATAGAGAATAATATCATATATCTAGAAGATCAGATGATAGAAATAGAAGGGATTAAAATATATGGAACTCCATATACACCACAATTCATGAACTGGGCTTTTATGGAAAGTGAGGATATGCTTCTTAAAAGATACTCTTTAATACCTAAAGATGTTAATATATTAGTTAGTCATGGTCCTGCTTATGGTGTTAGAGATCAGATAGTGTATGGTAATAGCCCAAGTATTAAAAGTGGTAAATTCTTAGGTAGTAAAGCCTTAGCAGAGGTATTACCATCTTTGATTGATTTAAAGTATCACATTTTTGGTCATATACATGGTAGTTATGGTACTACACATAGTTCAATAAATTGCTCGATCTGTGACGAAAGGTATAATATGGCTAATGAACCAATTGAATTATGGTTATTTACGGAGGTTAAATGAGAAATATAATATATGTAGCTGGGCCTTATAGTGCAACTACCATAGAAAAGAAAATGGAAAATATAGATAAAGCTGTTAGGCAAGCTAAAACTCTTACCTTATTAGGTTATTGTTGTATAGTGCCCCATAAACTCACAGAACTTTGGGATTTCGATACTTCTTTTTCCGAGTGGGAAGATATAGACTGGCTAGAAAAGTGCTGTTATCCCTTACTCTATCAATGCAGAGCACTATTCCTAACAGATGGTTGGCAGAAGAGTGAGGGTTGCTTAAAAGAGTTAGATTTTGCTAGGGAACACAATATACCATATTTTACATCAGAAAGGGAACTTCTAAGGAATATAAGGTCTATTCAAGTATAAATGATAATGAGTATATATTTTATATTCTAGTTGCCTCTTTTGTATTTCACCATGAGTTGCACAAGAAGAAACTAATCCTAGTAGTATTAATGCTATTAGAGCATTACATAAATTTATAAAAATATTGCATATATGCTCACAGATCAAAAGTTATACCACCATGACCAACTATACTCTTTCTATTATAATCACACCCAGCACCACCTACTATACCAAACCTACCTATAACATTACCTTGAATTAGACCACTAACGATCTTAGTATCTGACCCGAAAGTACCCATAGCCATTAATCTAATCATTCTTTTATTTATTTCAGTCTTATTATATTCTTCTAACTTCTGTATTATCTTTTCTTGTTCTTTTATTTTAGTTTCAAGTTTAGATATAGTACTGGTATTAGTACTTGTAGTCTGATCGGTACTAGTAACTACATTATACTCAGTTATTATAGTACCATCTGGATGTTGAGTAATTACTGTATTATCAGTAACTAATTTGTTTAACTTATCCATTTGTTTTATCTGGGTATTGATAGTCCTTTCAAGTTCTGTTATTTTTTGTAGATCAGCCTCACTTGTTATCTCAACTTCGTTTATAATTGTTTTAGAAGGTAGAAATACCCAACAAAGCACTATTCCTAGTACAAAAGCCAATAGGATCTGGACAATTCTATTATTCTTAATTAAGTTCCATATATAGCTCATAAAATCTCCTCTCTTTCTATTTTAGCTTGTTTCTGCTTACCCCAGAATGCAAACCCTGATAAGGCAACAATTATAGAAGCAACACCCAAAAGGTTTTTACCCCCATTAAAATAAATATCTAAAACTCCTAGTCCAATACCACCTATACAAGAAGTAAATACACTCATTGTAAAGTTTACTCTCATACTGGATATATACCCATTTTGATTTTCTAATGCTTGTTTTATTTCTTTTTTCATAGTTTAAACTCCTTATAATAGATCTACTTTAAATATTTCGCATAATTTCAATACACCAGCCCTTGCATCAGCGTATTCCTCATATCTGTAATTAATATCCTCTTCTCTAGCAAGAAAATCTAAATTACTTAACAAATCTAAGACAATATCTTTTATCTCTTGGTTATCCATTAATTACCTCCTAAACTAGCAAATGTTCTCTACATGGTGTAAAAATACAATCAGTATAAGTAAAATCAGAACACTCATAACACACCATATCGTCTTCTATATATTCCTCAAACAACATACAATAACGTATAATATTATCGTCCCCACCTATATCCTCATCATAAAAAATACAATTAGAACAATTTGCCTCAACTAATAATATAGTTTCCTCGTATCTCATAGAGTTGTTATATTTAGATTAAACCCTATATCCTTATCTAAAATTCCTTTAATTTTATTAAAAGCGTCTGTAGACTTGAACACTGAATATCTAGCATTACTATTATCTAATATTGACTGTTGTAACCCAACTAGGACACAACCATTTATATCTGTTAACCAATTTCCTTTATGTATTAGTATCTTAGAACGATTAGGTACTCCCATTACTTCAAATGTAAACCCAAACTTAGGAGAGTTCCATATCTCACACCTATAATAAAGAGCTGGTATGCAACTAACCCTTCGTTCATTACTATTCCAAGGTAGTTCTAGTGTATAACATACAAAGTCAGTATCATGATATAGTAAGCCAAGTGTACCCTTGAGTGTACTTACAGTTCTAACTAATTTGAATTCTTTTAATCCACTCATAACAATCTTATCCTTATAGTATTATATAATATTTTAATAAAATGTTTTTAAATTTTTCATCAATTAATAGTTTTTTCTCATAAATAATAATACGGGTATTATCTGATGGAAACCCAAACTCACCATCAGTATATTTAGCATCTTTTAACTCTTTATATAATTTATCTATTTCTGGTTTTTTTAAATTAATATTTATTATCATTACTTTCTCCAAAATTTAGCAAAGTAATATGGGGCTTTATATCCAATTAAGAATATAAGGATTATTGTCATAAAATCACACGTTACAGAAAAACCAAAATAAGACATATAGATATATCCAAGTAAAGTAGAAACTAACTTAGACTGTAAATCAAATATGAAGTCTAACTTCTTATCAAGATCTTCCTTGAAGAACTTATAATGACCATCACAGATTAATTCATCTATTAATACAAACCCGACCCAAAGTAACATGGTTATGGGACTCATCATACCCATTATGAAGCCTAATGCTGAGTGCCCTGTTTCAAAATATCTTTCCGAATTACCTAAATACTGTTGTAACATCTTTAAATATTTCATTATTTTACCTCTATTTAGTTATATCTGTAGTGGGTTTATTTATTAAAAATGGTTGAATTTCTTTATGAAGTTTAATTTTACTTAATTTTGATACTGAAATCTGATAAATAGTACCATCTTCTAAAACTATTTCTATCATATTACCACTCATAATGTAAGCATGGGAAATAGCCTTATAAGTCTTTCTAACTGGAATTAAACCTAATAGCATTCTAAAAGTTGTTATTTTATACATAATATTCTCCTTTATAGTTTAATTATACAGTTTTCGATAATAGTTGGTTGTACATTTTGATGTGCATTGGCTGCTGCAGCTGCAGCACTATCAGATACACTACCAGATTTTGCACCTTGCGTAGCAGCAAAAGAATCGGCATGACCATGACTATATGCAGAAGCACCGCCTGTTGTTGATGTTCCATCAACATTTCCAGTAGAATAACCATGAAGTTTACCACCATCCGCAGCAGTATCTTTATACGTTGTAGTACCATGGGTATGATCTACACCACCTGCCGACACAGTACCAGTAATAGCTGGATTCGCAAAAGCAATAGTATTAGCATGACCATGAACTGCAGTACCACTTTCTACAGCAGCTAATGTATAAGTTTCTGTACCAACAACTGTACCAAGAGTTTTACCATCTATTCCACAACCAGCAACTGACAATAAACCTGCAAATCCTGCACCATTATCAACATCTTGACCAACTACATTTCTACCTCTATAATCAATAAGTGTCAATTCTTTATTTGCTGCCCAATCAGCTGCAGCACTTCCACCTCTACCACCTACTACTGGACATTCTGTATCTGTATACTCATCCCAAAGAAGTGTAAATAAATCTTCACAATCTGCATTTGCTCTTTCTGAAGCACCTGAAGCTGCATTACCAATTGTTAAACCAATTAATAGTGCCCAACCGTCTGGTGCAGTACTTCCACAAAATCCAATTCTAGAACCTGTTGGTATGAATGAATCTACATATCCTCTACTTCGATGTGTTTTAATTCTAGCCATGATTTATATCTCCCTTACTTGTACAAGATTATTCAATAGTCCACTATTATCTGTTACATAATTAGTTATAACACCACCACCAGATCCAATTGTAAGACCAGACATTCTAACCCAACCGTCTGGAGCAGTTGTTCTCACTGAATACTTAACATCTCCAGTATCTGCATATATCTGAAGAAAACCCCTACTCTTATGTACTTTTTTCATTAAATTATACCTCTCTTACACTAATTAAATTATTTAACAATCCACTATTATCTATTAGAACATTTGTAAAAACTCCACCACCTGAAGCGGTTGTTTCACCCTCACCACAAGTTGCTGCTATTGCAGCTTCAACATAAAAACCATTTGTTATAGTTAAAGCTGCTGTATTATTAATTACTATATTATTAAATTTTGTTCCGTTACCATTTAAGTCTATAAACTTAGTTATTGTTCCTGTTGCAATTGACTGAAATACTAAATCACCTTCTATAGTACAATCTGCACCCAAAGTAAGAGGTGTAACTGCCCCAGTCCAAACACCACTAACATCAAATGTAACACCCTTTTTAACTTTAATTTTAATCCCAGCAGGAATTGATATACCAGCATCACCTAGTAATGCTTGGTCAGTCTTTATAAATAAAGTATCCCCAGAGGCTAAACCATCGGCTATTGCTAATTGTATAGTAGTGTAATCACCTTCTGTTGTATTAGAGGATATTACAAAAGCATCCTCATCTTGACCTGCAAACCAATTAGTCCAAAGTGACACTAAATGCCAATACCAATTAAAATACTCAGATGGTGGATAAGCTAATGGTGCCCACCCAGCTAATTTCTCTGGTGCAGTAGGTTCTACTGTTTCTAATGGTGGTGGATTCCATGCAAAGTAACCACCTGATACTCCGCCTACTACTGTAGGTTTTTTACTTGTTAATGCCATAAAATTATTTCTCCTTTAATTAATATAAATAAGCTAATCTTCCACCAACTTCTATACATTCCCAAATAACTGTGCCGTCTGTAATTGTACCACCAACCGCAGTTGGCCACGAATTAGGTGGAATGTTAGAAATTTGTGGTTCTACTACATCTGATATACCTGCAATTACACATAAATAAGCATATGTATTATTACTAGTTGGAACTACTACATCATTTAGAATATAGCCTGTAGATGGTTGCCAGTCTGCAATTGTAGTACCTCCTATTACTCCCCAATCAGAAAATCCTAAACCATCTTGGCTAACGCTGTATCTGCAAGTCCATGTATTACCACTACCATCCATTACTGTAGTATTAACTACACCAGGTCCAACCGGCCATACTGGCTCAACTGCACCTGTGTCAGCTAAAACTAAAGTTGTACATTGATAAATATAAGCTTCATCTACTGGATAATGCCTAATAGCAAAATGCCCTGTAGAAGGGTATCTAAAATCCTGTAATGCCAAAGTTGTGTCATTTGCTTGCCAAAGTCTATAATTAGAAAATTGGAATGCACCAACTGGTGCTATAATCCAAAATGATAAAGTAGGATAAACATAAGCTCTTACAAACTCTCTAAAATAGTCAAATGTATTTGGTAAAGTAAATGCTGATGGGAAAGACCATGTAATGTTAAATGTAAAGTATGCTTCAGGGTCAAGAGTTAACCAAGTAATAGCATTATCAATTGTTGGACCACCGATAATATCTGTCCATGCTGGCTCTACTGCTCCTGATTGTCCTCCAACAGTACACTCAAATATATAATCCCTGCCTTGAGTGTTGTGGTCTGGATTATAAGGAGGATTGGGGCCTGTTGGTGGACCTATGTTTGTTGTTTGATCGGATGGGTCAAACCTAGTTGGTGAGTTTGCAATAACGTGTTGTTTAGCTGTATAAACTTTATTTGCTTGCCAATATTCCCACTTTGGGGCTTTACCAACATTTAACCAAGTAATACCACCATCAACTACAGTATCTCCTAAAAATTCTGGCCATAATGGAGTGGGTAGTCCTGCTGCACCTGTAACTGTTATTGCTTGATAAAGATATTCTATTGCAGGAGTAGAAACTGGACTATCCCCAACTACCGTATCACCAAGTGCATATGCCCAACCAGCCACCCAATTAGGATTAGTAGGAATATTATTATTTATTGAGTGTCCTCTCCAAATATCAAACCACTCTGAGATCTGTGCATTACCGCCAAGTAATCTGCAAACTAGAATTAAGCCTTCTTTATGTCCCTTAAGCAAAGTAATTGCACTTAAAAAATAACCTAGTCTTGCAGATGTAGTATCTGGTAAGTCTAATATCTTAATTAAATCAGCAAATCCAAACTCTTTAAGAGTTTCTTGTGCTGCCTTACCTTGTTGATTAGTAAAGTCTTTATACTTATTTAGAATATCTCTAAATTCATATTCATTGTCTGCAATTACTTTATCTATTGCATCACATAACTCTACATAAAGGTCCTGTTCAAAAATTCCCTTGGGTAAATATGAACTTGAAGTTAACATTAAATCAATCTCCTATATAGTTTGTGTGATGGTTATCTGATTAACTATAATCATATATTCATCCCAAGCTGTTTTAGTTAAAATGCTGTAGTCTGATGTTGACCCTGTTGTTGTATTATTTAGCTGCTGCCTACAACGCCAATATACAGTGCCATCTAATGTGTCTGTGGCTACTGTAGGAATAGGGTTATCATCAATATTTTCCTGAGATATAAGAGTCATCCAAGGGTTACCACCTGCAGGTTCTGCAGCTCCTGTGGTTCCTGCCTGAACACATTCATAAATATACTCCCCATCAAGAGCTGGGGACGCAGCTACTGGAGTAACAAAATCTCCTCTTCTATAAGCTGTAAGAGCTTGCCAATTTGGTGCATCAATTGTTATTACACACTTTTTAATATACTCTATATAATTATAAACTAAATCTTCTATCTGCCTTTCTACATCAAAAATGTCTATTGAAAGTTCTAATAGTAAATTATAAGGCTCTAAGATACCACCTGTACCATCAATATCGTTAACTACAGGATAAGACCCTGGGAGCTGCATATACACGTCATAATTTAAAGTCATAACTACCTGCGTTGGGTCTGATATAACTGGATCAGGGACGCCAAGGGCTTTGCTAGGACTTAAACTTGTTATAAATGATTGTTTTTCTATTGAGTTGAATACTTGATTAACTCCAAGAGAAGAGTCATTACGTACATATGTCATTTCAACAACAGCGGGAGTAACATCTCTATAATTAGTATCAGACATTCTGGAATCTAGCCCTTTAAATAATTTCATAAAATCATCTCTAGCACGTACTAGAGCTTGTGATTCATAGTAAAGAGGAGCATTTACTTTTATTGAGTTTAATGTTTCTTGCTCTAAATATATATTATCTCTAACATCTGCTGTTATATCTGAATCATTAGTATACCACGCACAATTTAAAGATGTAAGCCAGTTAAAAAGTCCTCCTGTATCTCCTATTAAATTTCCTTCTACTGGAGCAGGCCAGCCTGGCTCTGCGGGAGAAACTCCACCAGGAGCTTGACAAGCATAAAAATAACCATCCTGCGTAGTAGGAACTACTACATCACCTACAACATATGTAAACCCTGCCTCATATTGACAGTCAAAAGAAATAGGGGCTAATGTTGTTGTATCATAATCCATTAAATTATAACAAGCCCAAGTAACTTGATTGGCTCCTGGGTTATCTATTACCGTTGTAGCAACACTGACTGGACCAGCTGGCCACACTGGCTCAGTTAGTGCGTCTGTAAGACCAAAACCAGCAATAGCTATACATTTATAATAATAGCCGTTTAAGTTGGCTGCAGTTGGTATTATCAAATCTCCTACCGCTATAGCTGCACCGGCACTCCAAGCTGCAGGAGTAGGAACTGAAACATCTGCTGTTAAGCCCCCTATTGTAATATTCCAATAAGGTTCTCCAACTACGTTAGAAGCACCATCAAAATAACTATTAAAAAAATATTCTTGAGGTCTAGAAGCTAATAAGGTTGGGGATACATAATCTGTTTCGTCATATGTAACACCAGATGCCCAAAAAGTAGTGCCATAATAAACAGAACCTATAATAGTTCCATAAGAACTAATATCTATATCACTAATTAAAAATGTAAGGTCGTATGCCTCTATATACTCTAATCTTAGTATATCACCAGGGCTATAATAAAATGTATCAGCTGAGTTATTATTAAGATACATTACATCAACTGCATCTAATGTATTTGTTATTACTACATACTCATTGTTCAATAAATCAACTATATGTTCTGATGTAGTTAAAGGGGTTGGGGTTGTATTACTAACAAAAGTAGTTGGTTCACCAGACGTTGCATATACACCCTTTGTTAATTGAATATCTTCTGTTACATTGGGATTAGAAAACCTAAACAATTGTAGTTCTGAACTAGGTACTACTATATCTTCATATAGTAAATTACCTATAACAACTGGAATTATTGTGGGTATCCCTACATTTAATGTTACATTGTCTATTGTATAAACATCTGCATCTTTACAAGTGCCAATTAAAGTAAACTTAGATAAAGTAACTGGGGCTAGTATTGATGGCATTACTGTTAAAGTGAGATGTGAGTTCTTACCTCTATCACAAGAATAACCACTAGCCTCTGCCCTGGCTACAGCAGAACTACGGATTTCCATATAGGGTAAAAATGTCTCTCTTCTACCAACAACAACTTTATGCTGTAACCAAGTGCCAAGACCAGCCATAAGCTCTATAAGAGTTTCACCTGCTGAAGAAGTATAAAAATCCCTCCAGGTTAAATATTCTGGCTTAGACTGTACATATGCTTTTACGTCAGCTATCCATTGTTGAAAAGAAACTGACTGGGGATCTACTATCCATGACATAAATTAATTCTCCTTAGTATAAAATAGACGTTTGATATTGAAATAACTCTACAGATGATTTAACAGAAAAGGTTAAGTAAACATCAATTGTATGATTATCTGGGTCTACATCTATTTCTGAATTTGGCAAATCAACTTGAATTCTAGGGTCATTATATTCTACTTGTTCTGATACTTCTTTTAATAGAAGTAAACACGTATCTGTATCCACTATATCAAATAGATACTCCTCAAGATCTATACCATAATTAGGTCTAAATAATCTCTCACCTTTCATGGTATTAACCATGTTATCAATTGACTGATATATAGAATCCATATCATATATTAATGAGGATTTTTTAGGACTATATGGATTTAGATCCGAATATAGTGCATTTTTTTTAACTGACTTAATCATAATTTATTCCTTCATTTAAAGCTCTATTTACTTGTATATGATACTTAATTTGATATTCTAATCTCTTTTGTACTGTTGTAGCACAAGCTGGTAAGGCTAATATGCTTAATATTAATAGTATCTTAATCATACTTTATGTTCCGCTTACCTCGTCCCTTATTTTATCCTTGTCATCTAGCCATTTTTTAACTTCTGGAAAAAGGTCTTTAATCTCATTGGCTAGTATCTCAATAACCTTTTCTTTCTGCTTATCTGTTTCGGCTATATATCTAGCCTTTCTGCACTCTGCTAGATATTCGCTATGTCTAGGAAGGGTTTTAAGATAGCCCACTTCGTATTTCTTAACTACTCCTCCCTCAACATAAAACCTATTCTGTTGTGCATCGTTAAAAATTGCCTCATTTTTATATTCTTCTGGATAGTCTTCTACTTCCAATTCCTTCCATGCGCTTTGATAGACAAAAGCCATGATATTATTATCCTCATCTACGGCAACACGTTTTTTGTTTTCTAGCTCCATGTTGTCACCTCCTTTATCCTTTTATTATATTTTCTCCCTTTTAATGCTCTACTAACTTTGTCTTTGTGTTCTTGTGTGTGTCTATATCCTAATGAATATTTATTACCGATTAAACTATCAGATATTTTTTTCTTTTGTTCATCGGATAATGTTTTGCCTACATGAGCCTTACTCATATTAGTTTTAGCCACCAATGTATGTTTATAACCTTTATTTTTTCCTTTGTTAGCTAATGCAACTCTTTTTTGCCTTTCCTCTGGTAGTTTTCTACCCTTTAATGCTTCTTTAATTTTCTTTCTGTGTTCTGCTGAAATAACACAGCCTTTTTTTGCATCTCTCATTTTTTGTATAGACTGTTCTGTATGTTTTAATCCTTTACGACCACCCTTGCCACCTTTACATAAGTTATAACCGATACTCTTTATATCACTCTTAAAACAAGCTATCCAATAAATCTCTCTTTCGTTAAGGTGTTCTTGTGATATGCAATATTCTAGTATGTCTTTTCTGAAATTACTTCTGCCATATTTTTTAAAAGCATTATCAATCGCTATGCCACTACCCATATAATTAGGATTGTTCATACTGTCTTGTCCTATATATATTTTACCTGTTATTAGGTTTGTGGTCTTATAAATTATCATTTTGTTTTATAAATCCTCCCTATACATCACTCGGTATATCGTAGCCTGTAGGCTTAGCATCTAACTCTACATCACCACTTACTCTTATGCTTGTTACATTAGCGTTATAAGTACAACGAACAACAGAAGAATTAGGAGTTGCATAGTTATACGTTATAAATCCTCCAACAGAGCCTACTGAAATAGCTTGATAATTATTAGCTACATTCTTAAAAGTGACGCCTGTTACAGTTACACTAAAATCAGTATTTATACCTGCAGCGCCTACAATATTAAAATTTAATTTCCATGCTCCATTACTAGTCTTATAAAAAATACCAACTGCTCTAATTGTTGCCCATCCAGCAGGTCCACTACAAGTCAAATCTAACAATGGACTCACATACTCATATTGCCACTTTGCTCTACTTGGTGCGAAAGTTTCTATTTCTTGGATTTTAAGATAACTACCAATAGCATAGATGGTATGTAGTGAATTAATAGAATAAAGTCTTATCTCAATTACTGTATCTATTGATGGAGTAATATAATGTTCTATGTTCTCCTGTGTTCCGTGATTTGTAATATATGTTGAAATTAAAGCTGTTCCCGTCATTCCAATAAGTGAAGCATTGGTTACATCATATATTCTGTACTGTGCATAACCAGTATTAGCAGAACAAAATATATATAATGCTGACGATATACAATATGTTTTGTTTGCTTTAAGTGTAACCCTATAAGTAGCAGGGTCAAAAGCCATATTATTTAACACAACAGTATTAAACTTAATTGGGTCTGTTATTGCAATGTCAGTAGTTTGGTTACCTGATAATTGGAAAAGCCCAAACTCCTTTGGTGTCCAGTTTACTAAATCTCTTGAAAAACTACTACTAATTCCAGCCATATTTTATACTCCTAAACATCACTTGGCAAATCATAGCTCCCCTCTCTCTTTTAACCTTTCTATAGCCATATCTCTCATCTCTGCTTGTATTAAAGCCTCATCAGCTTGTAATTTTAATTCTTCCTCTGTTAATTCTTTTACTTCTTCAATAACTTTCTCTACTACTGGAATATTTTTAACCTCATATTCATTCCCATTCCATTGAGCATATTGCTTTGTATTATCAAACTCTGGTGGTACAACTTCTACACAACCAGCAGGAAGTAAAAACTTACCATGTTCCAATGGGCTTTCCTGTGAATTTTCAGGTCCTAAATAAACTCCGTTACTATCTAACTGATATACAATTTTAGTTCTCATCTTTACCTCTAATATTTAATAATATAATAAACACCATAAGCCTTACCTGTTGTTTCAAGACCTGTTCTTGGTGCACCATTTGTACCATCATTGGTCATTGTGCTTACGGTTGTTGAAATACTAGCATAACCAGTGTTCGTGTTTTTAGATGTAGCACTACCACCAAGTGTCCCTATTTCATATAACCCACCAAGCTGGATTTCCCATTGACCTATATTAGAATAAGTTATAGCATGAATGTGACCACTATCTGAGCTTGCAGCACTATGATAATGCCCTTGCCCTTTATCATCGACTTTAGCTGCTAGTGCCACGACGGTATTGCTTGTGAAAGCTGTCGGTGTTCCTACTCCTCTTAATGTTGCAGACCTTAAATCTGGTATATTAAAAGTTGTAGCACCATCACCAACACCCCAAGTCGTACTTAACTTGGCAAACAAAGACGAATAAACTGTCCTTAATATAGCACTTCCATCACAATTCAAATATCCGTCGGGGACAACAGCACCCGCATAAGACTGCACTACTCCAACCTGAACACTAATGTCTGGTCTTTGTATTACAGGGCTTACTATGTTTATCTGCTGAATTTCCCAGTGTGAATAAGTAGTATAAATAGCATTTATATTTGTACTAGTTGTTAACCTTAAATCTACTACTGTATCAACTGTTGGAGTAATAATACAAAAAGCTGGTGTTGTAGAAGTATTATTGGCAACATAAGTAACGGGTAATTCATAACCTAGTGTTCCAATATAAGCACCAGCAGTTACATCATAAAATTGAACAGTGCTACCACCTGCATTATTAGTATAATTAACCAATATATGTGAAATTAATTTGTAAGTTCTATTCTTTTTTAATGTTACTCTATAAGTTGCAGGATCAAGAGTAATATTACCAACAGACAAAGTGTCAAACTTAAGGGGATTACCAACATTAAAATTTGCTACTTGAGTAGCCGACATTATAATATAAGCATACTCATTATCACTAAATTGGAAGTTATTTTTACTACTTGTTATCTTCATCAAGCCACCGTATAAACAATACAATTAACATTTGCCATATTGCTCCTAAAACTTACCACTTTGTCATCTTCCATATTCATATCCATTTCTAAAAATAATGTCTGGTTTACATCTAGAGTAAAGTACTTCCTTTCCTCATCAAGGATACTACCAATTATATTATCATCAATATAAGCAATCTGTACCTCTGCAACATCACCACCATTTCTATTACACACTAACATATTAACCTTACAAGCCCTAGTTGTTAACCAAGCTACATAATCTGTATCTACAAGATTACCCGCACCATCTATATCTATTGCATCAACTCTTTTCATATTAACATCAGCAGCCAATACCTCACCACATAAGTCAAAGTTGACTAACAGTTGAGAGCTAGTTATTATAATAGTATCAGTAGCAATCATTCCATCTAATTCTATAATCTTTGTTTCGTAAGGTAAAAAGTAATCATCAAATAATACATAATCCTCATCAGCCAAAGCACCAATAGCACCATCTACATGTGCAACTTTAACCTTAGTAGTCAAACCACCATTGGTATTAGTTATATATAATTTAGGACTTCTAATATAAGTTAAAGCTGGTACTGTATATAAAGTCTCATCAGTATCAACTACTGCAATAGCAGCAACCCCTAGTCTTTGATAGTCACCTGCAACTGTACCTGCTCCTACAAATGGGTCAATTGCCGTACCAGCACCAGTAATAGTAACACCATCACCTTGTTGATCACCAGTATTAGTTCCACTTGTATTACCAATTACAATTGCATCAGCATCTGTTACATATCTTTTATCTACACTATCTGCTATGTCAGCTGTTGTGGCATCTGCACCCACTGTCACAAGACCTTTAGTATCATATGTTATCTTAGTTTTAGTACCAGCTACTATTGCTGCATTTTCGTCAACTTTAGCATCAAGAGCATTTTGTAAATCTAATTGATTAGCAAGAGTCCCTGTTATGTTACCCCATACTGCTGAAACATCAATGTTTTGAATTCTACTCCAACCTACAGCTGACTTTACAGCCCAATCACCAACAACCCAAGTAGTTATACCACCTAAGTTAGTAGCACCTGCAACGTCTACGATCCAAGCATATCCAGTTATTAATGTACCAGTTATATCTGGAACGTTAGTTGTAGCATTCCAATTACCTTGTATAATAATACTATTTAGCTCTGTACCAATGTGAGTTACAATAGCATCAGCCAATGGTGTAGAAAATACCAAATCAACTGGTAATGCACCAGCTGGTATTACAGAAGCATACTTAGTTTGCATTAATAATGCTAATACGTCTTTATCTAGTGCCATACTATACAAAATCTCCTATTTTAGCTTTCAACACTGTAAATGTTGGTTTATTTATTGCTGGTTGAACACCAATACCAGTAAGAGTTGTTATATTTTCACATGCCGTACATAATTGATGTATAAGATCTGTTAGATTCTCTGCACCTTTCTGGATAGTTACCTTACCAGCAGACGTAACTAGTACATATGTACCTGAACTAGTAGTAAACTGGACGTCACCTGTTATTTTATTAACTATAAATATATTACCAGTACCATCTTTCCACCCATAAGTATTTGGGTAATCTGTATGAAACTCTGTTAAGCTGGTCTTACTGGAGGACCAGACACCATCATAAAAGCCAAAATAAATATCATTATATGGAAATACAATTTGTACCTCACTACCTATTTCCGGTACACTGAATGTACCAGAATTTAAACTACCACCTAAGAAACTGCTTTCAAGTTTAGAAATCCAAGGTAGTTTATCATAATCTGTTTCGTCTATTAAGTCTGTAATAGTACATTTAACTCTTTGTAATTTAAGAGGATCTACATTATCTACTACAATACCTTTATGAGGTATTCTAAGATGTTGCATTGTAGGCTTTATATCTTTTATTGCTAAAAACATTATCTTAATTGCCCCTTTAATCCACTCATATTATCTCTACAAGCTGTTATAGTTGTAGTAAAATTCTTATGTGCTAATACTCTAGTAACTTTTGATACTATATAACCACCACTTTCATAATCAGAAGTCATTTGGCTATTTGGATCTGTACTGTTTACTGTTATATTAACTGGATCAAGAATCTGTATGTCACCAATAAACTTACCATTAAAAGCTAACATTAAATTAGTAGAACTTAATGCTAGTAACATACCAACATTGTAATTATAAGATTCGTGATAATTAACATGAACATTTTCATTTATCATACCACTACTATTAGCAAGCTTTGTTATACTAGATTTTCTATTTAATTTGTTGTTAGTACTTAAACCTGTTTCCTTAATATTAGGAAGTACAAATTCCTCAGTTCCATTTTCTAAATCATATACAAGTTTTTCTCTACCATAAGCATAAGATAGATTCATAATCGTATTTGACTGTGTAAAAAGAATAGAATCATACTGCAATGAATTCTTAGCCTCACTTTCTTGTTCTGTGGTAGCATTAGAAAATAAATACTTGTATTTCTTACTTGAGTTTTTCTTTAATAAAGACTTTAAATCTCTTATTATAAAATGACCTTTACTATTAATACCAAGTAATAAAATATTATTAGTAAAATTAGAGTGTAACCAAATATTACTTATAAAATTACGATCAGTAATACTATATTGAATCCAATTCTGTATATCTTTAGGTACCTCTTGTACATCACTATCTACCTTTATAAACTCACTATTATTACTTAATACTTTTTTAATTGCATCAAGACTATTCATTTGAGAGATTATAGACATATTATGTTTTACGTGATAATCATAATTACCTATAACACCACTCATAGAAATATTAATATATGGAAAAGCATTATACTTGACTTCCATTTCCACAACAGTTACTTGCATTTCGTGTTTATCATAACTATCATCTATACCAGTCTTTTTTTCTCTTGATATTTTCTTTAAACCACCAATTGTAACTTTTATTTTAGAACCCTCGTTTAAGTAAGCTAAAATATCATTATCCTTAACTAAAAAATCCATTTCAAATGCTACACCAACATTACCAGCTTCTTCTTCCCAAGCTACACGTGTAACATCATTGGAATCAAGTTCCCATATCTTATTGCCAATATTAATCTGAAGATAATATGATCCCTCAACACCAGCAAAATCACTATTAGTTTTAGTATTTATTGTAGATCCCATTATTATCCCCTAGCAACTCTATCGGCATTTAGATTAAAAAATAACAATTCAAGATCTATAATAGATGGATAATTTAACATTGTATTAGCAGGTATAACTTCTGGGTCTTGTAAATTGTTAAATTCCATTATAATCCACCAAAACTGTGTTTCTCCATATATTTCATTAGATATTAAATCTATACGATTTTCTAATGCTCCAATTTGTAGTTGACCTTGTACTGGTAATAACCTTAAAGCAGACAAAAATTTAGCAGTAAGAGGATCAAATTCTTGCTCTTGGTAATCAAGAAACTTGGCAAAAGCATACCTATCTTCTCTTTCTATATCTAAATTAATAAAAAATTGAGACATATCTATTAACTCCCTGGTACTTTCATAACTGTTATAGATGGCATAAGTTTATCACTTCTTTTAGTAAACCATGATAAAAATGTTTTTTGATCTGGCATTCTAAAAGGTCTAAAACTTACAGCAACAGTAGCGTATAATGGTTGACCATTACGTATTATTTCTTTACTAAACTTAGTGTTAACACCAGTTATTAAAAGGTCTTTAGCCCAAAACCAATCACCAACTCTAACATCAATTGTTTTATCTTTAAAGAATATTGGTGGTTTCATTGTCATTGTAGTAAATTCTGATGGTAACACTGAACTCATTAAATAAGTACAATCCATCATTATATCATCTTTAGGGTGGGTATTTATAAATATTAAGTTTAAACTAAATGATGGCTTATTTGTACTCTGCCATATTTCTTCTGTAAATAATGACCCACCAAATTGAGTACCAGCTGGTGGTAATCCTATAACATCTGCTAAATTTTCTTCTGTAAGATTTTGATTTTTTAATGCCCCTCCAGCTTTCTGTATATAAGTGCTTAATTTACCAGCAGCTGAGAATAAACCCATTGTATTTAACGGTTGAGAAGAAATAGTACCATTCATTTCAAAATCACTATTAACCCAACAGGATATAATCTTACTACCTGATAGAACTCCTAAATCATCACCAGCAGCATTTGTTAATTTAGTCTTAGTATTTGTCTTTTTCTTAAATATAATTTTAACTAAATTATTAGAACCAGTATCTATTTTACTAGTAATACGATTTTTAATATTTTCTAATTCAGAACGGCTCATTTATTATTCCTCATTTTTATCTACTGTTTTACCTGCTTTAGTAAGTAAACTATTTAATGTACCAGCACTACTACTAGAACCAGATGGAGTTTGTGAATTCTGTTGTTGTGGTTGTACCCCACTCTCTTTTAGAAATTTAGTATCTTGTGTGTTTTTTCTAAAATCATCTTGTTCTACTTTTTCCTTTGCTACTGCTTTAAAAGTTTTTTGTTTTTCGTCCTTTCTTATAACATCTATATCTACATTTTTAGTTTTTAAACCAGCTTTAATACCCTTTATTGTACTTTCTTGTACAGTTATAATATCCTCTAAACCTTGAAATTTTACATCTGGGTCTGCCTTTTGTAACCTTGCCAATCTTGCTTTACTTTCAGCTAAACGTTTTTCTTCATTTTCAAGTCTATACAATGATGTCTTTTCACTTTCATTTATTGTTTTATCTTTTTGATGATCCGTTATTGACTTTTCATCTGGTTTCCCACTTAGTTTATCCATAACGAATTTCCAAATAATAGGTAATAATATAGCCAAAAGCAATATTATTTCACCAGCTTGGTCCATGAAACCTGTAACTGTTGATATACCAGTTGATATACCATTTGGTATAGACATCATACTTCTTTCTTCTTTAGAGCTGACCTTCTCTCTAAACTCACCCTTTTTAATACCTAAACCAAGCTTACCTAATTCACTGGCTGATATTTTAATCTCATCCTTTTTACTTTTCTCTGACATCTTAGCAGCATTTTCCATTACAATCTTCATTGCGTCAAGCTGACCAAGTTTTACTGCTTTTTCTATTGCCTCAGATATACTTTCACCTTTTTCTTGTGTAATACCTGAACCAGTTAATACCTTTTTGTTCTTATCTAATCCAAAAACCTTTAAAGCCTCAATCATTTGACCTGCAAATTCAGTTTGTTTTTCAACTGATAAAAGTGAATCTTCTCCAATGCTACCAACTAATTCCCTTAATTTATCTGATTTCTTTATTGTTAAATTAAATAATACATCACTAAGACTCTCTGATTCTTTAAAAGCCTCATTTAATTTTTGTATCTCTTCTTTGTTAACCTTTTCTTTATTCTCTATTTTTGATATAATACCTAATACAGATTCACCTTTTTTATACTGTTCTAATAATTTAGCAGCCTTTTCATTAGTCTTTGCTTGTTCTTCTAAGTATTTTAGATTATTTCCTAATACTTTCTGACTACTTTTAAATTTATTGCTCATAGTAAGCATATTATCTCTTAAGGACTCCCACTGTTCCTGAGATAATTTATTAAAAGAACCAAATACTTTCTTTATAGAAAGAGTAAAACCAGTTAGAACAGTAGATATAGTTTTATCTATAGCTGTACCAGCTAGTCTATCAGGATCTATTGTAAGTCTTGCCATTATTCTTGCACTCCATTGATAATCTCTTCTACACACTCACCAAGTTTCAGTACCTCAGTATAATCCATTTTACCTATATCAGATATTGGCACTATATTTTTCATTGATAGTACGAATTCCAGTTGAATTAGATTCAGAGGGTTCACGAAAGGGGGAGATAAAAATATCTCCATCACCTCCTCCATCTATTGATACTATATTAGATGCTTTGCATTCTGCACAAATAAACTTTTTAGATGATATACTATGATATAGATCTTTTATTATTTCTTCAAATACTACACCATCTTCAAGTTTAGCATACTTAAACTTATTGTAAGTATCTATAAACTTTTCAGAAGCACCCTTATCACTTAAATCCATTATTGTTTGTATTGAAGCTATTGCAAATTCGTCATTATATAAATTCTGATCAATTAACTCCATAGTCATCTCTACAGTTAATGGCATAAACTCATATTTACCAAAACTAAATTCCTTTATATATGGAACCTTTACGTCATTTAATTCATCAAAATCAAAATTACTTATTTCTTCTACTATGTTATTCTCTTTATCACAGCTAGAACAGTAATAAGTAATACTTAATTTCTTAGTTTCAAGAGTTGATATGTTTCTTAATATTCCAAGATACATAAAATCTGATACTGTAAGTTTATACTTATCAAAATTAGTCTCTATTCCAGTCAAAACAAAGTCAAATCTATCCTTAGATTCCATTTTAGACTGGCTAAATAGTTTAACTTCTTCAAATGTATATGGATAATACTTAATACTAGCATCACTTGGGTAAAATAAACCTTTAGACGGAAGATCCTCTACTTTTATATTTATAGAAGGTAAATAGTCTGATTTTACAGAAGTAATGTTATTAGCTTTCTTTTTATTGTGTTTAAACTTGAAATCTGTACTATCTATTTTTAATACTTTTAAAAATAACTTAAAGATAAATTTAGGCATCCATCTAGGTTTTATCATGTAAATCTCCTCACAACCCCTGCAGTTTTCTTTGTTATAATATCAAATCTTGGCATAGTAAACCCAGCTACTGTCTCTAAAACTTGAACCTTAAGCATTTTTAAGTCATAAGTATGAAGACCATCATCACTATCACCAACAAATGATAACGTTCCGTCTGGTATAACTACATATCTATTAGTTGTTATACTATTTAACTGATTATCTAATTTGGATACCACTATAATCTTTGATACTTCACTTATAGTTTTTATACACCTTGATTTATCAGTAATTTCATCTATTCCTTTATCATTTGTAACAACATTTAAAGATGATCGACCTTTATCTGTTAAACCTGCACCTACTGCTTTTTCTAGAATTGTATTACCTTCTACTTCAGTAAAAGGGTTCATCCACGCTTTACACCAGTTAAACATTGAATTATGTATATCATCTACAAAAGTTATGTTAATACCTAAAATCTTACTTCCCTTAGGAACTGGATGATTATAATATGTACCTGGTGCTTCAAAATGTGTAATACTTGTTTCTTCATCACTAAACTTTGTGATAGGATACCACTCAAAATTACTGCCAGCAGAAGGTATTGCACCTTCTTTACCAAGGAGTTGGTCAGCTATTCCCTCAAGCTTACCAAGAGCTATATCTCCAACTTTTTGGGTTACAGCTTCAACTAACCCACCAGCTACTTCCTCAAAAGAAATATCCCAAAGGTATCTTCTACTCCACTCTACACTTCTTATTTGATCTATGTTATTTAACTTTGGCATATATATATTTCCTCTTATTATCCTGCTAAATTTTCTATATGTAGATCTTTAAATATTCTTATTAAATTTGTAGTTTTATATATTACCATTTTAACTCCATTTTAACCATTCTGGTACAGACCCAGTAAAATATTCTGTTACTCCACTAATAGTACTTATAGCACCAACCATATCAACTTTTGTTTCTGTAAAATAATCAAACCCAAAGGTTACATTAGCTTTAAAGATTTCATCACTATTATCTGCAGCTCCTCTACTATAACCCTTCAATATACAACCCCAACAAGTAAATAATCTAATTGGTTCATTTTTATTATTTAATAATGTTAAATTAACTATTGAAGATGTAAGACTTTTAGCATTACCTTTACCACTTTTTAAATTCATTATGGCGTCTTGCCAAGCACTAAAGAAGTCAAATACTAAACCATCTGTAGTTTCAATAAACACTAAATTCATATCATTAGGTTTTACTGAACCATTTCTCTGTATTGACCACTGTTTTATTTTTACTTCTTGGGATGATATATTATAAGTAGGGACATCCGAGCTTTCACATCTAATATTGAGTTCAGTAGGTAAAATAATCCCAATACCTGCAATAGGCTGAGTGACAAAATCTAATCTCCATCTGAATCTCTGGGCTATCTGCCCAATGTTTCTGACATCTTGAATTGTTGGTCTCATTAATTAATTTTTCTCCAATGTTTAGATTAACACTGAGATTTACCCAGAAAAGGCTTAGGATAAAATTATTAGGGTTGAAAGGTTTACTAACAACCCTAATAACAAGATAGGGAGGCAGGGAGGATATTGACTATTTTAAACTATAGATTCCTCTTTAAACAGATCATAATGTAGAGTAATCTTAGGTTTAACTAAGTTATTTTCATTATCTATTGCACCAGGAGTATAGTCCTCAAGAAGAGCACCAATTAAGGTAAATTTCTTTTTAGGATTGTCCTGATTATCAAGTAAATAAAGAGTTATAGTAGCTTCTACTTCATTTTTATTACTCTGTGTTCCAGAATCCACATTGTAACTAACTTCTCTCCATTGGACTAGAAAATTAGCCATTTCGTGGTTAATAGTTTCTATAAATGTTAAATCTATAGATCCATTATATTTTGTAATACCCTGATAAGCTACTTCGTGTCCTCTAATATTATTACTTACTAAATTAGGTGTAGCTTTAGGTATTGTTGCACTTTCACACCTTAGATTAATTCCTGCGGAATCAATACCAGGTGAGGTTACGGCAGTAGGAAATGCTGTAAAGTCTATTTCCCATCTATGACTTAGAGCTAATTGCCCTAATGATCTTAATTGACTAACTGATGGTCTTCCCATTTTTTATTCTCCTCTATTTATTATTTTCTTCATATCTAAAGAGGTAGCTATTAGTATAACTACCTCCGTCATTAATTATTCCTTAGAATGCACCGAATGTTGCACCAGTTGATGTTATGATAGTCTTAAACCTGATTATCTCAGCAGACTTAGTAGGCTGTATGTACAACCAAACTTCCATTTCATTGGCATCTATAACTGCAGGTGTGTTATTGCTTTCATCACAAACTGTCTGAAAAGCATATACACCACGTCTTGCTTTAATATTTTCCATATACTGATCTATAATTATCTTGATCTGATTTCTTGTGATAACGTCATTGAATTCAAATATAAAATCATCAAGAAGTGAAGCTATTGCAGGTTGTATATAAACTAACAATAGTCTTACATTCAATCTGTCAAGAGATGTTGGTCTAGCTGATAGAGTCTTCTGGCCCCAAACAAGTATACCTTTACCAGGTGCAAACCTAATAGGATTGATCTGATTATCATAAAGTTCATCCATTTCACCTTTAGACCATCTACGTTTAACATCAAGAACATTTAACAGCCCTCTTCTAAAACCAGCAGCAGGGTACCATAGTTCATAATTAGCAAATGTTCTTGAAATTACTGAACCAGCATAACCATCTGGGGATACATAAAGTTCTCTATCATTAAATTTATCATAGATAGAAACGTGAGGGCTATACATAGCACTCCAAGAACTGTTTAGGTTCAATATATTCTTTCTATAATTTACAATTGAAGTAACATAAGTATTAGCAGTTGCTTCGTCTACATATCTTGAGGATAAAAGACCTACACAATCTTCTCTAGACTGGCATAAAGCATCTATAGCTCTTTGATAAGATTTAGTAGTCCAACCACCATCTAAAACTAATGTTATGGTTGAATTGTTTGTATTATCAAATAAGTCTAGAGCAGTTATCATATTAGCATCAGTAACTGTAGAACCATCATCTCCTTTAGCAAAATCAAGAATTATGGTTTGCTCTTTAGGATATAGTAATCCAGAACCAGCATCAATTGCTCTTATATAGCTTGATTCTAATAGTTTATCTTCTATATAGATATTATTACCATAACCATCTTTAGTTCCATCTATCATAGAACAAGTATGTGACTCTTGTAGTATATCTTTATAATATACTGCAATTATAAATGCCTCAGGTTCTTTAACAGTATCTGGGGAACTACGATAGTTGTATATCTCTATAGATATATCATTATTCCATAGTCCAGGATTAACACCATAAAGTAAAAATGCATCCTCTTCATCAGCAGCATCAGTACCCTCTACTGTTATAACAGGCTCTATTGTCCAGTCCGAACTACCATTTGTTGGGGCAGTACTTACTGTTCCAGTAACCGCATTAGTAACTGTAATAGTATTGGAAGCAGGAGTTGAACTAAATATACCTGTTAAGTTATCTATCATCTTTTCCATATAAGTACAAATTACTGTACCTGTTGCTGCCTCTGGAATTACTACTGGTATTGCTGTCTTACCAAATAGCTCAGGATCAGTAGCCATGTCCGTAATAGCTACAACTGTCCAATTAATACCAGTATCTACAATTACATCACCAATAGTAGGAGTAGCAGTCCATGCAGGTTCTGCTGCACTTGTTACTAATATACCACCACCAAGAGAACATTTAAGAACCAATCCAGCCCAACCAGCTACATAAGAAGCTATACTTGGAACACAGTAGTCTCCTACTTGAATTAAAGCAGCTTTCTGCCATGCAGAAGCCACACCAAACCAGCAATAATAATCTGTTGTCGGTGAGCTAAATTCTACAAAAGTTTCGTTTGTTCTTGCAGGTTCTGTTATAAGTTGTACTGTACCAGTTGAAAGTGCAGTACCATAAGCAGTAGCTGTGAATATAGAACCTACTTCATTTGCATCAGCACCAATAAGTGTAAAATCAGTAGTACCAACTAAAGTTATTATATATCTACTACCAATAACCATTGAATTAGCTGCTAGAGTTGTGAGTATATCTACACCAGAAATATCACCATCGTCATCTACTGTAAATCTTGTTATTTCTGCTGCTGCAGTTACCGATGTACCAGAAAATGTATAAGCATCAGGGTCAGTCATACCAGCTGCTATTGCTGCATTGGATGCTACTGCTGGGGTAGTTCTTATAATTGTACCACCATACAGAGAGGTATTAGCTGCTCTAGCTACATATAGTCTATTTGCAGATGTTAAAAACTGCAATGCAGACCAATACGCATTGTCATATCCTATTTCTATTTTTCCATCTGCTGTTAGTCTGTTTAGTAAATCACTTTCACTTGTTATTAGTTCAAGTTCATCTACACTGCCTCTAACTGCAGGAATTACTATCCCAGCTGTAACACCAGGAAATCCTGGTACTCTCTGTGATAAATCAATTGTACTTTTTATTACTTGGGCACTAGCCATTTTAAAATATCCTCCTTAAATTTATACTTTTAATATATTTCTCTAACATAAATACCATTAGGTAAATTACCTAATAAATCTTTATCTTTTATTTTTGACTGCCCTCTTGAAGGAAGCATGAAACTCTTACCTTGATATGAGAGTTCTGTAGGATGAGAAAGCCTAGAACAAACATAATAACCATTAGGGTTAATTACTTTAACCTCTTTCTTTATTACCTCTTTTTTTAGCTCTTCTTTCTTTTCTTCTTTCTTTTTTGTTTCCTTAACCTCTACTGGTTCTTTCTTAACCTCTTTGACATCTACTAGGTCTTTCTTAATTTCTTTCTTAAATTCATCAGTCATATTATTTTCTCCTTCTCTGTTTATTCACTGGGGGTCGGGGAGCATATATTTTACAAAAATATAAAATCCCCAGTTTGTTTATGGCTCCCCATCCTTTAAATATATCTTAAAGTGTCACGATCAATATCTATATTCACCTCTGAACTAGCACCGGCAACACCATCATATGCTACTGTTATCTTACAGTTACTTGTCTGAAATGGGATTGGAATTGGTATAATACCTTTACCAACAGCTTGAACCTTTACAACAAGATCCTCTACTACATTAGTTGTAGCATCTTTTTCTTTTATAGTGTAAAAGTCTGTTGCATGTATTAATGGGTTTATAGTAGAAAACGTAAGCTCTATACCTGTTTCACCATCTATAGCTGCATAATCTACATAAAGCATTAAATTAGCTTGATTACGACCTTCATAAACATACTCACCTGTTAGGGCTGTTGTATCTGTGAATTTACTTGAAAAGTTTATCATTTTTTGTCCTTCCTATATTAATTTAGTTCTTCATCATCATAATTATCTACATTATCAAATACTATTCTATTACCCTCTACCTTTATATCACCAGCTATTGGTAACTTTATTGCTAACTGTATGTACTCAAGAGCTTTAGTAGCAGTTGCTTCATCTTTAAACTCTATAGTGTATTCATCTATTACCTTAGGTTCAAAACCACCTGTTGTTACTTTCTTTAGTATGTATGGTGGATAATCACTCATATTTTCATCTACTTCATTTTCTTCTGGTTCTTTATCAACCTCTACGTCCTTAGCAGATACTGTTATAAGCTTTTCTGCACCTAACTTAACAAGAACTTTATCAGCAGCTATGTCATGGTTAATAACCAGTCCAACTGTACCATAAGCGTTATCAACTTTAACTTTTACTCTTTTACCTGTAAGAAGTTCACTAACAACATTGTTCTCTACTTCTTCTTGCTTACTGTCATTCTTCTGGTCAACAGGTTGTACTGCCTTCTCAGCATCTTGTAATACCTTATCTGCGGCTTCAATAACTTGTTTGGCTTTTATCATTGTCTAACTCTCCTATATTTTTTATATTAATCTAAAGACTCAACATCATATATATCAACTTCTATCTGACGGGCCTCTGCACCTACCTCTAAAGAAACAATATTGCTTTCTTCATCAAAAGATAAGATCTTACCAGTATTACCAAATTCAGATGTTTCTAGTATATTTACTGTATCACCTATACGAAGCCCAAATTCTTCTAAGGACTCATTTAGGTTTTCTTTTAGTACCCTATCAAGATTCTTTATTAACTTTTTTATGTTTCTCATTAAGTAATTACATCTCCTTCTAATAAAATACTATTATCTATATTAACATTATTATAGCTAAAAATATCGAAATTGATCTGTTCTATCCTACCAACATCATATGTATAAATATGATACATACCACATATCTTAACCGACCCAGTAATTGCCTTATAATAAGTATCACCATACTTAATATCTAAAGACTTGAGTTCTGTGTCCCAAATACATTGATATTTCCAAACACCTAAATCATAAGTCTTAGTAAGATCTACCGTAAATTCATCTATACCTGATATTCCATCTTCTATATGATACATTATCTCAAAAGCATCTATATACTGTGGGGCAGGAGATATGAACACAAAATCCAAGTCTATCTCACCATAC
>Ga0222628_1000236_pt1 | contig 26364 bp, 45 predicted proteins | sample AntAcemetageno95_FD_179860 | JGI IMG/M metagenome (GOLD analysis project Ga0222628, IMG submission 179860) | Saline water microbial communities from Ace Lake, Antarctica - #95 | ecosystem: Environmental > Aquatic > Non-marine Saline and Alkaline > Saline | place: Antarctica: Ace Lake | collected...
TGATAGCATCAATCTCATCCTTGTTATAGGAGAGTGTGTGTCCTATAATTTTTTTAAGTAGCTTAGTCATAATGTCTCCTTTAGTTGTTTCATATACTGTGCAGCATTTGAGGGAATATCCTCCACAGGAACTCTAGCCCCTGTTTCTAAATCAATCCCGAAGACAATCTCATGATGGGATAGGTTATCTTTACTATCCGCCGACATTTCACATTCAATCTCACAGAGTTTACCTTCGTAATACTCCAAGGGATTATCTCCTGTGAATCGTCCGTCAACCTCTCCATTAAAGTTACCGTCCTCATCTATAAGCTCTAGCTCAATAAGAGAATCCGTGGATACTTTTTGGTAATAATTGCAAGCCTTGCGGAACATCTCCGCCCTATCGTTATCGAATATCTCATCAAAGGTAGGCTCGTTGGAATCATATATATCAACCAGTATTAGAATTCTAAAAGGTATAATCATAATTCCTCCACTAGAGTACTTAGATAGCGATAAGCTATACCGGGGTTATCTGATACTAATACTTCGTAACAAGTCTTACAGAACTCTGAGTACCTGCTTTTCTTACCCTCAACTTTATTAACTTCTTCAAGTTTAGGGGTAACTATAGCGTCATACAGTTCATAGTTTCTTTTCATTATCTTGCAGGAGTCAATGAGAGTATTTTCTTCCCAACCTGTTCTCTGACCATCATGGTTGAACCATTCAAACTCAAACAGCAAGTGTCCTTTAAAGAACAAGTAGCAATTAAACCGTACTCTTTTCTTATCCTTCTTACAGATACATCTAACAAAAGAGTAACTGTGGGCTAACAGAACTTCCACGGTATCTTGATAAGAACCTATTCCTTGGTAGTTAATTCCCCAATTCTTTAGATGTCTACTTATAAACTCTCCTTGTAACTCACCCTCTTCAAGAAAGGACTTGGAAAACAAGTATCGTCTGATACCATTGTCTTCAAAGTATTCGACAAATCTAGCCATGATAGCCTCCCTTCAGGATTTGCTCGGCTTAGAAACTAAGCTAAGTAGTTATTATTATTGTTCTGCCTTCATTAAGTTCGGCTAAGGATGTAAGTACAGTAGGTACTTGTCTTTTTAAACACTGGGAGGCTCAGAGTAATATTTTTCTGATATGTCCCTTTAGATGTTTTACCTTCTTTACCGTTGTTCTTTACAATATCTCTTCTTACAGAGATGTACGCTTTTCCACCCTCATCGAGCAAGTTCTTTATTTTCTCAATAACTTCTAATCTCTCTCTCTTATCTTCTATTACATTGAGAACATAGATGCATGTAATAGTATTATACTTTCCCGTAGGTTTCTGTGGGGCATAGTGAGGGTCATACTTATCCATATTAAAGTGTTTAGCATCGAACCCTTTCCCACATCCGTAGTCTAGCAAGTTACCTATTAGCAGGTCTTTCTTGTCTAGGATTCTTATAGGAACACTGGGCTTCTCTCTAGTTCTAGCGGTAAGATGTGATTTATTCATAATGACTCCATTTAAGTTAATCTTGAGCAGCGAGACAGGGTAATCTTTAGATTATTCCCAAGTTTTTAGCGGGTACTTGATGTAAAGATTGTGTACTATATCTCCAAGCCCACCAACATCAGGTTTTTCATCGTTGTTCCACATTTCTATGTAATCTTTTATCATTTTCTTATCTTTTTTGGTTTTGAGTGAGCAACAAGCTTCTTCGAGGATACCTAAACTATCGTCTGGAAGATTAAGATAATCGTATAATAGTCTTCTTGCTTCTATCAGAGGATTTTCAGGTATGGGGTTGTTTATTCTATCTATAATTTCGTTGATAGAATCTTCTCTCCAAGAACATGTCTCTTCGTCCAAAGCATTATTAAGGTGACCAAACACATTCAACTCTGTATACTCATCAGCGTTCATACTATCTGTGATTAGTTCTTCTATTTTACTGCCAATCTCATCAAGTGTAGTCGCATCTTTTTCATAGCGTAGTGATTCTAACAAAACTCGTATAGGGTCACTGACAATCTTTTTGAAAGTATTAATAGAGATAAAAGAATTTGTATCCTTATCCTCTAACCAATCAGCAGCATCTAGCATCCATGTAGCCATAGCCCTTAAGTCTTTAGCTTTAAGGGGGTTGTTTCTTGTGATGTTTATTTCCACATTTCTGCAATTTTTATTCTTAAACATCCACTCTACAGAATGAAGATAGTTCTTTTTAATTTTTTTGTTTTTAGGTATCTTAATCATGCAACCTCCTTATAGGCTCTCTTAGATTTACTGGTGGCGATAAACGCCCCCTTCTTTTTAAATTGTTTCTGTGTCCAAGTGATGGTACAGTTGGAACAATCCTTACACTTCTTACCACTTAGGTCACAGTCGTAGTATTTTTTTACTCCAACTAAGAATCTTTTACCCCACACAGGCTTAGTTTGCTTGCCCGAACTCATAAAGTAATCATTAGGGCATAGGTTATACTTCTCAATAGAATCTTTCCTATTGAATCTCACCCGTGTTTCCAAGATAGGTAGCTCATAATAATTAGCAAACTTTACAGCAATATCTTGTAACTCTAGGATGGATGTGCTGTAGGTTGAGCAGGAGCGTACCCTTAATACTATCCTTATATCGGGGTAGTTTATCAGGAGAGTCTTCACGTTCTCTAGTGTCTTAGCAAAGTGTTTAACATTAAGAGGGTCAACCGATACCTGTAGGTTTTTAAATATTCCTGTGAATCCTTTAAGAGTCTGTAATTTAGTTACCCCAAAGAAGTTCTTTGGTTGTAGGTCGTTGATTACTTTCTCTGAATGCTTCCAACTTGTAGCAGGGTCACCATTTGTACCAAACCTATACCAAGATTTGTCATCTGCTTTCCCTATATACTTAGTTACTCTCACAGGTAAATCGAATCTCTCAATTATCCTACAGCAATTTTTCTTTGAATAACAGGATTCACAGTTGTTAGTACATCCCCGAATGGTATCCGAACTTATAATATTAGTTCCTTTTACCTTCTTGTTCTGCCTGTTTAATCTCATCTCTGGTTTGTATTTTTTTTGTTTTTTACCCATGTTATCCTGCCTTGTTATAGGTTAGTTCTTTATATTTGTCAGGTTCAATTACGATTACATCAGAGTCGTCTTCTTCCATAGATAGATGTCTTCTTCTAGGTATATTTTGTTTTTCATGCAGGGTATTAATCTCTATACCCGCTGGTTGTGTCGCTTTACTCTTCGCTTTCTCATCTACATTCAGTAGGTTTTCTTTGAGAATCTTATCTCTTATCTCTCTATTACGGTTTTTCTCCCACTGATATAGGTACATACCTATAAAGAATAGGTTTGATATAGCAAAGTAATAAACCCAGTTAGGTGATTCAAACATAGTTCCTCCTCGATATATATATATAAGCGATCAATTGTTAGATTCGCCCCGGTTTTTATTTACATTAATTAATTGTTCGGCTTCTGAAATACTCTAAGTAGTTATAATCAGGTCATCTTCAGGAATTGTTCGTTTGATCCAGGCATCTACCAGTCAAACAGGGGTAAGTCTTCATAGGATTGTTCCCCTGAGTCAAAGTTTATCCAACAACAATCTTGTTCCTGTGCCAACTTTAGTACATCTATGAAAGCTTCACTAAACTCAGGCATAAGGAATTCTCTGAGAATTTGATTTCCATAAATTTGTTTCAAATATTCATGTGCATTATTTCCTCTAAGTTCTAACTCCTGCGGAATATAGATTACCCAACCTTCCTCATGGTGCATTATCTTGAAGGGGTAGGGAGTGAACATCCGAAGATTCATGTCTTCATTGTATCTGTTATCATAAGTATCTTGGAGAAGGTCGTTATCCTTCTTAGTAATATGACCCGTACTAAGTACCATGGTCAATTCTTTAATTACTTTCATAGAGCTTCTCCTTGTTCGGTGCACTGCTGCACTTAAGTAGTTGTTATTACTGTTTGAGTCTGTAATTGTTCGGCTTAGTGCCAGTACATCACTACTTTGGTTTCTGCGGGCAGAGCTTTCAGGTATGCAACAGCAGCTACATCCTTTATAGAATCTTTCCGTACCTCAAGAATCTTTCCTAAAGCATCGGCGCTGACCCACATTAATCTTTGTCCATACTTATCAATGAAGACATCTCCGTATCCATCCTCTCCATCTTTCCGGGGAGCCATGTAGCATGAGATTGCTTTGTCAATTAGCCCAACGATTTGATGACTAAACTTACCCTCGACTAGATACTCCATGTATTTAATGATGTTTGGTTCTTCTTTCTGTTCTTTTAGTTTATCATATAAGTCTTCCCCAACATATTCTAGTGGCAGGAGAGTGTGTGAGTAATTCTCGAACTCTCCACATTTTTCAAGTGGCATAAGTGTCAGTGATACAGACATACATCCTCCTAGACTCTTCAAAGTTCGGCTAAGGAACTTGTTTAAGTGGTTAATATTTGTGATAGGATCCGAAAATACTCAGCTCTCTTCCTTAATAATCCCGCAGGACATATAAGTGATTCCTTTATTTATTGTAATGGCACGGGGATATTCTATCCCGTTAAGTGTATGGGGGTTAGTTCCTATTATAGTTATTGTCTCCTTGTCTAATTGTTCTTTTATTTGCACGGGATTTAAGTATCCGCCTTCTGTCTTCTTACCACCTTCTAGTTTTCGGGTACTTACTCTCCCAAACTTAATCTTCTTTCCTTTAGAGGGGATAACTCTTACAGAGTAATCCCGCCTGAACTTATAGCCATGTTTCTTCATGAGCTTCTCCTTGTTCGGCTTAGATAATTGTATAAGCTATTAATTTTACTGTTGGATTCCTATTTATTCGGCGCATGACTCCATCATAACCCGTGAAGGATGTAATCCAGAGCATTTGTTTCCTCTCTCCTCCTCATTACTTGCCCAATGTTTGTAACTTTAGACTTATTTAAGAATTTGAGTACTTCTTTTTTATTTACTGACATCCAATCGGCTAGTCCATCTCGTCCAATTCCTTCAGGAATGTTTATGTAGGATACATTAGCGTGTTGGAATTGTGCTCGCAGGAATATCATCCGAGCCACTTCAGGTTGCTCCTCCAAATTAAGGAAGGCATCCAAGTAAATATCTCCTGTAGTGCTATGAAAGCCCCATGTAATTAACACGGGGACGCTTTCACTAGTATTGTTCATTTTTGCTTTCATGTGCCAACCTCCTCAGATATATAGCGGCATTACTTGCAAACCAATCGGGAAACCATTGTTCTGCACGGTCAAGAACTTCTTCAAAAAACTTAGTGTCATCTTTATCTTTCAGTTTATCAAAAGAGAAGTCTGTGAAACCACCGATGTTATCCTCACACCAAATATCTACCCATCTTCTTCCTTCCGATTCAAACTTATGTCTTATCAGTGTCTCGATACCTTTACGGTTCGCTTCTTTCTCCATATATCCCGTGACTTCTACCGTGTAGTTTTCTCCCTCGTACTCATTGTCCTTCCATTTCTTTCGAAGGATGTAGTGTATAGCAGCTATGATGATAGTCTTATCTACATCAAATTTAACAGCTATAGTTGTCACTCTTTGTCCTGAGCTTCTATAAATTTTATTTGGTTTGATTGCCATGACTATCCTCCTTTAAGGATATGCTTCATATAAAATTCCGTGTTAGTCGCACAATTATCGAACAGCTCAAGGAAGTTTTCCTTCAGCACTGGGCTAAGGATTACGAACTGTAGCAGGTAGATAATGTATGTAGCATAGTTATCGCCGGGCACCCAACATCTTATTGCGTCATCATAAGCAAGAATACCTGTATTTCTAAGTGCGGTAAAGGTTGAGGACAACTGTCCTGCCCCCATGCCCCGGCTTTTCACCGCCTCCGCACCGTATATCGCAATTAAAACTTCTTTCTTTTTCCTAGGCTTTCCGTCTAGGAAAAGCATGATACCCGATACATACTTGCAAACTTTCCCTTTTTGAAAGGGAAATCTAAATGAACTCTTTGTTGTGCTATTTTCTAGAAATGAGACATCTACTTTAAGTGGGTTGGTGCCTCTCCTTTTTCTTAGCTCATTCATATCTCCTCCAAATTTAACGGTTAAAGTGCGTCCTTGCGAGACAGGGAATTTATTTTTTCCCGTCCAAAGTGGGGACGTATCCACATCCCTCCATGTCTTTCCCCAACTCTTTCCTTAGAGCTGTTTCCTTACTTACACAATCCTCACAGAGACAATCCTCTGTGAACCAACTCATCTTGCGGCATTTACCTTCTAAGCTCGCCCCGCACCTGTCACAGTTTGACTGTGAAAAAAACGTATCCATAAAGCTACTCCTTAGTTATCTTAAAGTTCTTTAACTTGTTGTCTTTTATGTTTAGTTTAATCTTAAAAATATCAATGTCTATGTAGGATTCTCCTACTTCCATTTGATGCTCTATTAGTCTCTCGAATAAATCCTTATAGTATTTCCCTTCAGGGGAAATATCATATTCTTCTAACACTTCACTCTCACTTTCAAAATCATCCTCATAAAGATACTCTGCTGCATCCTTATAAGCATCCTCCGAAGTCATCCCTGAAAAAGTTGCTATGCTTGACTCATCTGTACCTTCTGCCAATGTTGGGCTGTAAATCAAATTAATAATATTTATTGTATTCATACTAACCTCCCTACGAGTCCAAGATCGCTTTCCATTAAATTTTTCATGTAAGAAATAGCTGTGCTATTCAAAGTAGTCTTGAATCTAAGTGTGAATATTACCTCTCCCGTTTTATCAGGCGTTCCCACTAGTATTGCTGCGTAATCATCTTCTATTGCTTGTAGTTTTATATCAATTTCTTCTGACTCTTTTAAGTTCTTTTTTCTGTAGGATTTTGTACCTTGGTTTAAAGCAACTTCTAATTCAATAAAACCAAGTTCATCAGCTTCAACTTTAAATATCTCAGGCTCTGCTTCATCTAAAATTTTCTTTAAATAATTAGGAATAATTTTTGATATAAAGGCAGGAAGCTCATACCATTCAGTAGTATTCTCCTCTACATGTAGTTTGAACTCATGTGCTTTCACAATAAAATCTCTATCTTCTTTCTCAATTTTCTTGAAAGACTCATCCCATTTCTTTAATTGATAAGGATTACCATATGAATCCATATCCCATACACTCGGGTCGATTCCAGATTCTTCCATCCATTGTTCGATTATACAATAAAGATGAAGTTCATCTGCACACGTTACTGTACTCGCACAGTGAGTGTAGCCTACTGCCTTACCTTCCTCATCTTTACCCTTAGATATTGTGTAGGCAGGTAAGTAAACTTCCTTACCAAGATGGTCTACGAATATTTCATCAGCAGAGGATACATATACATAACCCTCTCTCTCATTACAGTATCCATATAGTTCCTCTTCCTCTAAGGTACTAGCCATATCCAACCAAAACTTATCCTCATCGTCGTATCCAAAATCTTTAGCTTGGATATTCCAGTAGTAGTCTACACCGTGGTCATCGTTGTTCATTACACCATCCTCATTAGTGTAGTTCTCAAGATTCTTAACTAACTCTTTGAATTTTTTACGTTTTATAAGTTTCATGTCATAGTCCTGTGTCGAGGCTCAAGATATACTCAAGAGCGTTAGTCCTATTTCCTATCTTCTCTTCATACCCAGAGACAAACTTGTATCCTTTCTTCAGCTTAGTTCTCACAAACTTAGCCATCTCTTCGTGAGACTTGTGGTATATTTGTGTTCGAGGCGTTTGATTGATACGCCCATACTTGCAAACAAAATGCTTCTCGTTTGAATCCCATAAGACATGGTAGAATTTGAACTCATTCTTAGCAGGATTTATACAATGGTACATTCCTAACATAACCCCTCCTTATAAAACTTGCTTCTAAAAGCATAGTCTTTATTAGTTTTACTAACTGCTTCTTTATAAAAGATGTCAGTGTTAATCTTTCCTGTACGTTCTTCAAAGTCATCAAGACTTGCAAAGGTTTTAGTAGTACTACCTGTAGATGTGCCATAAGCCTTGCAGATAATATCAAGATAAACTCTCTCTAACATATCTAACTTAATATTATTTTCAGCTTCAAGTTCTGCCACTCTTTTATTTAAATCGTCAGCATACTCATATCTTATCTTGAAAGTTCCTGAGTACCTGTTCTTATCTTGTTTGAAGTCCCAACCCGTTGAGATATCTTCCCCATCCCCACACACTTGGAGAATGTAATACATTGCATTTGATTCCTGTACTTCCTTAACTGTAACAAAGTCGTCTGAATCAAGTTCCCTTAGTGGGAGTATTACTAATCTTCCTTTGAATATTTTTACATCAAAACAATCATTCATAAGTGCCTCCCTGTTTGGTTATATAAATATAAGCGATCAAATTATGTATTTGCCCCGGTTTTTTTCAGTGTTGAATATAAAGGGGAGAGTTAATCTCCCCTTTATATTATTTGTTAGCTAGTAGCATAGCTTTGACTGTTCTCATAAATGCTTTGTCTGGGTCAGTAAGCCCACTTCCTCTTGAGGAGTAGCGGTTGTTTACTGCATCTTTTTTAAAGTATCTATGTCTATCTTGAGTCATCCCATCATCAAATAGGTGAGCTACTCTTTTAAAGTAGTCATATCCTAATGCTTCAGCGTGTCTTACTTTGAACTCTCTTACTTCGTCAGCTTCTAAAGCTTTCTGTTCCCATGTCATAAACTTATTAAGGAATCTTGATTGGGGGTGGTCTAAGATGTCAGTTATTCCTGCCATACTTAGAATCTCCTCTCTAGTGAAACAATTGTAGAATTCTTCACCCGTATTATACATATAGTTTTCGTTGCATCGAGTGTAACATCTGACTAATAAACTTTCAAAGTCTAAAGTATGTCCTTGCGATAAGAAGTCTTTTTTCAGCTTCTTTGTTTTGTTTAGACAGTCCAGTAACTCTGTAGTTGTGGGAATTAGCCCATCAAATTTTAAGCTTAAGATTAGTTCCAAGTGAGGTCTAGGATTATTTACGCCCATGTAATGTTGGAGTATAGCTTCGCTTTTTTCATTCCAATTGTTAATTACATCGGTTAGAATTTTATCATCCTCTTCTTTACTAAAAATCTTCTTAAACTCATCGTAATACTCTTTCTTTCCTTGAGTAATAACATCAAGTTTATCTTTAAATGATAGGATTTTGAACATATCCACTGTTCTATCTTTTGTAGTACAGTAGTAGTCACCAAGAGAACCTTTCATTAAAATAAACTTACAACCTTCCTTGTCTTTCTTGTTTAGAAATAGTTCCTCTATCTCCACAGTACTATCTCTAAAACTTTTTAGTAATATCTTCTTGACAATTGTATAGTCAAGGGTATTTAAAAGTTCTTTGTGGTCATCCTTATTCAGCTTTATTTTTGTCTGCTCAAAGTTGTGATAGCTAATCAAGAATTTTTCTTTCTGCTTTGTAGTCATTCGCTTAATATAGTGGTGTGTAAGTTCCTCTCTTGAATCATCCACTTTGAATTTATCTTTCAATCTCTTATCGAATAACTCATCAGTAATATCTAAACTTTGTTGGCAATTAGATACATATCTTTCTATTAGATTATCGCTTAGTAGGTGGTTAAACTCTACTACTTTATTACAAGATATCGCTAATTGTCCTCTGAAGTTGTTTAGATATCTTTCATCATCCCAACTCATTTTTGAATCTTTAACAACCGCATCACGACCATAAAACTTCCAAACTTTTGTGAACTCCTTATCATTAGTAATTGTCTCAAACATCCTTGCTTGTAGCTTAAAATCGTATGTTGTTACTGCTTTCTGTGTAACTTTAACTTTCTTACCTTCCTCGAACATATCAAAGATAGTATTAAGTTCCATTAGATGGGATACGTTGTTACCTTTCTTAAGTAGTGTCACAAGTTCCTCTTGTGTAAAGCTTTCCTCTCCTAGCTTGTACCTTGCTTCTAGGTTTTCAGATTTAGTTGGCTTGATTGACTTCTTCTTAGGTGGGGTAGGCTTAATTCCTTTTGCCTTTAGTTTATCTTGTATAACTTCTATCCAAGATAAGATACCATAATAAGTTAACCTTTTAGTGTCATAACTAGGTTTATCCTTATTACTATTAACATTCAGCCATCTACTTATTTTGTGTTGTCCCCAGTTTATTAGGTCATCGCCCGACGCATCTACAATCTTTCTAAACTGTTCAATTTTTTCTCTTAGATTTACTATATTCTTTAGTAAATTCTCTTTATAATTCCCGCCCTTCCTCATTCTCTTTAATGATTCTTCTAAAGAGTTAAGCTCACTAATGTCATCGTTACGGACGTCGTAGTAGTTACTAAATTCCATAATACATAGATTCTTATCCATAATTTGGGATAGGGTCACACGTTGCGGGACAGTCAAATTAGATAAGTCTATATCATCTAAGACGTCGTTACATCTCCATGTCATACTGCTTTCGAACTCATCGCCTACGCTTGTAGTTTTGGACCCGCCTCGACCTGAGGTTTTTCTTCTAAGTTGTATTGCCATATCCCTTATGTCTCTAAGGTAAGTTACATCATCGACTAGTTTTTCAGGGGAGCAATTAAAGAGCATTGTTCTAGTTGGCTTGTCTAGCAAGGTTACTTTATCAAGTAGAGCCTCCGCTATAATTTTAGCATCATGCCCACTTACCTTATCAAGCTTAACTTTTTTATCTTCATGATAAATAGTAGTGCCTTCCAATCGCATTACTTTTTTCTTTGAAACTGTACAAGTTACATTGAAGTTTAAAATAGTCATGATTGACCTCCCTAAATGTTATTTTTTAATAGAAATCTTGACACGGGACAATCTCCTAAGATTTAGCCAGACTTTCACAGCTAGCTTTACGTGATGCCTTTTGAAGTTTGCTCACGCTTTCTTCGTGTCGTTTCTGATTTTCCTCACTCACTTGTATGTTTTGTTCATAGAACCTCCATTGAATAAATAGTGCAGGGGTAATACCCCCACACTATTGTGGGGGTATTTTAGGACTCGATGTTTACATGTCGTCCAAAGGGTATTCTTGATTTAATATCTCTATCATCATCAAAAGTTACCCAAACTGTGTGTTGAACAAATTTACCGACATCTTGTTTCCTAGGAAATGAGCCATCCGTATCTGTTAAATAGATTACGATATCAGCCTGATATTTCTTAGCTTCCTCAAAAGCTTGAATGAAACAAGTACCGCCACCACCTTTCGGTTTCTTTAAATCGGAAGACCTTTTTACTTGGTAGACTTGATGGACTATTGTATCCACATCCCCTACAAAAACCTTACCGATATTTGCCATTGAGAGAATCTCATTAGCTAATTTTTGTTGTATTTCCTCATTGTACATTGACATCGATGTATCTCTAAAGATGATAACATTCGGACGCCTAGATTTTTTCTTTCCTGGTAGAAAGTAATCCATTCCAAGTGACCTACGGTTTACTTTCTTTTGAGTAAATCGAGTCTGGTTACTTCTAACTGAATTGACCGCAAGTTTTAATTCACGTTTCCAATCATGTTTTTTAGTAACTTTCCTTAACTGTTCAATCTCAGCTTCAATAAAAGCAGGAAGTGTTCCAAACTTTCGACACTCATTAATAGCTTCCTTAACTATTAGAGTATTCTCATATTCCACATCTATATCGTAATCCTTTACGTCACCAATCGTATCAGTCTCTTCATCGACAACCTTATCGAACATATCATGAGAATCTACCGTAGTACCCTCACCACCTTGGTCTAGTGGGTTATAGTCAGGACTCTTACCTGTACCCCCACAATCAGGACACGCTTGAGGTCTTTGTTGACCATCTTGATTATCATCTTGATTATCATCTTGATTATCATCTTGTTGAGGTTGATTAGGGTCAATCCCAGAACCTTGACAAGTCTCACACTCTTCTTTAGAGTCACCTTGTTGACCTTGCTCACCTTGTTGACCTTGCTCACCTTTTTCTTGTTTATCTTCCTTTGTTTCTCTTAAAAGATTTAAGTAGAATTCCGCAGATTTTTCTTTTGGAAAATCATTCCCATCCTTATCTTGATAAAGGTCAGGATATATTAATTCCATTTCCCCACCCTTACCGTCAGGTAATTTCCTTGGAGCATTTTCAATCAGTTGGTTTATTGACATGTCCATAGCAATGTTAGCTAATTGTCTATCTTGTGGAGTCATGTCACCCATCTTGAATCTAAACAAGTGCCTAAAAAATACATGTAATACTTCGTGTAGTATTACAAAGATACCGTCTTCATCTGTTTGTGCGTTCAAAAACTTATCATTATAAAGAAGTACCATTTTTCCATTAGGAGTCCAACCTACTGCAGCAGTAGGTAATGTTTTTGTTTCTTGTTTTGCAATCTTTCCTAAAATTGTAGCGTAAAAACGATTTTTAGTTTTACTTGTTATTAAAATCATAATTAATTTACGAATGATAGCAATTTCTTTTTTCTTTTGTGTAGACATAAAGCACCCCTTGTTGCGAGACAGCGAAAAGGCAGAGGGGCGTCGTTGATTCCGCCCCTCAATCTTATATTATTTTCGTTTTTTACTAGCTTCTATGGTAGCTTTAGCGAACTCGTTTAAAACATCTTTACCGATGTTTTGAGTGAAAGACTTAGTCCAAACGATGCTTCGTTTTTTCGTGTCATGAAAGTTACTATCTCCTATATTGTTTAGGAAAGCAGTAGCATATTCCTCACCACAAGCACCTATGAAAGCAGTAACTCTTTCAGCTACAATATCCTCATCTTTATACTTGAAGAACTCATTATCTTTTTCCGCACCAAATTTATAATTCCTGAAAACATCAGCTAGATTATTGATGATAGTAAGAATGATTCCGTTTGCCTTATCATCGATAAGTTTTTGAGCATCTTTCTTTTTGCTACCATTGATAACATTTTTAAAGTTGATGTAATCCATCTTATCAAGGAAACCAATAAGAGAACCAACCTGTTCTTCAACCATGAAACAAGAGAACAATTTTCTTCTAAACTCTTTTGTCTCTCCATGAGACTTAGTAGTTTCGTGAAGTCTTATTGATTTTTCCATTATTCTTGGAGAATAACGTAAACCTTTTACTTCCCAATCGTCTGCACCATAGTCAATCATGTCACCACTTGTTGACTTGACCCATGCTAATACATGGTTATTTTTTCCATACTTTCCTTCTAAGTAACTTAAAGTTTCAGAAACTTCTGGACGAAATTTGAGCCATGCAAATCTGTTTATAAGAGCATCGTCAAACTCAGCAACTTCGTATCCCTCTGAACTAGGGTTACAAGCAGCAGCTACATAGTAATTATCTGGTAAAACATAGGTGTGAATCCTACGCTCATTAACTAACTGGTATAAGGCTTGTCTGATATCCTCATGCCCTCTGTTTATCTCATCCAAAAAAATCACTCCGCCGTTCGGGTTAATTTCACCTGTAAATATTTGTCGAAGTTTGTCAATAACTTCCTTGACTTCTTTATTAGGTTGTTTACCTTTAGCAGCTTCTATGTGAGGTAGCCAGTTGGGTGGACAAGTCATAGTCCGGTTATTCTCATCAACTTTATAGAGTCCTACAAAGTCAGATGGTTCGATTTGAGACACTTGTAATGGAATCAAGTCCATGTTTCGTGCGATGGTGTACTGTGCCAAAAGCTCAGTTTTACCAATACCAGTTTCACCAATTAAGTTTGGACATAAACCGGCTTCAAAAAAATAATCAATTGCTTTAAGTGCTTCTGCAAAGTTCATGAATGAATTAGTTAAACTCATAAATACCCCCGTATTTAAGTTTAGTGCTTAGTGTTAGACTAAGCAATCATTTTTTTTAAAATCTTAGGTAGTTCTTCCATGTACTTAGCTGCGTTATTACCATATAGCGCAGAGCAAAATGATGTTATTATTCCTATCTCTTTTTCTTTATAAAGTATATCATTTTGTAAATTTATAGCTTGAATTCCTGCTTTGTTTTTCTTCTTAGTATGTTTTTCCTGCTTAGTAGTAAGTTCTTCTTCTTTTGCTATGATTAGGTTATGCAATCTTTTCTCACTTGTATCAGCATCCCATAATTCTAAGTATTCTCCCATCATTTGCCTACAAAGTGACCTTTGTTTACCTGTAGCAGAGGAGTTTCCTCTATTTTCTGTAGATATATTGATTATAAACTGGTAGCCTGTAGCTAGTGAGTCAGCATATCCTATCCTTTTAGCTAAAACATAGTGACTACCATAAGAGTAGAGTTTATCTCCCTCTATATATAGGCATCTATAACTGCCACTTATAAACTCTCCCTCAGTAGCTCCATTTATAAAGCTATTTATGATTGATTCTTTACTCATAATGCCCCTTTCTCATATTAATATAAGCGATCAGATTATTTATTTACCCCGGTTTTTTTGTCCTTATTTTCTCTTATTCGTTTTAAATTAAATCTTTTTACTTCTAGGTCTGGATATATCTTACTAAGTTTGTGCCTTTTAAAAGTGTTACCCTCATAAGCAAAGATGTCATATTCTTTAGAACCTTTCTCGATAATCCTATAGGATTTTAAAATCTCATCCTTATTAGGTCTAAAAACTATTACTAACACATCATTTATAAGAGGATTGTTTTTCTCATAGTCATCAAGATAGATAGCCTCCATCAATTGACAATATTTTTCTTTTATCTGTGCATGGCATTGTAACATTTTCTCAAGGTTCTCCCTCAGTCCTGCTAGTTTTAGTGCTCTTTCTTCACTCATAACTATTCTCCATATTGTTTATATAGCTCTTCCATATAGAAAGCGGTGTTAGTAATCTCTTTACATTGTTTAGCATAATGCTTAAGTTTTTCTTGTAGTTTCTTCACGTTATTATCGTTAGTCGCAGTTTCTAGATTTTTAGTTACTTCTTGAATTCTGCGTTGTAAGTATTCTAATGAACCTATACGTTTTTGTTTTTTTGCTTTTTTAAATTTAGTAGTAGTTGCTTCCATAATCCCCCCTGTTGCGAGACAGCGAAAAGAGGGGGGCGGCGTTAATTCCGCCCCTCAGTTTTACACTAAGTTAAGTAAGTCTTTCACAGCATCCGAAAGTCTGTTGAAAGTTTTATCCTCACCTTTAGCAAAGTATTGGATTGATTCAAGAAAAGGTGCTCTCACTATTATCTGGTCTTTCTTTTCAATTCCGCCATCCTTTTGCTTTTTAGATTCAGGTTTGTCGCCATTAACTTCGTACCCATAAAAGTACTCACCTTTATTAGCTTTAGTAACATCAACCTGCATATCATATTCGTCTATATAGATGACTTCATTTTTAACATTAGGATTGAAGTTACAATAATATTGTGCGTACATAATATTATCATCTCTATCTGCTTGAAGTACTATACCGTTGTCAGAGTAGTGATGTTTGCCATTAGGTTTTTCAGTCAAGAAAGGGTCAGCAGTAGAGCCAACTTTAATCTGTCTATTCTGTACACCACCTTGATAGTCATGGTGGAAAGATACCGTAGCATACACAACTTTTCTAAGGTTAATAAATTTACTAGGAGTAGGAAGTTTAGTAATCCTTGACTTTTTAACAACTTTAACTTGAGTCAATGTAACAATTGCAGCTAGACCGTGCCTATTAACTTTTTCTAAAGTCTCCATTAACATTTTGTTATTGTCGGTTAATACCGGCGCATTAAGGTTAGGTAAAGGCATAATTTTCTCCTTGTTGGTTTGACTTGTCTCATCAGTATAGAGAGAGTCACTCTCTATAGAAGCCCCTATATCTATAGGGACGTTTCGACTAATCTCTGTTAATTATTTCCAGTATTTCAAAATCTGTTAAGTTATCATCTAAAAATTCAGCCCATCTGTCTAACATTCTTAAGTCTCTACGAATAGCCTGTTCAATTGTTCTACCACATTTTTTAGATACATTTTTAACCTTACATTCTCGGTTCACAGGTTTTTTAAGTTCACGATTTTTTACAATTTCTTTTTTTAAATTACTCATATATCCCCCGTTGGTTTGACTTGTCTCATCAGTATAGAGAGAGTCACTCTCTATAGAAGCCCCTATATATAGGGACGTTTCGACTATACTATTTTATAATCTTGTAGCTTACCTGTTAAAGCTAGTTATTTTGTTCCCAACGAATACGATGTATTTCTAGTTGTTCCATAAACATGATGTGTTCTGCTTCCTTATCTACCACAAGAATACGTATCATTTTTGCCTTGCACTTGTAGCCTGTTACCTTTATCCATTCGTATTTTTTACGAGGACTAAGCATTGATACCTCCAAGGTAATAGTTTTTATTTATAGATAGACTGTATAACTGCTAAGGTTATACCGTTGATTCCGAATAAATATTTGCCTAGAATAATTATAAGAGAGAGTTAATCCTTTACCACTCACAAGGTTTTTAGATAGGGGGAGTTTCCTCCCCCTAGTTATTAGATACGGTTTTCGTTGGATGCTTTAACGAACATGCTTAGAAAGGTCAGAGAATGTTTTTTTCTAGCATCTATAGAATCACATTTATCGCCTAATACTTTACTGTAGGTTATAAATAAGTCCCACATTGTTTGAGTTCCCGAAGTAATAGAATCATTTACAAAGTTGAGATATTTAACAGGAACATCATCCTTAAGTTTTTTATCAGCTCTCTCATCTAAGAAATCTTTTACTTGAGCAAAATTCACTGGAGTTGTAGCCATGCCTTGAAACATTTTAGATATTTTATCTTGAAATATTTCAGCTCCCTTTTTAATATCTGTGGTCATTTCATCTTTATTAAGTCCACGAGTATGCTTGTGGTAAAAGTTTGAATATCGCTCACCAATGTAAAGCAATGCTTGAGTTGTTGGGTGGAAAGCTCCAAAGTTCATACGTACACCTGTAGAAGTATCATAAGAGTTATCAAAAGATATTCTCAAGTTAATAACATCGCCCCTACCTGTCACGTCTACATAATGGTCAGGGAAAAACATATCCCCATGTATACGACCGCCTTCACTCATTTCGTTAATTTGCGACACTGGTTTCATGTTTAAGTCGTCAAGTGCTTCGTCAATTGTATCAACAACGTCATCATGCTGTATAACTAGATACCCATCTCCAACGATTGCAAAGATTTGATTATCGTTAGCTTTATTAGTTAGAGCTTTATAACGCCCTTCTAAAGTTTGTTTTTCCTCGCCCATAAACAATTCAGTTTCAACAGCCACTGTGTACTTAGGAGAGTCGTCCCCATCGTCTTGTAGAGATTGTTTTGCTTTTGTCTCATCATTAAGTCTATCCACTAAGCTAGTATCAACCATCCCAATCATTCCTATAGGATTGATAAATCTTGCGTCACTCATAAAGCCCCCTTTGACTAGTGTTATTATTTTTTAGGAGATTTTCCCTAGATTAAATATCTACTTCCTCTTTAAAGAATTTTCCTTTTTTATAGCCCTGTGGTTTTCGAAGGACTTCAACCGTATATATTTTATTATAGTAGTTATCATTTATCACAAAAGAGTACCTGATTAATTTAAACTTATTTTCAACAGCATAACCAAACCGCTGCCTTCCATCCTTGTCCAACTTGCAGAAAGGACAACCCTCTTTTTTAAATTTTGTTTCAAGAACTTGTCCTTGATAGTTTGTGTTTTTTGGAGAGATAACAAATTGTTCCCCACACAAAGGACACGAACATTCTCTACTTGAAAATTCGTCAAGTAACTCATCTTGCTGTTTTTTCAATTCACGTTTTATATCAATTTCAGTCATACCGTGCCCACCGGCACCGCCCGTATTATTCACTTGTTTTGAAATTGTCATTTTGACCACCTTTTTTTATTTTTGTTTTTTTTATTTTTGTTTTTTTTATTTTTGTTTTTTTTATTTTTGTTTTGCTTATATATATAAGCGATCAAATTCGATTCTCACCCCGGTTTTTTTAAACTGAAGTTTTTAATTTTTGTTTTTTTAATTTTTGTTTTTTTTTGTTTTGCTTATATATATATAAGCGATCAAATCGGGATTTTACCCCGGCTTTATTCATAAATAAGCACTGTTTACCGCCTGTATAACCCTCATATACCGGCAAAAATCGTGCCGAAAGTCGGCAGTTATCGCAGAAAACCGGGGTCATAGGACGATAACATCGTGCTTAGTGTGTCTACAAAAAGTTAAATGTTTCAAAATTTGCTTTTCTGATTGAGTAGCTTATAATCCCCCACCGACATAGATACCTTGGTCACTGGGGGATGCACCACTTATACGGGGATTTGCTGAAGGTCAAAAAAGTGAAATCGAAAAATAGTGTGAACTCTATTTTCAGAAGTTTTTTTTCTGAGATTCCAATTGTAATAAAGTGAAATCAAAAAATATCATGGAACTTATTTTGGAAAAACCTTTTTTAGTAAATAAGGCAGAAGAACGGGGAATCCTCCCACCTAAGTACGTTTCAACCATCCCCGAAATTTAATCACACTAACTAATAAAAAGCAGGTCTAACCATTAACGATTTCTATTTTTATATAAAAAGAAGTAGGGTTGTCAACTATTTTAATTTTTTTGCTGGGAATGTTTCTGTCCACCCCAGTTTGCTGCAACCAAAAAAATAGTTTTGATCATTGGTTATGCATCCTCTCTTTCCGGTAAGCTTGCATTTTACGGGTCGACCATTATCCTGTAATTTAGGGGTTAGTGCCCCAGTACGATAGCTTGCGTAATAGTAATAGACATGCCCTTCTACGCATATCTTGGTTAGGTCTCTAGGGTATCCAAAGTTACTTAGGGATATTTTTCTTACATCTACTTTGACTATTCTATCTTCACTCTGAACCATTTTTGAGCCGAAAAACATTCCTACTATTACTATTGCCCATAGTGTCAGTGTCGTTCTCCACAGATAGAGTTTACCTATTCCCACAATGGGTATCCAAAAGGGAAATGTTAAGGTTATTATAATCCAGCATAATCCTGTTACTATACAGGCGATACCATAATCTAAAGAATTAGGGTTACTGCCTATCCAGAAAGGATTACTAAATATCTCATGTTGAATTAATTTGTATATATTAAGTTTCTTAGATTTCATTTCACATCATCCACGGGTTTAACACCATAAGCTGTGCATCCGCCTCTGACGTCGTCGTCAATGAACCCGTCCTTCTCTATAAACCCATCTTTAGTCAAAGCTAATCCTAAGATATCTACTAGCGCAGTATCTCCGTGTGCTTTTTCTAAAACCTCTGGCGGAAGAAGATAAACCTGTTTATCTTCTTTTTTCCATTTTCTACATCCTAAATTAACTAGTTCTAGGGTACTTAATTTATCGGGTCTCATTTTCACTTCCTATATTTTTTAATCTTTGGGGGCATACTATCTCTTCATAATCGCTCAGTCTTCTAACTTCACAAACTTTAACTACGCCTTCGTCTAGACAAAAACCGTAGCTATCACCTCGTCGAACTCCGAAATACTTATATACTGGGGAAATTCTATAGGACGCATCAAAATAACACTTGCCAATCGTCAAGGTCTCTTGCCTACATTGTTCAGACTCATTCTCTCCACAAGAGTTTCTTGGCTTACAACATCCGACAAAAACAATTAGGATAAGAACTAAACTTATTAATTTCATTAAATCTTCTCCAGGTATGAGCCAAACTGTTCCTCTTTTCGGTAGGTGTGTCCTCCCAAATCATAACCGACACTCTCATCCTTTACAAAGAGGATGCCGTCGTCGAGTAGTATCTCTTCAATAGTGGGCAAATCTCCTTCTATGTGGCAGTATTCTCCACTCACCATAACATATCTCTTTACTTTTTCACCGACACTAAATAATGTACCTTTCTCTACTAGCTCTACATTACTATAACGAAAGCTTCCACCTTCATCTCCAAAATCGACACTAATATCTTTCAGGTGCAGACCGGAGACTCTGCCTTCACATTCGGCATATTTCCCTGTTAGCACTTTGACTTTGTCACCTTCATTATAGTCCATCTGTTCTCTCCGGTACATTATGTAGAGCTAAATTAGTCCTTCTCAAATCGTCATATCTACTGCCTAAATTTTTAAGATGTAGGCAAAGAGTTTTATTTTTTTTTCTTAATTTTCGAATTTTTCTTTCTTTACCCATTATAATTTCGTCGCTTAAACTTGTCAGAACAAAAAATCCTAAGATTACCAGTATTATCATTACTATTATACCTACAGTTATCATTCCTACTATTTCAAAAAAAGTCATAGTCTCTCCATGGTAGTCATCTTAACCTTACGGTGAACTTCGCCTATAATATCAGCTTGCTTGGGTGTAATTGATGTTTTACCGCCATACAGTTTATAAGCATCTAATCTGTTGTTGATTAGGGCTTTTTCGAACGGGGAAATATTATTGCATCTATTCTCTAGTATGAACAGTATCTTGTCTACTTCTTCCTTTAATATATCTCTATGCCCTACTACCAAGGTCTTATCACTACTGTTGAAATACTGTGACTATTATTTTTACCATCACCTTTAGTATAGGTGAGATAAACTACTGTATTTCTTTTTTTATCTATAAACCTATCTACAACGGTAGTCTTTAAAAAACCTTTTGATGTAGCGAAGACATTGGAGGCGTTTCCAGCTCGCCCAATGTCAATTTTACCTGTCTGTCTACAGGCTAGGGACACGCTCGAACCATCCGAAAAGCTCATGGCTCTTTTGTGTTGTGTTGTATAGCATGTGATTCCTGAAATATTAGGGTCATCAAAAGCTACCACTAGAATTTTATCTTTCAGGAACCAACCTTTTGACGCAACCATTCCTATCATGTCTGCGCTCATTGCGTTAACTGCCATTATCATCATAATTAAACATACAAAATTTTTAAACATAATTTTCTCCTAAATATTTAATTCTTTTATTCTATTATAATATTCATCCATCAGCTTATCTGTCCAAAGACGTTCCGTTAAAGCTTTTTTATCTCCAACGTGCCAAGAAAGGTGGGGCAATACTTTTATCTTGTATCCTTTTGAACGTAATATTCGGCAATAGGACATACCATAAAATTGAAAGGCACTTATCTTCTCATCAAAGTTAATGCCCGTGTTTGTCGCCATAAAAAAACCATCAATATCTAAGACATCTACTGGGGATACATCTTTAGAAAAAAACCATTTTAACTTTTCTTCTCTAGAGAGGACTTTACCTTTTATATATTTCTCCCCTTCTGCCCACCAGGGACCTCGTTCGGGTAACTTAGTTGTTCCTACAAGACCAATCATGCCTACTTCTCTATTAGCAAAGGTATGCAATAGTCTGGGTATCCAATCAGTATTAAGAAGATCTACGTCTTGATGTATAAAAATCTTTATATCAAAGATTGCTTGAGCTATACCCTGATTATATACTTGGGACATAGATGTCCCAGCCATCAATAGTTTTTGCGGTTTTGGAAGTTTATTCTCTTCTGCCCACTTTTCAGCCTCTTTAATAGATTTATTAGTATACTTATTAAAAATTTCTAAATCATTACAACAGCATATAAATGTAAACATAGCTTACTACCTTATTTTTCTTTTAAATTAAATTTACCTTTACAAGAATCACATTCCCATTCTTTTGTGGAACCTCGATAATTTGTGGACTGACTGCAATAGGGGCATGTGAAATGTGTTGTGTAGCTTGTCGTGAACAAAGCAGTAGCACCTTCTTTCGGGTTATCGTCAACTAGTCCATACTTAAGGAAGAGTTGACGAATTTCCGGAACTATAAAAGCAAAATTAGTATCTTTTAGAGTATATTCCGCATCATGTTCAGAATTAAAACATCCGTCTATGATGGCATCTGTTTTTCTACTGGGGTCTCTATCTAATTCTTTGCAAAACTCCCCAAATTGGTCGTACATATATTCCAGGATTTCTTTATCATCTTCGAGACACCCATAGTTTGCTAGAATATCTAATAAATCTGTGTAGAATCTTTTTTGATGAACTGATGTAAAGGGTTTCTTAGTCATTAGTTACCTCATTATTTTTGTTATTATTTTCTAACACTTTAGCATCCCTTTCTTTTACGAGATGCTTCGGTGTTACTTTAGAGAACCCACAGATTGCACAATCACCGCCTGCGTACCCAAGTGTCTCAGTATCCTTTTGACAATAATAACAGTATTCTGTGATTTTACTCACGTAGACCTTCTAACATTCCGTCTTTAACATCTTCTTCTAGTCCTTCAAACCCTTCCATGTCAGCAACTTGTTCTGCTATAGAATTCATTAGGTCTTCTTCAGATGCTTCTTCCATTGGAGGTGTTTCTGCGGGAATTACTTCCTTAGGAAGTGTTTTTTCTTCACACTGTCCTTTTTTATTTTCTACGATATCGAAAGCTTCTTCAGTATTATAGCCATAGCCCAAAACTTCTGCGTATCTGAGGCGTTTCTTTTTGCCCCAGTTACTCATTAAGTGTACGGCGTGGTCTGGGATTGGGACTATTTTATCTTTTCCAAAAGTCTTTTCCATCTGTTCTTTAGCATCAGCGCCTCTAGCATTTGTCATTAAATCTTTAAAGTCACCAATTTCGCCAGTGTCTACGTTCATCCTTAATCTCCTTTATATTTTTAATCTATTATAGGTAGTTCGCCTAATTCTTTGGCTGTTCCCTCTACAACTATCTCAGTTTTTTTTAAGTCTGTCCAGTTACAATGAGGACATTCCCACCAGCACTGCATACAGATAGCTTGTTGAAAACATTTAGTATCACACTTAGGACAATCCATCTTTAATCTCCTTAATAGTTATTTAAAAAACCATGTTGATTCTTTAATTCTGCAATCGAGGTATTATCTTCTATAGCATCCACCGCACTAAAGGCTCATTTCTTACTCACAGCTCTTTTCCAAGCGTCTTCTAATTCACTGTCATAGTAGCAGTCATCAGATTGTAGCTTACACTTCAAACATCTCACCATAACAGTAGCTTCTGCCATTCCCATATTCTCGACGATATCATCGCTCCCACAAGCACACTTTACGAAATCACGCTCTAGGGGATATCTCATAGTCTCCTCAAAAGCATCAATAAGTTTCAGAATACCATCTTGTTTTGTAATTACTTTATTTTTTCTAATAAGCACTACATCTTTAGGGTCTACGCCTTCAATGCCAAGAGCTTCGCACACAAACTGGGCGGCACTTTCGTCAAAAAGGATAGTATTTCTATGAGACCTAATGTTAAACTCATTTTTCTGGGTCTTTTCATTCCAGTGAGCATCAATTTTAGTCCCGTCTTCTGCCTTGTACACTTCCCCAACTTTAGTCATGCTATAAACTCCCTAATACTTTCCGCTATTGCTTCATCTTCTTCATCATCTCCTGCTTCATCAACATAGAGTACTGCTAATCCCATCAAGTCTTTAGCTTTTTTCAGTTCTGCCCCAGCTAACTCCAACAAGTCTTTAGTTTTTCCCAGCTCTACCAGAGCAAACTTCAGGTCACCTTCATAATCGGAGGTTTCGTTTACCTCTTCATTAAGACCCTTTTTATCAAACTTAGCACCAATCTTCTCAAAGAACATTCTAGTAATACACCCCAAAGAATCTGCATCAAATTCCTCGTAATGGTGCTCGGGGTCTCCCGTCTGCCAGTGGTGCAGTAACTGTAGGGCATCTATAAGACGTTCTCTATTTAACTCATTTCCTAATTTAAGTATTTCATACCTTTCTTGCATAGTCAGCTTATCTTTATCTAACTCTAGAAAATTTTTGATGAAGTATTCTAACTGGGGTCTTGCTCTCTCAATAATTACACATTCGACATTACCATGAGCTACGCCTGCTGCTTTAATCATATCGTCAATACCGCATCTTAGCAGGTTAAGACGGTCTGCTATCTCTACTTCGTTATATTTTTCTTCACCTAGATATTCTCTTCTTTTTTTATCTCTATCCATAAAATCCTCTTATTTATTCAGGGTCTGATTTCTCATACGATTCTTCTTTGTAAAATTTTGTACAAGAAATAATCTGTATAGATTGATTGATTGTCAAGAATTAATCCAAACTTCCTAAAAGAATATTGGTAGGTTGTCTTCTTACATCATATAATAGGGTGCTAAATTCATCCGTGCCCAAACTACGCTCTATTTCATCGAAATTACATAACACTCTCAAAGCTTTGTTGAAGGTCTTTAAAGCAATCCGCTCCCCCTTACTTTGAGGTACAATACACCTTCTATCATCTACAAAATTTTCTTCGAACTCTTCCATCACGACAAAATAAGTCACGACTTGGGGGTAATAGGGACAAGGTTTGGGAACGCATAGATATTGCCTCGTAAATATATCCCTCATATTCTTTTCGATACCATAGGATTCTAAGTATTTATCTAGTAGAGCATTCATCTTATAAAGTATCCATATATAAGGCGGCATTATTCTTCAATATCTCTTCACACATAGCTTGAGCATTTATTAAGGCTTGTTTTTTTTGTGCATTCATATTATTTAAAAGATATATTAACTTCTTTTTACTCATTTTTTCCAACCCACCTGAGATACTTTGACTCTGCATACTATTCATATGGGCTAAAAGGCTCGTTAACTCTTTAGATGTGGTCTCTAGTTTACGGCAAATTTCTGGTGTAACTTTTCTAACAATAGCGTCTTTTATTTCATGTTTATACAAGTATATATGGGAAATAGGTGTACCATAATCGAGACCACCACTCGAAGAATTTGAATTTACAAGCTTATTCATCACACCACCCATATCGGAAAGCTATCTCTTCAGCGGTAAGGTCTATTGCCATCTTCTCTTTCACTTCCACGTATCCCAGAATAGCCAATGCTTTCTCAGCATCTCTCCTCATAAACCCGTGATAAGGGTCTGTTTGTACTAGGTGTTTCATTACTCCATGCATGTCTCTATTATCATCTAATATCACAAACTCGTCAATGGTCATTTCAGTATATTTTATCCATTGTTTTATTTCGTACCCACGTTGTTTGCCGTTGACAACAGGTGTCTTATCTACCATGGCTCTTGCTATAATGGGGTGATTCTCAAACAAACTCCTTAAGTCTTGGATGGGTGTATTCTTTCTCCATGAACTAGAGATAACTATCCCTATCTTAGGCATTTTACGAAGAATAATTTCAAGGTTGGAAATAGCTAGGGGACACCAAGTATTATTTTTACCATTAAAGGCTATGTCACCTTTAGGGGAACCGTCTTCTAACCATCTATGGTAATGGAGTTCAACGCTTTGGTCACTATTCATTACTCCATCAAAATCAAGAAATATTATTTTCATCATTCACTTCCTTGTTATATGATACCCCCCACATATAGGGCATTTGTACACCTTTAACTCTACAGGTGGATTAACACCTTTCTGATATCTAATCCGTTTGATATCCCATTTAGCTTGTTCGGGAGTGTCATACTTAACCTTCCTCAAGCAATCATTTAACGCTTTCTTTTTCATTTACTTTATATGTGGTAGTTTTATGTTCTATCTCCACAACCTTTCTCTCTTTAACAACCTCAACTACATGTTCAATAGATAACTCATTCCCTTCGATTACCTTATGGGTAGTTATCCATGTACCTCCATAGGAATCCAATCCTCTACAAGGGTCATGCTCCAAGAATTTAAGCATAGTGTCTTTCTCATCAAATTCAGATAGACTTGATGTAGTAGAGTCTAGGGGAGTAGCACCTCCGAACAGACTTTCTTTAACAGAGGTAGTATAGACGTAATATTTCATAACAAATCCTTTTGTATATTATTATAATATAGGCATTCACCCTATTAAAGCACAGCCTACCGGCATCGTCTATACACATTGAGATAATCGTGTACCCCTGCCCACTGGGGTATAGCATAAGACTTGGTAGATTCCCAATTTAAGTCTAGTTCATCGAAGAAATTATTATTGCATGTGCAACCACCTCTCCCCTCCCCAATAACAATGCACGTATTCCCTTGGTAAACACTAAGACATTGATATCCAAAATCATCGTCATAGTTTGCCCAACAGAGGAAGAGAGTCCTATCGGCATGACGAGCAAGGTTAGTGTGGTCGCCCTCAATAATGGGGAACCATTTCTTTTCCCATTGCCATTTAGACTCATTGATGTCGTATGCTACTACATCACATCCTAGTTCGGATAAGAGATGTGACCAATAACCCGTCCCTGCCCCTATCTCTACAATAGGGGAGTGTTCTCTAATGATATCCAATGATGCAGTATCAGGGATAGCAAAGGAGTATCTTTCTATAAGTTCACGCCTTTTTCTATAGGGGTTAACATATTGTGTTTCTAAGTATGTTAATTGTTCTTCTTTTTTAGTTGGAAAGAGTAGAGTAGACGATGCCCCCGAGAACCTAG
>Ga0222628_1000238_pt1 | contig 26299 bp, 51 predicted proteins | sample AntAcemetageno95_FD_179860 | JGI IMG/M metagenome (GOLD analysis project Ga0222628, IMG submission 179860) | Saline water microbial communities from Ace Lake, Antarctica - #95 | ecosystem: Environmental > Aquatic > Non-marine Saline and Alkaline > Saline | place: Antarctica: Ace Lake | collected...
CCATGTAATGTCTCAGCTCGCGATATGGTTAGACAGCAAAGATATTAAACCAGGTACAGTTGGGAAACTTACTGCTGAAAACTTTGCCAGTGGTATTAGTAAAATCATTTCAGAAATGGACACGTTGGAAAACAGAAAGGGTCAAGAAATAGTGTTTTCGGAGATGGAAACAAAGTGCTGGCGTAGAATCGCACAGATACATAATACACTGGCAAAGGTTGGTAGAATATCTAACAGAAAATTGTTCTCTGATCCCGATAGCCTTGTAGTGATGGCCGAATACTCAGAAGATAAGGTTTTAGAAACAAGAGCGGATAAGGTTGAAAGACTTGCGAAAGAGAGAGACGCACGATTTACATCACAGAAAAAAGCAATCAAGGAGCTTAACCCAAAGATGGATGACAAAGCAGTTGATGAGCTTATAAAAGAAATAGATGAAGAGCAAACAACTACACTGGAAGTAGATGATGGCGACACCACAGCAGAAATTCCGACTGATAATAGGTAAAGGATATACCGCGGAACAGAAACAAAAAATAACAAAAGCGGTTATTAAAACTATTGAATCAAGAACTAAAAAGGGAAACGACCTGCGCGGTGGTAAGTTTGTTAAATATACTAAAGAGTATAAGACGTTCAAAACAAAACATTTAGGAAGTGCATCGCCTGTCAACTTACGTTTGTCTACGCAAATGTTGAGCGACTTAAAGGGACTACCTCCTAGCAGCAGCACCAGCATTACAGTTGGGTATGACAAAGGTACAGAATCAAACGATAAAGCTCATGGCAATCAGTCAGGCAGTTACGGTAAGCCGTACCCCAGAGCTAATAAAAAAAGAAAGTTTTTAGGAATAACACCAGCGGAGAAGAAAATTATACTTGGTAAATTTAAACCAGCAAACCTCAAGGAACGATTGAAAGAAGCTGATAAAATACAATCTGAATTGGAAGCGAGCTTATGACAGTTAACTTTGCTGATAGAGTAGTTAAGCGAATGAATAAGGTGATAAGGAAGTCAATGTCACCTACTGGCTTGAAAAAATCATTAGCACTTACTATTAGAATATTAAAAGCAAGAACGCGTAAAGGTTATGGCGTAACCAGTGACGGTGGTAAAAAAGAAAAGTTTAAACCATTGGAGCCAAGTACAAAGACATCGCGCGGTAGGAAAAGCCTCCATTATTCTACCAGCAAAAACAGGTCCAACCTCACAGAGACAGGTCAAATGATAAAAGCGTTGACTGGTGAAGTAACTAGTTCAGCAATGTCATTATTTTTTAAGCCTGACAATAGAACATACATAGGCAAACCTCCGAAAAAACCCGTTAGTAATACAAAACTTGCATTCCTACATGATAGGGGCAGTTTGGGTCGTCCTCCAAAGCGTCCATGGTTAAGATTTTCTAAAGAAGAAAAGAAACAAATCTCAAAAGAAGTTGCAGATATATTAAGAAAAGAAATAAGGAAAGAATTTAACAGATAGTGTCACTTGACACTACAACAAGGAGTAAACTATAATGGCAGAAGAGTCAAACAAAGTCGTTGGTAACGCACTTGATAATGCTGGTAGCAAAGATCAAGAAAATTCAAACAAAGACATTAAGCAAACAGTATCGTGGGAAAGCCATGATAAACTATTGGGTCAGCACAAGAAGACTAAGGGTGAAATTGCTGAATTAACCAAAAAGCTTAATTCGTTTGAAAAGGCTCAAAAGGATGCAGAGGAAAACAAGTTGGCTGAGAGCGGAGAATACCAAAAGTTGTTGGAGTTGAAACAAGTAGAAGTAGAAACGTTGATATCAGAAGCTGAAGTTGCAAAAACAGAAGTAAGAAAAGTTAACCAACACTTGATCGATGCACAGAAGTTACAAGCTGTTTATGACAGATTGCCTGGTAAGATAAAGAATAATAAATACTTAAACTTTATCGATCTTGAGAATGTAGTCATAAATCCCGATACTGGTGATGTAGATGAACAGTCAGCATCAACGGTAGCAAATAGTTTTATGAAGGAATATGCCGAGTTAGTAGATACAAGCCATGTCGGCAAACTCCCAGGGAACGCCGCAGGTGGATCGGGGAACCTTCAAGAAGAGTTTAAGAATTTAAGTTTAACAGATATGAACAAGAACCTAAAAAGCCGCGTACAAGAGGCTAAACGTAAAGTAGGAGTTTTATAATGGCAGTAACAACTAAATCGTATGTAGACACAACTTTAGATCTAACGCAATCATTTTGGTCGCCCATCTTTCAAAAAGAGCTTAGAGAAAATACAATGTGGCCAGCATTAACTGCTGATCCTCAGTATAAAGCTGAAGAGGTAAAAGGTGGGGATACTCTAAAAATTAAGAGAATCAATAAGCCAAAAACAAATATTAAAACTATTGGTACTGATGCGGACAGTTTTGAAAGTAATGTTCTTTCAACAACTAATGTTGATCTAGTAGTTAATAAAAGATGTACATCAGCTTATGAATTTGAAGATTTGGCAATTCTTATGTCTCAACTAGAGCAAAAAGATTCTGAGATTAAAGAATCACTATTATCAGATGTACAAGAACAAGCGAATGACTGGATTAAGTCTTTGATCGTTCCATCAGCATCTGATCCAGACCATACAAACATTTCAGCATCAGGTGACTTCAACCTTGCAGCATTAAGTAATGCTAGAACACTAGCGTCAGTGGCTAAGTGGTCTACTCGTAATCCTTGGATGCTAGTTCTTGATCCAACTTTTACTAGTGATTTACTTGACGACACTACCATTGCATCGAGTTCATTTACAGGCGAGAACACATCTCCTATTATCAACGGAGCATTTCAAACTAAGAGAATGAACTACAATATTCTTGAAGATAATAGCTTGGCGACAGACACTGGTTTTGCAATCACTAGGGGTGGTTTAGTATCAGTTATGGGAACACCAAGATTTAAGATTTCCGATTTACACGCCCAGAAAAAATTCGGCTATCTCTTGAGTGTTGATTTTGTACTTGGCGCGGCCGTCATCGATAACAAAAGACTAATCTCTTTTATCGTATAAGGTAATTAAATGGAAGTTGGAACTACTAGAGGCAGCATTACAGACATTACAGGGTCGTTAAGCGGTAATCTTTTATATTTATCGCATAGTGACTCTGAAGTATTAATTGAGCAATGGAATAGCATCATGGGTGAAAAGAAAATAATCAATGCTTATTCTATTGGCAATAAACACGTCTTGGTAATTGCAACAGCTTATAAAATTAAAAAAGTAACTAAAAACAGGAGTAACTAATGTCATTAGCAGATACTAAAATAATTTACGGATCAGCAGCAACGGCTGGTGGATTTACTAACGAAGAATCATGGACGAAAGTAACTTATGATTTCTCAGATGATACAGGTGCTGTGGCTGATTATGATATTTTCACAGCAGGTGCAGATTTGGTTATCACGGATTATTACATGAGTGTATCAACAGCTGTAACTAGCCCAGCAGGGGCCATTTTAGACGTTGGCCTGACTGATGGTGGTGTTGAGTTAGGCTCAAATATTACAACCGCAACTCTAGCGGCTGGATATGTTGTGGGCTTTCCGGCAGGTGGCGTAACTAAGTTAAGAGTAGCCAAAGACAGTGATATCGTGATGGGTATTGAATCCTCTACGTTCACGGCAGGTGTAATTGATTTCTATTTCAAAACAAAATTTGAAGGTTAATAAAAATAAGGGGCTTCGGCCCCTTTTTTAAACTGAGGTAGTTAATGGCTTTACCGTCTCATATTAATACTAAGGTTTCTAATAGCTTCGTAGAGGCAGGGGACAACGGAGAAACCGCACAAAGAGTTTCATCGGCTGGCGGCATGAATACCATCAACCCCTTGGCAAAGTTTATGGAAGTATCTAATACCGATACAGTGACTGAAGTATATAGATATTATGAGTCATCAAATAAGGCTACGCTTTATAACACTGTTACAATAATTTACACCACAACAGCAAAAACGGATTTGCTTTCTGCGGAGTGGGATTAATGCCTAAATTTAAGTACAATATCTTTACTGGAAACATGGATGTAATATCTCTAGATAACTTTTCGTATGATAACATAGTGTCAGTATTTACTGTCCCAGAAAACCAGCAAATGATAGTTTACCAAAATATCGCAATAAGTGCTGATGTAAGTCTTTTAGGTGATTTGGTTTTAATTGATTAGGAATATTTTATGAGCAAAATTACAATTACAAATCAATCCGAACCTACAACGCCAACGAGCGGGAAGACTGCAATATATGTAGACGCTACTTCTAAGTTATTTTCAAGCAAGAATGATTCTGGGGTAGTAGCAACTTATGGGGCTTCTGATGCTGCATACGGAGCAGGTTGGGACGGAGACATAGGCCCAGCATCAAAAAATGCTATTTACGACAAAATAGAAACGCTAGGAGGAGGAGGCGGTGTTGACGATCATGGAGGGCTTAGTGGATTAGCAGATGATGATCATCCTCAGTATTTGTTAGCGGCTACTGCAATGGCAGAATCGGCAAACCAAGATATTGGAGCAAGTGGAACAATAACTTTAAACTCAGCATACAGACAGATTTTAAACGTAACAGGTGATGGAGGGGCGCAAACAGCCAGTACGGCACCGTTTGGGGCAACACCTCCAGTAGCTTGTACGGAAATTACTGTGGTGGGAACAAGTGATTCAAATACAGTTACCATTCCTAATAGCGACACTGCGGATGGATGCTTATTAAATGGTGCAGCAGTATTGGGTGCAAATAAGTCGATAACTCTAACTTATAGTCTAGTAAGAGACAGGTATATCGAAAAAGGGAGAAATTTCTAATGAGAAAATTCGAAGTATTTTTAATGTCCATTATTGCAATGCTACTATTTATGAGTATTGGTGCAGTTAGGATTCTTGACTTCGCAAGTGGCCGATACATTACTGATGATACTGGAAATGGTTACTTAACTTTTTTAAATGGATCAGTCGCAGAACGTATCGCAATGACTCCTGAAACTTGTATGATAAGAAGCGAGATAGACGTGGGAACAAATGCAGGAGGCGCGGCAGCCACTACCGAACAAGTCAGGCGAATGAGTGTAACGAGAGGTGATTGCGATGATATAACTCTTCCACATTCTGGTGATAGTATGACAGCAGATACTATTTATTATCAAAATGAATATGCAGAAAGCTGGGACGTTGCTACCGGTGACTACTTGATTAAGTGTTATGCAGCAGCTTACGCAACGGATAGTTCGTCAGTTTATTTATACAATGAAACTGATACGGCAATAATAACCGATTGTGTTGGTGATGGGTACGCAAATCTTACAGAAGCCCGAGCAGCTTTTTCATGCAGGGCGACTTTTGCAGCAACGAAGGAATTAAGTCTTAGACATTTCACAGAAACTGCCAGAAGTGTTTACGGCCTTGGAATTGGTGGCATAAGTGATGGCGGCAACAAAGCAGCTTTTGCACCAGTAGCTTCATGCAGTTTTACGAGGATTTATTAATGAAAACTATTATTCTAATTTTACTTTTGATTCCGACTATATGCTTTTCTTTAACACCTAAGCAAGAAAAAAGTAATGATATAAAAAGGCAATCGGCAATTTCGATTTACATTAGTCAAGCGTTGCCAGCTTTTAAGGTCGAGTATCCACAGTTTGCTAACTGGAAAGAAACTAGAATAAGACAATATATTTATAATACACCAGAGACAGAAACAATAATGACTCGGCTGGAAGTTATTGCTAATGCTATCAGGATAAACACTAAGGACATTAGGCCAAACGCTTTAAAGATATTTAGAGATAAGACAAAAACACCGGCAATAAGGCTAAACGCTCTTATGCTTTTACTAAGGTTTAGATAATGCGGAAAAGAATACTTTACGGTAACAACACAGTAATTTTCGACCATACTGTATCACTCAACAACTATTTTAGTGGTAACTTTACCAGCACTTTTATAGCTGCTGAAGATTATATATACATAGGAAGTCGTTTACCATTCAATCATTTCTATTTGAATATGGGCACGACCGTCAACGCAGAATCTGCAGACTTAACCGTAAGCTATTGGAGTGATAGCGAATGGTTGGACGCGGTTGAAGTAATTGATGAAACAGCAACAGGGGGTGCAACACTTGCGCAATCTGGTTTTATTTCATTTACACCAGACAAAGATAACAATTGGACACGAGAAAATACTAATTATGGTGGTGAATCTATAACAGGACTAACCGATGTTGAAATATATGATTTATATTGGATGCGTCTTTCGGTAGATGCAGATTTAACAGCGGATATGGTCATCAGTTGGTTAGGTCAAAAGTTTTCAGATGATAATGATCTAGGGAGCGAACATGCAGAAGTTACAAGATCAAATTTTATAGCAGCGTTTGAAGATGGTAAAACAAGTTATGAAGAACAGGCGATTAAAGCTGCAGAGATAGTTGAGAACGATTTAATATCAAGAAAAATGATAACTCATAATGAGCAAATACTAGACAGATATGACTTAAGACTTGCTTCAGTATCTAAGGTTGCCGAGTTAATTTACAATGATCTCGGTGACGATTACGTTGATAAATATGACAACGCTAAAAGAGAATATCAATCACGCATAGGCAAGTCGGTTGTCAAAGTAGATAGAAATAGTAACGCTCTACTTGATAAACAAGAAGACAGAGTTATGAAAGGATTCTTATACAGATGAGCACCTTTAACGATTTATACGATAAATTAAGAACTACCATACCAACTCTTACAGGATTTTCCGATAAAACGGAGATACCTAATCCCGTCTCGCTAGCAGATAATAATGCTAAGTTCCTCCGAGACGGGTGGGGTATTAAAGTTGGTGATAACTCTCCACAAGGTGATGATTACTTAATGCCATCAGTGGTGGAGTCACAGGATTTTGAAATAGTACTTACGAGTGAAGTGTTGGGTGGAAAGTCAGACGTTGTCCCAATGATAACTTCAACCAAAGCATTAAGAGATGATATAGCAGCTATGGAAATCGACTTCACTGGATCACGATTTGGCATAGCTGACAAAGTAGAAAACATTACCGTTAACTCTATCAGTGGGGTTGAGAGTGTAACATCAGAGAAGAAAATAATAACTATTAGTGTAACTTTTAACTTTACTTATTGGAGGTAATCAATGGCACTCGGAACACCAAGGACAATTTTTGGAATTACAAATATCACACCTTATCACGTATCAAGCCAAAAGCCGTATGGAACAGCCCGCGTTTTATCAAGTTCAAACTTTGAATTTTCAGGAGAGGTAGTTTCTCTTCATGGTGGATCATCAAAATGGGCGTGGCAAAATGAGGATTCAACACTAGATGGAACTTTGGAAATCGTAATGAGAGAAGTACCAGATTGGTTGTTTCAATTAGTTTATGGAAAAGCTGTAACGACTGCATCAGCAGCATCGAGTGGTACAGTTTCATCTATAGCGAACGCGCTTAATACATCATGTTTTGATGCAACAACCGGTATTGCAAGCGTAACAGCAGGGGCAACAACATCGGACTTGAAATTTGGTAAGTATACCGCTGTAGTGGCAGCAGGTGGGACAACTGTAGACCTCTTCTGTAATAGCTTTATTGATTTCGGCAGAGGAACAGATGTATCTTATGATGATGACCTACTTGCAATAGAAAGTGGCGTAGCTGTTACCGATAGTAGTGGCACGACAGCAATTGCAGATTTTGGTTTAACAATTACTGGAGGCTCTGGAACCGTGGCTATGACAGTTGGTGACAGTGCAACCTTTGAGGTTTTACCAGTTAATACTGGTGGATCAACCGAAGTAACTATTGGCGCAACAACTGATACATTCCCATCATGGGGCTGCGAAATTTATGCTCAGGCTCAAGGGTCGGGAAACGGTAGGATGATTAAAGTTGACATCTTTGAATGTAAAGCAATCGGTGGAGCGTTACCATTTACCGCTAATGATTTTGGAGAGATAACAATCACTGCTAAGGTATCTTACAATGATACGCGTGGTGGTGTCTTCAAGATTACTGAAGTAGTATTATAATTTAATTTTCAATTGGGTGTTCTGTAAAATGGGCACCCTTTTCTTTTAGAGGATAATCATGGAATTAAGTCAACTCACACCAACTGCAAGTACCGTATATTTACGATTATTAGGACAAGAAATAACACTCAATCCTGTTACTTTGTCTGATGAAATTTGGCTAGAAGAAACATTCAAAGACGGCATTGTAGAAATCTTTGAGAAAGTTAACATGGTTGATATTTGCAGAATAGTGTTTAGGCTAATGTGTGATGAAGATAAGCTTCTTTTTAAAGTGGTAGAAAAACATTCCATCGGTGAGGAAGGTTTAGAAATTACTACCAAACTAGGCGGTGCCAAGCTTCTTAACAGTTACATATCCGGCTGGGATGATAAGAGCAACATCATAGGCGCATTGGTTGATACCATTGGCGCGTCAAGACCTGCGCCTGACGATAGTAAAAAAAAAGAGCAGATTCTGAACCAACCGACTGGGCAATGATATTTGATTTATTGTCTGCAGAGTATGGTTGGGAAACTGAGTACATTTTTAGCAGAACAATGAAAGAAATAAGTTGGAGAATTGAATCAATAAGCAAACGACAGAATATAGATATGAGATTTAACGCTCAAATCCATGGCGTAAAGATGAAAGACAGGCCGAAGATAAACGAGTTGTCTGAGGATAAGCAGAAAAAATTAGATAAGATTATCCAAGCAAGGATTAAAAATGGCTAACGAAAAAATTATTATTGATATTGATGGTCGTGCGAAAGGTGCAAAAAATGCAATAAAGGGCATTGATAAGGAAATATTTAAAGCACAAAAAAAAGCTGACAGGCTAAAATCAACAATGTCAGGGCTGAAAATTGCCGGGGCTGCTGCTTTCGCTACAATAGGTGCAACGATTGGGGTAAGTCTAAAAAAGTTCGCCAAGTTTGACAACGAGTTGAGGGGTGTCAAGACATTACTTGATGAGGGATCGTTTGGAGCTAAGGGTCTTGAGGAAGGCTTTGCCGATATGCGAAAGGGCATTCTACGACTAGGAGCAACTGCACCTGTCGCTATAGAATCTTTAAATAAATCGCTGTTCGACACTGTCTCAGCAGGTGTTGCAGCAGGTGACGCTGTTAAGTTCGTTGGCACTGCCGCAAAACTCGCAACAGCAGGAATAACAGATGTATCAATTGCAACTGATGGCTTAACCTCTGCATTAAATGCGTATGAACTTAAAGCAGGGGCTGCGGAAGAGATAGCGTCAAAATTTTTCTTAGCGCAAAAAGCAGGTAAAACAACGATTGCTGAATTGTCAAGTGGGTTTGGGATAGCAGGTGCTTCAGCCTCTGGATTTGGCGTAACACTAGATGAGCTACTAGGTGCAGTTTCAGCAGTTACAATTGCAGGAGTGAAAACCAACTCTGCTTATACAGGATTAAACGCATTGTTAACTGGCATATCAAAGCCAACGGCTGACGCTGCAAAAGAAGCTAAAAAATTAGGTATAGAGTTTAACACTACCGCGCTTCGGTCAAAGGGCTTACTGAAGTTCTTAACAGACCTAAAAAATGCAAATGGATTTACAAAACAATCGGTCGAAAAACTTTTTGGATCAATTGAAGCACGAAATATTGCATTTTCATTGACAGGTGCGCAGGCTGATATATTTGCAAATAATGTGGAGAACTTAGGCAATAAGCAAAAGGCACTGAACACTTTCACCGCAGGCTATGGAGTACAAGCTGCAGGCGCAGCAAGCCAAATGAGCATATTTAACAACAAAGTGTCAGCGTTATCTATAACTTTAGGTGAGGAACTAGCTCCTGCCATGATGGAGCTTCTTAAAGTTGGTACTTTAATTATTGCAGAAGTATTTAATATTGGTGAGACGCCATTTGAATCAGGGTTAGCTTCATTGAAAGAAAAGTATGACCAAACTAAAGTTAAGATGGGTGAACTTATCCTGCAAAAAAAGAAGATGGATAGCCACTTCGCAGCAGGGAGAGTTAATAAAGAAGTTTACACTGCTAGACTCGCATTTTTAGATGCGGAGCTTACTAAATTAAAAGAAATACAAAAAGTAGTACCCGGAAGCACAGCAGGTGGTGCTCCTATTTCTGCGGGTGGTGGTAACGACAGGAAACTTAAAATTGAACAAGATTTCCAAGATAGATTAAAAGAGATGAGGGACGCAGTAAAGGAAGGACAAATTCTTGATGATGAGAATGACCTGTTAACCCTCCAGTCAAAACTTGATGTGGAAGCTGAATTAAAAAACATATCAATGGCAAAAGACCTTGCGACAAATGGTGATTTAAGCAATGCGAAAGCAAAAATAAATGAACTAGAATTAAAGAAGTACGTCAAACATTTACAAACAAAGCAGAAATTTGAACAGCAATTCTCACAGCAATATGTTGGTCTAGCTCAACAAACAGCCGGATTGATTACTTCAATATATGGGCAAGAAACAGTGGCATCATTCCTTATAGCAAAAGGCGCAGCAGCCGCACAGATATTTTTGGATAAAGCCAAGGCAGATATGGCAGCGACATTCCAATCTAGAATGTTAATGCCGGGGTTGTCAGAAGCCTACCTAGCTAAATCATTACTAGTGAATAAAATATCAGCAGGTGTTGCGCTAGCAACGGTGGCTGCACAATCTATCCAAGGCTTTGCACAAGGTGGTATGATTGAGGGCGGCACAGCAGGGAGAGATTCTGTCAGGTTTATGGGTCAAAGAAATGAAGTTATAGTCCCGCCAAAAACTACATTTGAAGATTTAATCACAGCAGGTAGAGCATTTACTGAGGGTGGTGAAGGTGGTCAACAAGTAGAAGTTAAGTTAACATTAAATGACAATCTAATCGACTTCGTGGAAGCTGAGATTAACCAACGTCAAGCAATTGGAGTATCATAATGTCAGGCCAAATTACATTTTTCAATAAGTCGTTAATAGATATTGACCAGGGTAACATTACAATTACTGTTACTGATGCAGTCGCAACAAACAACGGAACTGATTTTGTAAATTACATGAGAAATAGAAAAAACGATTCTGGATGGATAACTACAGGCTCAACTGATGCAGCTAACACAACTTTAGATGTTGATTTCACCGATGAAATAGATTTTACAGATATACTTTTAGTTAGCCATAATTTAGGAGCGTACACTATTCAATATTGGGATGGAGCCGCTTACCAGGACTTTTCAACAGCCATAACTGAGACAACAAACACAGAAACAACAAACCATTATAACTTTACCAGTGTTGAGTCATCTAAGCTAAAAATTATTATCACAGGTGCGCAAACAGTAGACGCTGATAAAGTAATCAGGCAATTGATAGTTACTAGACGCATAGGAGACGGACAACTTGAGGGGTGGCCTATAATAAAAAAACCAACCCTGTCCACTAATCGCAAAAGTAATAAAATGCTGTCAGGAAAGATTAGTCAAGTAGAGTCAATCGAAAGTTTTTCTTGTCAATTGACGGTTGCTGTTTGGAGCAGTGACGATGATATGGATATTGTAGAAGGTATTTATTTCAAACATCAGGGTGTTTTATTATGGTTGTGCGGTGGTGATGAATCTCAATTTAAAAATGAAAGAATCAATTATAGAAAAGAAGACATATATTTGGTGAGACCAGTAAACGAATATTCAAACGAGTATTATAAAGGTGTTTATTCTAATGGTCAAAAGATTACTTTAGAACTTCAAGAATCGGTAAACTAATGGGAACAGTTAGAATATATATAAATCCATTTGATACGACTGGTGAATATACCTCTTATCAAGACGTAACAAAATATGTTAAAGATAAGTCAGCAGTAGTGAAGCGTCAGGTGGACAATAATGAATATGACGTTGGCGTTTTAACTTATAACAATCTCTCATTAACTTTTAACAACATCAACGGTAAGTTTAATGAAGCCGATAACATACAAAGTATATTCGATTACAAAAGATCAAATTCAAAAGTTAAAATCACATGGGAGATTAACACTCATCCATTATATTGTGGTTTTGTTGAGTGCGGAACTTATTATTTAGGCACAGAGGTTACAATATTTGAAGGGCTTTTGAATGATGAAGGCAGCAAGACCGATATTGACAGTCAGTTTATTAATTTTACTGTACTTGGTTTTGAGTCAATACTTGATAAGGTAGAAACTCCTTTTTCTAGTATCGCAAATGACGACAAGGTTAGTGAAATTTTATACGATTGTCTGAATCAATCTGATATTACTGAAATATTGACGGTATCATTAGCAAACATAACTCCCTCCTATGATGCTGTAATAGACGATGTTTCGGATCTTGAAGAAACAACCGTAAAAGAAACTCTTGATATCTTATTGGAAATTTCTAATTCAATATTAAATATAATTGACAATGTTATCTACATAGTCCCAAGAACTGCAACACCTACGGTACAGCAAACATTCTACGGACAAGCCGCAAGGGCCAGTGGTGAGGACATAGTATCAATCAAAGACATTAGACAAGGTTTACATAAAACTTTCAATTTATGGAAATGGGAAGATACTGTATTGACCGCGAGAAGCTCATCCTCAATAGAAAAATATGGGGTTAGAAAAAAAGAAATAAGCTATGTTGGTATAACAACTGAAGCAACTAAACAGGCCATACTAAATAGCTCTAGGACTGAATTTGGAGAACCTAAGAAAGAAATAAAACTAACAACATTATTAAATTACGACACATATAATTTAGCAATTCTAGATAGAGTTGCAATCGACTACCCGACTGTTTTTTTCCCATCAGACGAGAATGTTTTACCGATGTTCGGAGTGAGTACATTCGGTAATGATAAATTTCCGTTTGGCGTATGGGCACTAACATTCGACACAAATACCAATTTTAAAATATTAGGCAAAGATATAAACCTACAAAAAGAAATTATAACCTTAACGCTAAGGGAGATATAACCATGAGTTCAAACTCATTGACCACATACAGTGATGGAGATACAATTTCAGCAGCATCGGTTAACCAATATAAAACGGCATTAAATCAAAACGTAGTCCCTAGAAACTCAAGCGGTGTAGCTACTAATGATGGTGGTGATATTGGAGAATCAAGTCTCAAATTTAAGAAAGCTCATATATCGATAGGGTATATCCCTATTGGTACAGTAATAGATTTCTATTCATACAATGACACTGTCACTCCAGGCAGAGGGTGGTTATTATGTAACGCTCAAATTATAAATGAAGCCAACTACGAAAGTGCCCATGGTTCTGGAACGTGGACAACTGATGCTGCTTCCAGTCCTCTATCTGGGCTATATACTCCTGACTTTGATGGAAGGTATGCAGTCGGGACGGATGCAGTTACTCAAGATGGGTCAATTGCTATTACAGCGGAGGGTAACACTGATAATGAAGTTTCCTTGATTGCGCACAACCATGGACACACTCACGAGTGGATGCATTCATCTGCTCATTTAGGAACTAATGATAGTATGTACGACTCTGCTGGTAATTCCCGGTCAATTGGTAACTTAACATCAGCTGGTGGCGTAAAATTGGCATTGACAGGCAATGGTTTGTGTATGGCAAAAGCTGATGGGCTTGGTTTTCACACAAATAAAGACTCCACAAACACCACAGCAGCAACGCAAGATATTCAACCAGATTCTGTTGCGATAGAGAAATGGATAAAGGTGGCATAATGACTATATCAACTAGAGAAAATGGAACACTTATCGACCAGACTTGGTTTAATAGTATCAAAACAGATGTAGACGCGCTAGGCGCGGTAGACCTGGATTTAATTTGCGATTCAGGTAATACCACTTTTGCGGTTGCACTAAATACCGAAGCACTGACCATCACAGGTGGTTCGGGCGTTTCAATTGTTGGGGCTGATGCTAGTACGCAAATACAGGTTGATGTTGATCATGGTGGTATATCTGGGTTGTCAGATGATGACCACACTCAATATTTATTGAGATCAGATACATATACTGATTATTCAGAGAGTACATTTTCAGCGGCTAATAATCAGGCAGGAGTTACAAATGTCACAGGACTCGTATTTGCTAATGCTACCTACAGGGCATCTTTTATAAAATTAGTTATTGAGATTGATGCCGACACAGATTTGTTTGAGGTTTTCGACATAAGGGTTGTTCAAAGATCAGCTGACTGGGATTTGTTTTATACTTCTAATGGAGATGATGCTGGCATAGAGTTCAGTATTACAAGTGCAGGGCAATTACAATATACTTCTGGCAATGAAGCTGGATACTCATCAAGTGTTTTCACATGGGAAGCGACAGCAATTAAAAAACAGGTGTGACTATGAAAAAAATTATTAATTATGCAGGACTTATTTTCTTATTGATAACCCTTCATCTGTTCATAGCAGCCTACAAGATAGGTGCGGAGAGTGTTTATATAGGGCAGAACGCGGATAATGACATATGCCTTTATTTCAGGACATCTTCAGCAACACCTCCTTTTATTTGTTGGGATCAAAGTGGAAGTTCTTTGGTTTTCAGCAACGATGGATCAACGGCAAGCGCGTTTGGAACAGGGTCAGGCGGCGGTGGCTCACCTAACTTTGATTTTATGTTTGCAGGATATGATTCTGACGCTGACGACTATTCAGATGCTACCGATTGGAAAACAGGAAAAGATAACGACTTAGCTGTTATTGTAGATGGTTCACCAGCTGATTTAGAAGGTGCATTAACTTTAGATACAACAGCGGCAAATTTTAGATATTCTGGTAGATCGAGACGAATCATCTGATGAGGAATAATATAATGGATAAAAAAACTATATCGATCATTGGTGCCGACACTGATGCAATAATCGAGCACATGGGTATATGAAAAATCTAACTGGTATAATGTCAGCAGTTTCAGCGGTGTTAATTGCAGCAGCTATAATGGGAACCTTCTCATTGGCCAACAGAGTATCAGTAGTTGAGACTAAGCAAGACTTATACGCAGAAGATATTAGAGACATTAAAGATAATATTAACAACATGACAGGCTTACTACAGCGATGTCATAAGGAGGAATAACATGAGCATAGCAGACGTAAAAAACCAAATTTCAGAAGTGATATTAGAGACAATGATGGGTATCAGAGAAGGCGTTGGCAAATGTAGAAATGAAGAGTTTTCAGCTTTCATTAAAGATTTAATTGCAGCAAAAGAAGCTGGATTAGATGTTGGAACACTACCGCTACCAATGCTCACCGACCATGTAAAACAAGGTGTGGAGGCGTTCTTGAGCGTTAAAAAAGATTTGTCAGTAAGCGGTGGACTGATTTATTCTATCGTAACTGTTGATGGCAAGTACGGAAAAGAAGAACAAACAGCTATGAAAATAAATGTTGCTATGGAATTTTTCTCAGCAGGTTCTTTGGATTTGGGCAAAGTTGTTGAAATGAATCCCGATGAACTTACTAAGCTTTTAGAAGTTGTAAACGCAAACGCATGAGGGACAAGCAAGCCGCAACACTTAAGACGTGCCAGCAAATAGCAGATATAACAGTTGAGACTTATAAGAAAATTATCGAGTCAATAGAGCTTGTGCCAACAGCTGCTGTAATAGACCTGGAAGTAAAGTTAACAGCAATTGATAAACACGTATTTTCTAATGACAGTGAAGTTTCAGAAAGCGTTATAAGAATGACGATAGATTTAATAAACAATGTAACAGAGGTAATAGAATGAAATTAAAAAACAAACAAGAAATTATTGCAAGATTACAAACAGTAGGTCTAAACCTGTTAGAAAATGTAGTAAAAGAAGCTGCTACTATTGCTTATGATATTGATTTAGATTTGATTGACAATAAAATATTAAAGTTTGCGGTTAAGAAATTATCAGAAGCTTACAAAGATGAGTTGTTCGCAGAAATTGACAAGATTGACGGTGAGAAAGACTAAATACTTTTCACCATACCCAAGGGGGCATACCATGCCATTCCAAGTATGTGTCATAAAAGCATTGGTAGGCCTCTGATTTTGATTTAAACTGCCCCAAGTAATTTCCCAGTCCACCTGTGGTTATCCCAGCTCTCCATGTGTTTTTACGACCCTTTACTTTACTAACTCCCCTTTTTTTATCGCTGATAAGCCTATGGTAGTGATTTGTATTTTCCTGGCTTGTCACCCATTCTAAGTTTTCTACCCGGTTATCATTTTTAATACCATTGATATGGTTTACTTCTCTTGAACACAAGGGGTTATGCAAGAAGGCAATAGCTACTAGCCGGTGCAGATTAACCTTTTTGCAATTCTTGTCTTTATTAAGTCCTGTTAGTACATAACCACCTTCGGGCGAAGCGCGTACTGATTTGTTTCTCCATGTGTTTAACTTGTTCCCACACCTGCTAAACCTGCTGCTAAGGCGGCCCTCACTGGAAACTTGATATAACCCACTATAGTCCTTAACATCTTTCCATATTTCTTTTTCCATTGTATAATATCCCTAATTAAAAATTAATCCAAATGGTTAGACCTCACGGATGAGGTTTGAGCTGTATAAGGGGTGTATCTCTTTACACCTCTTTCTTCCCCTTGCATAATTTACATATCCGATTAAATTTACTAACACTGATAAATAATTTATCACAACCTAAACATGGTATTTTACTTATCTCCGCACCGGCTTTTTCAACTTTTGATGGTCTTTGATGGTCAGGAACAATTGGCAACTCTTCCAACACATGACGAATAGCCACACCGAATTGTTCTAATGCCTTGATAGATACATGATTTTCTATATTGAAATACTGTGTTGGGGTTAGGCCTACCCTCTGCGCGATAGACCTTGCTGAATAACCTTTTTCTAATCTCAGTTGTCGAATGGTAGCTACTTGGCTTCTGGTATCACGCTGTTCCATGTCTCGTTTGCCTGTTATGTGGTTATACATTATCGTTATATGCTTTAATAGCATCCACTAGGACAAACTTAAAAGATTCTATAAATTCTTCGGTTGTCTGGGCATCATATTCATTATCTCCAAAGAATGATTCAAGTAATACATTTATAGGTGTACCATGATTGCATTGTTCCAAGTTATAAAAACCTCTATTGCCTCTTGACATTTCCTTAACGCCTCTATTGTTTTGATACGGTCTTTTCTTTCCCATTTCAGATAGTATATAGTTTGCAAGCAGTTTACTATTTTCGTGACCATCAATAACTAATGCCTCTCTACCGCTTGCAGACCCATTATAACAATTAAAATGGAACTCAATAGTGCAATCACATCCCATTGCGTTTGCAACATTTGAAGCACCTTCAATACCGCGATTGTCTCTTGTTATAATGTGGCTCTTGATATACGCATCCCAAAGAATTTTCATTCTTGGAATAACTACACTATGAAAATCATATTCGTTAAGTCTTGCCCTGTCAGAGTACGCGCCTCCTGCTCGTTTTGTATGGCCTACAATTAACCCTACCGTTTCAATCTTCCTACTTGGTTTTTGAATTACGACTTTCTTTTTCTTCTTTTTAAATAAATTTTTAAACCAACCCATTTAATCCTCCTTCTTAATGCATAAATCATCAGCAACGTGTGACTTGACAGCATACTGAAATATATTACTCTTAATATCTTTAAATTCTTTATCAGCACAGTCTAGTACATATACATGAGCTAATAGTTGTCTTACTTGTCTAATATCTACTTTTACATTTTTAGAACCGCACCATAGCGGCCAGGCAGAGTAATCAAGGTTCGCACCCTCAAGATTTGCACCCTCAAGATTTGCACCCTCAAAATTTGCATACTCAAGATTTGCACCCCTGAGATTTGTACGCTCAAGATTTGCACCCTCAAGATTTGCACGCTTAAGATTTGCACGCTTAAGATTTGCACGCTTAAGATTTGCATACTTAAGATTTACATACTTAAGATTTGCATACTCAAGATTTGCACCCTTAAGATTCGCACGCTCAAGATTTGCATCCTCAAAATTTGCATCCCTGAGATTTGCATCCTCAAGATTTGCATCCTCAAGATTTGCATCCTCAAGATTTACATACTTAAGATTTGCACGCTCTCCTTCCGCGTTGTTATTTAGCCATAGTTTGTGTTTTTGTATTATTTCGTCCAATTGTTCTTGTTTCATTCTTCACTCTCCTCCTTGTACACTACTTGCTTTTCTTCTGTTTTTAATAATTCTAAGTCTATCTGTCTGGAACTATAGTACCTATTAATAAACTTTTCCCAACTTAACGATGTAGGAAAACATTGTTTTGTTTGATCGATTGTCTTATATGTATAAACGTATAATTTAATTAGTTTCATTTGGCACCTCGATTATTTAACCATAATTTGTGTTTTTGTAGTATTTCTTCCAATTGTTCTTGTTTTCATTTTTTACCCATCTCCAGATTCAATAATTAAATCAAGCAACCTTGCCGTTTTTGTTAGGCTTGTCCCCTCTGTAACAATAAAAAGATTAGCCCCCCTCTCGGTGGAGCACCAGAGTATATCCCCCTGAACCTCTCCTGTGAATCTATAAGCCCCTGTGTCTCGGCAGTCGAGTACCTTGTGCTCTATCAAAAAAGAGTTTCCGTTTTTCAAGGCGATAATATCAATACCATTTGCACTTTTAGATTTTCGCCAATTAGTCTCGAAGCCCTTAGCGCGTAAAAAGGTGTGTACGTCCTCCTCACTTTTTATAATTTCTTTTAACATTTTACTCTCCTTTAATTGTTTTCATTTTTTACCATTACCGCTTTAAATGTCGGATCATTTCTAAATTCCACTTGATAAACACCAATGCCATCAATTATTATATCCAGCGGCCATACGCTTTCCCATCCATCATGATTGTGAAAATAATCCATAGCACATTCTTCAGCTATATGATCGCCATCGTGATAATCACTCTCACATATTTTAGCGGCTTCAGTTGCTTCCTCACAGTTAGCTATCCAATATTTATATTTCATTTCTAAGTTCCTTTATGCTTGGTTAGTCCCTTCAACTCCTCTTATCGCTCTATCTCTTTTGCGTTCTCTAAGCCACATAAGTGCTTCATCAAGTTTGGTTAGTGCAAGACTGTTTTCTCTACAGGGAAATTTCTTATTAAGCCCTTCGACAATAATCTTAGCTGTTTCAATAACTTCATCAACCTGGCAACCATTGTGCCCATTTTCCTTGATTGCTCCATCTTGAATTTTAAAAGTAATTTCATTTATTTCGTGATTAATTTTTATATGGTTTTCACATCCTTCTATTGGGTGCCCATACTCATCAGGGAAATGTGCTACCCCATGATTGTTAATACTCTCTACGCCTTTTAATGTTTCTAATTCCATTTCACTCTTCTTTAATTGTTGTTGTTCTTCTAACATTTGTATTGCGCACATAACTTCAGACCTTTCTGTTCTGAGGGCAAGCCTACGCCTATCAAGGGATGCTTTTTCGCTCCTTATTCTTGCTTGCTGAGATGCGGAATTACAATTATGCCGGTTGTACTCAACGTCAACTACCCTAAGCGCATGGTCAATGCTTTTTATACTGTCAGTTAAAATCTTAATCGCACCTTTCACATCACTCTCCTTTAATTGTTGTTGTTCTTCTACCTTTTCATACTTCATTCTTCTCCCCCATGCGAAGAAGCACTTCTTTTTGCTTGTCTGTAAATTTACCGTAAGTATCTACTATATATACAAGTTGCATATCCCTATCAAATGTTGACGGATACTTGTTCATCTCGTTTGTAAAGCCTCTGAAAAAGGGTACTTGTTCATCAGTAGTCAGAGTGGCTAGTCTTGCCCCTAGCGATTCCCAATTAATAGCTATTGTCTCAAAGTTTTTATTCATAGCTCACTCTCCTTTAATTATTATTACTCTTCTGTATAAAAAATTGTTATCGTTTGATCAAAGTAAACATCTAGACCATTGCTTGTTCCCGACTCGCTTTGCAGCGTTTGTTTTATATCAATATTCTCATTGTCTGCTAACCATGCATTAACGGCAGCGTTTAGTATGTTAATATCACTGCTGTTAAACATTTTACACTTCATCATTCACTCTCCTTTAATTCTACGTTTATCTGCTTTTAAAAATATTCTCTTAAATGTTTCTTCTTTAATTTGCTTACTCGCTCCAAAGTCTATATGCCCCTCATTATTGTAAGGTTGATATACATACAAAGGTACTCCAACATTTGAAGATATTTCACACAATCTATATAGATCAAAGTAGATGCATATATGCATGAACATAGGCATTGCAAGGACGATAGCCGGTGTTAATGCGAACATTCTTCTTCCTCAAGCAACTTTCCAACGTCCGACATTAATGCTTCTATATGCCTTTCAACGAGCAAGTCTTTTTCTATTGTCAACTCTGCATTATCATCAAAAACGCAAGATAGTAAATCTATCGCAACTTGCACTTGATATACAATAGTGTTGATGTACTTTTGTTTCATTACCATTTAAATTTCCCTCCCTTTATTCGCCAAGGTAGCCCTTCTTCCTCTAGTTTTTTGTTGGCTCGCTTTATCATCAAGTCGTACCAATTCTTTATTATGCGCTTATCTACTGTCATCTGATGACGTAGTTTGATGTCTCTTCTTGCTTTGTAGCCTGAAGCGCAGCCTCCTTCATTGTCGTGTATCAAACAACCACCGCCACACACAAAGGTTACCTGCGCGATTTGACTGGCATACATACAAAGCTGGCATTCTTTCAGCTCACCTTCACTATATTCATTTAATCTCTTAACTAAATAATCAACTTGATCGCCCCATAGTTTTTTTAATTCTTTATTCATTACCATTTAAATTTCCCTCCCTTTATTTGCCAAGGAAGCCCTTCTTCCTCCAGTCTTTCATTGGCTCGCTTTATCATCAAGTCGTACCAATTCTTTATCATGCGCTTATCTGCTCCCATACGAATGGGTAGTCTGAGTTCTATTCTTTTAACCATTCTTCTAGCGGCACGGCCTGATGTGCAATCTCCTTCTTTGTTGCACAATAGGCAATCGCCACACACAAAGGTTGCCTGCGCAATTTGCCTGGCATATCTACAAAGCTGGCATGGTTTCAGCGCACCTTCCTCATATTCATTTAATCTCTTAACTAAACAATCTACTTGATCGCCCCATAGTTCTTTTAATTCTTTATTCATTGTCTACTCCTCAATAATTTCTACACCCTCAGGTGTTATCATAATTGAACAACCACAAACTTTTGCAACTCTATGAAGAGTTTGGATTCCAGGATTACATTTATTATATTGCCAATAACAATAAGTTGATGAACATACTTCAGCCAGTTTTAACATTGTCTGAGGTTCCATCTTTGCAATATTTAGCATATCGTTAATAGCATCAAATGCTTGTCTGTCAATTTCTTCTGAAAATTTCATTTTCTAACCCACAAAATAATATAAATAATTGCCATTAGTACAAGCGCGATAGCTGCGAAAACAAAAGCAAACCAAGCAAACATAAAATAGAATTTCATTATAGTTTCACAACTTGCTTTATCGGTATAGCAAACCACTGCTGTCATTAAACCTTCGTTCATTTCATAGCTCACTTACTAACTCAACTTTAATTATGTAATGTTTTTTATCCGGCTCTATAACAAGGTCTTCAGCTTCTTTTGCCGTTAAGCAAGCCTCACCTTGGTCCTCAATTGCGTTATAAATATGTTCTCTATCTTCGACCACATAATAACCCCACATTTCTTTATTCATCTTCTATTATCTCCTTAACCATTGCAGTTGCATTTACTACGCCTCTAATTTCCAAGGCTAATTTTGATGTATCTTTTTTATCAATGCACTTTAAGTTAACACTTTGCAATCTGCCATATAGGGCCAAAAAAGCTGATTTGTAGCTTGGGTTATTCATTTACGCCTACCAAACATTATATTTTTATTACCATCCGCTAACTCCGCAAATTCTACTACTTCACCTGTCGCTTTCAAATAATCTTTGATAGCCGTTTTATCAAAAGTGATTGTGGTTTTTGATATTCTAAACTCTTCAGGTACTTCATCTGGGCAAGTTATATTGACAACTGTAGACGGTTTTCTAAACTTCATCTGTGTCAGTTCACCCTTCATTGTATCTTTGCCGGACATTTCTAAGCACTGCGCGAGATAATCAACAAACCTTTTCTTGTCCGTTTTAGCCGAGTCCATAAAACTTTTATAAATATCAACTTTCACTTTCAATGCGTCTATTCTTGCGTCCAAATCCAGAACATAACTATGGCATGAATCAATTTTGTTAGTAAGTAGAGCGAGATACCTTTCAGTATCTTGCTCTGTTTCTAATGCATAAATAATTTCTTGTAATGTCATACCCAACCTGCTGGAACTTTATTAGTTTTTTGTATTTCTTCTTCAAGCCTTACGTCTTTAGGGTCAAGAAACGCAGACAACTTTTCTTGCTTTTTGCCATTCCATTCTTTGTGACCAACAAAAATCATGAATTCTTTACCAACCATAGTGGCTGGTTTAGTCTCCCCCATCTTGTTTACAGGAACGCTACACAACTCGAACATTCTTTTTATTCTTGCCATGCCTATGTTTACACACTGTACACTGTCGTTCTTATAATTGACCGAATCAAAAACAAATCTCTTGTTATATTTTTCAGGAGATAATACTTTATATTTGCAGTTAAAATATTTACCTTTGCCGTCTTTGGTGTCCTTGCTGTCCATTTCATCGAGCACAACTTTATAGTTTCCAACTGGCATTGGTTCAAAGTTATTTGTTTCAGACTCGACATTGTTAAAATCAAAATTCATTTTTAGCTCCTTAGTATTTGTTAAATGTTCTCTTGTTTGGTTTAGTTTTAATAAAAGCAACAACCGCTGCTCTTACAAATTTAGATAATGATACATTACATTTTATTGCTTGCTTCATTATTTTAATCTTTAACTCTATGGGTAATGCTACCCCAATTCTTGTAATCATCTTAACTCTCCTTAAAAACTTTGTTTATAATATCGCCAAGATTTGGCTTCTCGTATTTTTCAATTTTTACACTTCTACTCTTACAAAAATTTAAATCTGATGAATCAAACAATAAGGCCCTTTGCACTTTTTCGTTTTCTTCAAATTTTTGCATATATGCTACGAAGTCAAAATATTGAGGTAGTCTCGTTCCTAATGATTTCTGAGCAACGTCTAATGTATGTCCGTTGTCACCATCTTTAGTAAGACATGTTACGAAAGTGTTTATCTTGTTCATGTCTCTAAAACTTTTAACTATCATTAGCATTTGCCTATTGTAGTCCTCATATAGGTTAAAGTTTTGCGCTTTTGTATATTGAGGCCTTAGGCTTGTAAAAAGTATTTCAGATAATTCAGTCAGGGAATCAACCCCAACATTATTATACTGTTCGTTCCCTGTTAGTTCTAAGTATGCCTCTCTTAGCTCAACCATACTGGTTATGGTCCACACTTCAAAATCTTTTTCTGATAACGTTAATAATCCAGATTCCATTGATAAAATAACTGTTTTTTCTTCGGGTAAAGTTCCAAGTGTGTAAGTTTTACCGCAGCCAACTGGACCCACTATAAGCATGAATAGGTGGTGTAGGGACATATCGCTTGTTCTTGTTCTTGTGAAAGTCATGATAAAAAACCTTTTACTTTTATGTGTATGTTTTGTATAAGAAGTTTATAAACTATTTGGGAGAAAAAGTGAACTATAAAAGAACAAAGCTTGAAGATTTTTTACTTACGCATAACGCCACTGCTGATATAGAATCATGCGGCAATGAAACAAGGGTTACTATTTATACAAAATGTGGGTTATATTTATATGCTCACTATGCACCAACATTAAATGAAGCTATAACGCTTGCAGTTGACGACTTTTTAAATAAAAAAGATCAAAAATAGTTCGCATTTCGATATTTTTTGCGTATAATTTTCACGCTTGAACAGCAATTCGTAAAAAATCACCAACTCGAGAGAGTAACAATAGACCGACCTCCTTTAAATGATTCAATGTTCAGGCCATTTAAAGGAGGAAGGTTTTTTCAATGGAGTTAATTATCGAAGGTTATATAAAACTTCACAGAAAAATATTAAAGTGGGAATGGTACAAAAAAGGGGAAATGTTCAAGTTGTTTTCTTATTTATTGCTGTGCGCATCCCACAATGAACACCGGTTTGAGGGCGTTGCTCTAAAGCCCGGTCAGATGCCCTTCGGGTACAAAAAAACCTCCAAGGATACAGGAATAAGCGTACAGTCGGTACGCACTTATATAAAAAGGCTAAAATCAACACACGAAATAACAATCGAATCAACGCCCAATGGGTCGATTATCACCATAGTTAGGTGGCTCGACTTCCAAACATCAACACGCATATCAACAAACGATCAACAAACGATCAACAAACGATCAACACTAACCAAGAATGGTAAGAATGGTAAGAATGAAAAGAAGAGAGAGAAAGAAAGCCCTCCGCCTAATTTTTTAATCAAAAACGACTTAAATGATTTAGCAAAAGGAATTGATAACGCAAGGCTTGATAGTTTCATTAAAGATTATGGTGAAGATGTTTGCAAAACCCAACTTGAATCACTAGGCAACTACATGCGCTCTCAGGGTAAGAACTATAAGTGCTATATATCAACAATTAGAAATTGGTGCAGAAGAGATAACATCCCAAAGATAACAAACCAATATTTACACAATATCGAAAAAGCGAAAGATAGGCAGAGGAAAATAGATGCAAAAAATTGATAAGATAAATATTGCAAGAAAAAATCGCAACACTACATACTTTCAAAGTAAAATAAGTTTTTTACAAAAGCACAATGGGTTTAGACCTGGGAAAATTCACATAGTATTGGGACCAACTAGCGTGGGCAAAAGCTCATTCATGCGATCAGTAATGTATGATGTGACTGCTCATAACCCAAAAAAGAAAATAGGGGTAATACTCTCAGAGGAAACTGAAGAGGAATTTATGGTGGAGATGATTGATGCTGATGAAAATTTCAAAGAGGTGATAGACAGGTTCTCATCGCATGAAGAGTTAAACGTTAATTACACTGATCCGATGCAAAACATTGAGAAGATTAAAAATTTTATAATTGAAAACGAAATAGATATATTGTTTTACGATAACATAACAACAAGCGATTTCTACGATGGTCAAAAAATAGATATGCAAGCTAAATATGCAGGTGCTTTAAAAAAAATATGTAAGATAACAAATATTCCATTTGTGTTAATAGCACATACAGCATCAAGTATCTATGGGGATGTTGCCAGAATAATTTCAGCAGAAGACATTAGAGGAAACAGAAGAACGGCAAACATTGCCGAGTTTCTTTACACACTGCAAATGTTTTCAATAGGAGCAGATAGACACACTTTTTTAAACATGAAAAAATATAGGGGCTTTGTTGTAAGAGATACCACGTATGGAATGGATTTTGATCCAATAAGCAAAACATATAGAAATTTTACTGCTATTTCGTTTAACGACTTCAAAGGACTTTTCAGCGAAAGGAACAAGCTAAGGTGAGAATATATTGTGGTCATGATTCAAGCGATATTATAAAATCCAACCGTGGCTATTTCCCTTGCAACAAAAAAGATGCGACTGATTTAAACCGCGAAGGTTTTGGAGTATTTTTTAGCGTTCATGATTTTACAGACCTAAGACAATCGCAATATCTTAAAAAACTAAATGCGTGGTTTATCGATACCGACCATAAGCCGAAGCCTCACGTTATGAAGCAACTTGAAATATTCATGACACCAACAAAGGTGGTTGAGTCTAAAAACGGGTATCATGCATACTGGGAATGTAGAGAAGACATTTTGGCCACACAAAACGGATTAGTCATGTATGAAAACATACTTAGACGATTAGTGTATTATTTTGACAGCGATAAAAACGCTATGAAAATCACCCAAATATTACGTTTACCTGGGTTTTATCACATGAAAAATTCTAATGAACCGTTCAAAGTAAAAGAAGTGTTCTCAAGCAATAAAACATATACGCTCAAACAAATGGACTTAGCTTTGCCAGTTATTCCAAAACCAGAAGTTAAAATAAAGGCAAACGGTAATGTTCAAGGTGATGACTTTTGGGAAAGTGCTGGAAGGATAGGATGTACCTACGCATTATCATGCTTAAGCGGAGCAAACGAATTGGCCTGTGATGCCATAACATTCAAAGATGTCAGAAATAAAAAGCACTTAATTATCAATGGCAAAAATAGGTCAGGATGTTGGATAGATGAAAACGA
>Ga0222628_1000240_pt1 | contig 26157 bp, 27 predicted proteins | sample AntAcemetageno95_FD_179860 | JGI IMG/M metagenome (GOLD analysis project Ga0222628, IMG submission 179860) | Saline water microbial communities from Ace Lake, Antarctica - #95 | ecosystem: Environmental > Aquatic > Non-marine Saline and Alkaline > Saline | place: Antarctica: Ace Lake | collected...
TCAATCCTTTGGATAACTTCAGTCGCTTGGTGGTATGCTTTTGCGCTGATGCGCCTCTAGCTCAATTGGCAGAGCAACTGACTCTTAATCAGTGGGTTCCCGGTTCAAGTCCGGGGGGGCGCACCAAGAAAAAGCAGACAAATCTCTGAATTACAGGGGTTTTTGCTCTCCGGCACATTCGGCCATAGAAGTCCGCTCATAACCAAAACGTTTGAATTGGAAGCACAGCGGGCTTTAAAGGCGATGGATAACCAAGCTCAGCTGTGGTTTACTCAAGAGCATGGCCTCGTATTTGCCGCAACGCATTTTTTCCCTAGCGAGCTTTGGGTTCGTGCTGGTCATGAATGGGGTTGCCACAGCCCTTCCACTTGGCGGGCTTTCAGTCGGCGAGGTGTCTAGAAGATACGACACCTTGTTTGCGCCAATAGATTTCACCTTCGGAATCTGGGGTTTGATCTACCTGGGGCTTGCTGTCTATAGCTTTACTCAGCTGGCAGCTAATACTCCAGTCATCAGAGGCATCACACCCCGGTTTATTCTCGCCAACTTACTAAATGGCTCTTGGATCATTGCTTGGCGCTTAGAGCTGCTTTGGCTCTCGGCGCTAATTCTTGCGCTGTTGTTGTTTACGCTTTTCAAGATTAACCAGATAACCACGGCAAAGCGAACTGACTTCGCCAGCACCCTCTCAGTTAGGCTCCCGTTCGCCATCTACTTCGGTTGGGTGACTGTTGCAACCATCGCCAACATCTCTTCGCTGTTGGTCCAGTTGGGTTTTGAGGAAGGCTTTGGCTTGTCATCTGAAGCTTGGACAGTGGTGATATTGGTGGTTGCAGTGCTTATCGGCTCAGCCACGGCACTGGTGAATTCCTCGCCAGGATACTCTCTGGTGTTGGTGTGGGCCTTCTGGGGAATTTACTCTCGCCACATATCTGAAACAGAATGGGATCAGCAATACCAAAACATAATCCTTGCGGTTCAGATTCTTCTGCCCGTGCTAGCGCTAGTCACGATAGGAGCATTGGTCAGGTTGCTAAGGCAGCCGGTTGGGCAAGGAATGCTTACCCAGCCAACCACCTAATCAAAATTGCTTACCAACTCCGCGAACTGAACAAGACCTTGAATTTAGCTTGTGAGCTAAAGCCCCAGTGTTCCGAGCACGATTACCCAACCAAGTACTGACTTTGATACCAGGCTCAAAACTATGTAGGCCTTTTCGCCGTATGGGTAGTCCTTCCACTTTCCAACCTTCTTGTATTGCAAGAACATGTTGATGGCGAAGGTGTTGAAGAAGATAAAGGTAAGCAGGAAACCAAACTGCGCATAGACGGGGATAGCGTCCGCAATGTTGTTGGTGGAGACCCAGAAGTAAAGCCCACCCATTATCCAAGGAACAATTCCGGCTACAACTCCGATGTTGAATGGCAACCAGCTCACCTTTTCGGTCAGTTGGTTGTACTTTTCCATCACTAGACCCATCAGATTCATGATGAAGTTCAGCGTGAAGATGAACACTATTGCTGAAATCTCTATGAGGCCACCCAGCATCAGTAGCACGACCAGCATAAGTGAGGAGCTGATTGAGTATTCCCACCAGCGCGGCGGATTGATGCCCTTGGCAATGTTTTGCTCATAGCGCTGGATGTAGAACGGAGCGGAGATGAGCAGGTGCGCGATTGCTGACAGCAACAGGAAGATCGGAGCAATCAAGGCAATTGGAAATTCGAAGAGGGTCTCGCTCATTGGGCGGATGCCCTCCGGGGTATCGGTGAAGAACCTCGTGATAACTGGAATCTTCGTCTCGCTGTTCAAGATGAAGAACAGCACAACGGCCTGAATCAGGTGAAACAGCCCAGCAAATCTGTTGAATGTTTGCAGCTGCTTGCCAAGTTTTGTTTCTGGCTTCATTATTTTTTTCTCTTTCGATAATGAATTTTGTTCACAACTCTAATTGGGCATAACGACGAACTCTGGGAAAATCATGAGAGGTTTCTAAATTGGCCGGGCTGTGGTTTCAGGCCCCCAAGTCCAATGCTCTGAGCCAAGGTGTTGCTATTGCCAGCAACTGTCGCATTGGAACGAGGCGCAAACGCTGTAAGCCCTGGGGATGCACCCGTAAAAACTCCCTGCACTCCTTGAATTCCAAGTGATTTTTTTTATTCTGTCTTATGATTTAGCTACGAGCGAACAGCAACCAATAGCAAAACTCTCGGGCAACCAACCCAACCACGTCTAGTTGCCAACGCACAAGAATTGGAATCTAATTGAAACCCAGCTCACGCTTGACTGCTCGACTTGGAGTTTCTCAATTCATCGGTTGGAGTTCGGGTTTCTATCTCCCGGCAATGATGGCCGTGCCGATATCAGAGTCTCTTGGAATAGCCACTGAAACCTTTTTTTGGGCCTTCACTGTCGCCCTTTTAGTAGCGGCCTTTTTGGGTCCCCGTGTTGGCAAGGCGATTGATCGGCTAGGGGGAAGGCGTGTTCTTCCTTTTGGAAGTATCGCTTTTATTCTGGGTCTTAGCACCTTGGCGGCAAGCACCTCAGTGCAGATGCTTTTTGTTGCCTGGGTGCTCATTGGCATCGGAGCTGCGATGGGCAACTATGACGCTGCATTTGCAACCGTAGTTACTTTTTTTGGTGACGAGTCGAACAAGATTATCGCCGGAATCACGGTATTCGTCGGCCTCTCCTCGACCATTTCCTGGCCCCTAAATGCTTGGGTGACCGAAAATTTTAGTTGGCAGTGGGCAGTGATGGTTTGGGCCTTTGCACACTTGCTAATTTCGCTGCCGCTAAACCTAACAATTCCTCGACTAGAGCCGAGACCTGCTGCAGATCCTTCGCCCGAAACTCCGGCCGGTAACAAAAGGCGTATTCGTATCGACCTGCTGATCGTAGTCTTTGCGGTGATGTTTGCCCTAGAAGGTTTTATGGTTGCCTCGGTTAACACGATCTTGCCTTTTTTGTTAACTGAACTTGGCGCCTCTATCGGGGCGGCACTTTTCGCAGCTGCAATCCTTGGACCATCTCAAGTGTTGGCCAGAGTGCTGCTAGTTGCCCTGGGAAAAATGATGACCCCGATGCGCGTTGCGGGGCTGGCAATGCTTGCTCACCCGCTCGGTGTTGTATTGGTTTTGGTCTTTGGCGTGGATGCGCTGATTCCATTCGTTATTTTGCAGGGCATTGCCGTTGGGCTCGACCCATTTATTCGCGGAACACTTCCGCTTTTGTTTTTTGGGCCCGAGCAGTTTGGTGAACGTCAGGGATACATAATGATGTTTTCAAAAATTGTGGTTGCTTTTAGTCCGTTACTGCTGACGGTGATAGTGCTCAGAAATCCAGTCGCGGGCATCTTGACCACCATGAGCATGGGCCTAGCTGCGTTTCTACTACTCCTGGGCTTGGCTTTACTGAGAAGCCGGCGCGAGTTGGTTCTGGCTAGATCTAATACAGGTCAAAGCTAATTAAGTCTTGTTTACATTGGCAACATAGAGCCCAAGCATGCCCCTAGTGAATATGCGTGGTCTTTGCATGACGAGACTAATCAGTAGGTTCCCGGTTCAAGTCCGGGGGCGCATCACTAAAGTCCATCTTCAACCCTCCTATTCGCGCAGCTAAGCCGCCTGACTAATAAGCACTTAGTGACAATGGTGAATGAACTAGTTAGGCTTACCTCACTCGATTCAAATTTACTTGGTCGTGAAACCACAGGAGATAGTCTGCATGGAAAACCAAGGCACCTGCCCAATAGTGCACGGATCCCAGACCACTGCAGCAACAGGCAAGATGGACTGGTGGCCAAATGCGCTAAACCTTGACATCCTGCACCAGCACGATTCAAAGACCAATCCACTTGGCAAAAACTTTGATTACCAGGAAGAGCTCAAGAAGCTAGATGTTGATGCTCTCAAGCAAGACTTGGATGCCCTCCTGAAAGACAGCCAGTCTTGGTGGCCAGCGGACTGGGGGCATTACGGCGGGTTGATGATTCGCATGGCCTGGCACGCTGCTGGATCCTATAGAACCGCTGATGGTCGAGGCGGCGGCGGCACCGGAAACCAGAGATTTGCACCACTGAACTCCTGGCCAGATAACGTGAACCTAGACAAGGCCAGAAGATTACTTTGGCCAGTAAAGAAGAAATATGGCAACAGGGTTTCTTGGGCCGATCTGATGATCCTTGCTGGAAACATTGCCTACGAGTCATTTGGCTTGAAGACCTTCGGTTTTGGTTTTGGAAGAGCAGATATTTGGCACCCAGAAACCGACATCTACTGGGGAAGTGAAAAAGAGTGGCTGGAGCCCTCCGAAAGTCGCTACGAGAACGTTGATGATGCCTCAACCATGGAAAACCCTCTGGCTGCAGTTCAGATGGGTCTGATCTATGTGAACCCAGAGGGTGTCAATGGAAACCCAGACCCGCTGAAGACCGCCCAGCATGTCCGCGAGACTTTTGCCCGAATGGCCATGAATGATGAAGAAACCGTTGCGCTCACCGCAGGTGGCCACACCGTTGGCAAGATGCATGGAGCTGGCAGGGCCGAAAACTTAGAGGCGACTCCGGAGGCCGCTGGTCTTCACGAGGCTGGTCTTGGATGGATGAACCACACCACCCGTGGTGTTGGTAACCAAACAGTGTCTTCCGGTCTTGAAGGGGCTTGGACAACAAACCCAACTAGGTGGGATAACGAGTACTTCTACCTTTTGTTCACCTACGAGTGGGAGAACGTCAAGAGCCCTGCCGGTGCTAAGCAGTGGGAACCGATCAACATCAAGGAGGAAGACAAGCCAGTTGATGTTGAGGATCCAACCATTCACCACAACCCGGTCATGACCGATGCCGATATGGCAATGATCAAGGATCCGATATATCGCGAAATTTCAAAGAACTTCTATGAGAACCCCGATCAACTGTCCGAGGTGTTTGCAAGAGCATGGTTCAAGCTCACTCACCGTGACATGGGACCGAAGGGTCGCTACTTCGGGCCCGATGTTCCAGCCGAAGACCTTATCTGGCAGGATCCAGTTCCTGCGGGAAACAAGGACTATGACGTAAAGGAGCTCAAAGCAAAGATTGCCGCTGCCGGCCTATCGGCAGAAGACATGGTCTCAACCGCTTGGGATTCAGCAAGAACCTTCCGCGGAAGCGACCTGCGCGGTGGCGCGAACGGTGCAAGAATCCGGCTGGAGCCTCAACGCTCTTGGGAGGGCAACGAGCCAGAGCGCTTAGAGCGAGTTCTGTCAGTTCTTGAGCCGATCGCAGAATCTAGCAACGTAAGCGTTGCCGATGTGATTGTTTTGGCAGGCAACTTAGGCGTTGAGATGGCAGCTCAGGCTGCCGGTCACGAGGTTGAAATTCCGTTTGCCCCCGGTCGCGGAGACGCGACACCGGAGTGGACCGACGCAGAATCATTTGCGCCCCTTGAGCCAATTTATGACGCTTTTAGAAACTGGGTCAAGAAGGACTACACGGTCAGTCCCGAAGAGCTGATGCTAGATAGGGCCCAGCTGATGAGGCTGACTGCTCCGGAAATGACAGCCCTCGTTGGTGGCCTCCGAGCAATTGGTGCGAACCACGCCGGCACTAAGCACGGTGTTCTGACCGAGCGGGAGGGACAGCTAACAACTGATTTCTTTGTGAACCTAACCGACATGACCTACGTTTGGGAGCCAAGCGGTTACAACTCATACAACATGCGCGACCGCAACAACGGTCAGGTGAAGTTCACCGCCAGCAGGGTGGATTTGGTATTTGGATCCAACTCAGTACTGCGTGCGTATGCCGAGGTTTACGCGCAGGACGATTCGACTGAGAGGTTTGTTGCCGACTTTGTGGCTGCTTGGGTAAAGGTCATGAATGCAGATCGGGTCGATCTGCCCTAGGCAGAATCTGAGACTAAGTGCGCAGAGGAAAGTCGCAGCGGACGCTACCTCTGTCGAAGCGTGAGCCTTACTCTTAGCTAGTGCTCATAATTTCAGTACCGAATGCAAACGGTCATCCAATTGGCATCGAGGTGGATCAAGCGGGCAAGCCCGAGCTTCCGGACGGAGGCCGGGTAATTTCCGGATCCCTTTGCAGGTTAGAACAACTTAGGGCCGAGGCTCACGCCGTCGATCTCTTTGAGGCATTTAGCCTTGACGCATCCGACTCACTTTGGACCTACTTGCCTCAGGGGCCCTTCCAGTCTGTAGATGACTTTTCGGATTGGGTGCAGCAAGTGCAAGGGCAGCAAGACCCCGTTTTTTACGCAATCATCGACAATCAGACAAATAAGGCAATCGGCATTTCCTCGCACCTTCGGGTTGACCCAAAGGCCTCGTCAATCGAGATTGGCTGGTTAACATTCTCACCATTGATGCAGCGAAAGCCCATTGCTACCGAGGCCATGTACTTGATGATGAAAAATGCATTTGATCTTGGTTATAGGCGCCTCGAATGGAAGTGCAACGCGCTCAACGCACCATCCATTAGAGCGGCCGCGAGATTAGGCCTATCTTTTGAAGGAGTTTTCCGGCAAGCCACAATTGTCAAAGGTCACAGTCGTGACACAGCCTGGTTTTCAATTTTGGATAACGAATGGCCGCAGGCTAGGTCTGCGATTGAGACTTGGTTGTCGTCGGATAATTTTGACGAGGCGGGCAACCAAAAGCTTCGCCTGAGTGATCTAACTTCCCCCTTGTTGCAAGATTCTTGGCCGCAAATAACCGTAAGGCTCGGCGCTCAAAACTGAGTTTGGGTATGTGTCCACCTGCTGTTTGCGTGCCTTTAGCACTCTACTTCTAGAGATTAATGTTCCAAGGAACACTACCGGGGGCATTTTGGCAGACATGGGAATTGGTATGGCCGCATCCGTGTTATTGATGTAACTTGCCGGCAAAGACGCTTGGCAGTTCAAATCTAGTTACAAATTAGCAATTTCGAGCGTCTATAGGGAGTCAAATGATAATCAAAGAGTTCGTCACAAAGCTGGAAAGTCAGTTCGACAAATACATGATCCGATTTTCTACCAAGATTGGTGTTCCGTTTCTCAGGTATGCCATTGGAATCATCTTTATTTGGTTTGGTGCTCTAAAGATGATCGGTGAATTATCTCCTGCCTATGACCTAGTTGCGGCAACCATTTACTGGTTGACACCGGAGATTATCGTTCCGCTGCTTGGGCTATGGGAAATTGCAATCGGTGTGGCTTTCTTGGTTCCGGCACTAACGCGAGCCGGCATAGTGCTTCTGGCGTTTCAGATGCCTGGAACCTTCTTGCCACTTGTGTTACTTCCAGAGGTCTGCTTCACGGTTATTCCTTTTGGTCTAACTCTCGAAGGTCAGTATATTGTGAAGAACCTGGTAATCATTGGTTCCGCCCTTGTGATCGTGGCGGGTATGTCCACCAAAAAACCCGACAAGCTCGCGGCGTCCGTCTCTAGGAAGAATGAGGCGTTAATTAGCTAGCTTTACTGGCACTATGTAAACATGACGTGGCAAACCTGGTCTCTTTATGCTCTTGCGGCAATTGGACTATCCCTTACGCCCGGTCCAAATGGGCTCTTGGCCCTGACTCATGGAGCTTTGCATGGAACCAAAAAGACTCTTGCGACAATTGCTGGAGGGTCTCTAGGTTTCGGGTTGATTATCGGGCTTTCAATGTTTGGCATCGGAGCCCTACTGACGAAATGGGTAGGACTGTTGGTGATCATGAAGTGGCTCGGAGGAGCGTACTTGGTCTGGCTGGGTATTCAACTGATCAGGTCCGAACCGATCAATATTTCACGGTCCAAAAACACTGACAGTGCCGGCTTTAGAACGCTGTTCGGTCAAGGGTTGATTTCAGCAGTTAGTAACCCAAAGGGCATCCTGTTTTTCGTTGCATTTCTGCCCCAGTTTGTGAACCCGCGAGAATCGCTATTCACACAGTTTTTGCTGATGGCCATGACTTTTATCGTGATCGAATTCGCTTATGAATTCACTGTGGCTTTATTGGCTGACCGAATAAAGCCACTTTTGGTTCGAGCCGGCAAGAATTTCAACAGCGTTTGCGGAGGCGTTTTTATTGCGATCGGGGTTTTGCTTCCGCTTCGTGGCTAAAGGCCTAACTGCTCCCTCAGGAATGCAACATGGCCGGTTGTCTTGACCTTATAGAAGGCGTGGCTAATCTTGCCCGCCGGGTCAACCACAAAAGTTGAGCGAATCGTGCCCATATATTCCTTGCCGTACATTTGCTTCGCGCCAAAGGCGCCGTAGGCCTTTTGAACGAAGCTGTCCGCATCGGAAAGAAGGTCGAAGTTCAGGCTTTGTTTTTCTTGAAATGTTTTTAGCTTGCTCTGCTTGTCAGGAGAGATGCCAAGCACCACGTAACCGAGAGCCTTGAGTGAGTTGATGTTGTCTCTAAAATCGCAGGCTTGAACCGTGCAGCCCGGTGTCGAGGCTGCCGGGTAGAAATAGATAATTACGTTCTTACCCATGTGGTCAGAAAGAGAGACGTTTTGACCATCTTGATTCATAAGAGTAAATTCTGGGGCCGCGGTTCCGGTTTCTAGATTCATGTAATTGTTCAATAGGCTTTGATGAGGCTTTATTTCCAATTTTCTGTCAGGTCGAATTCTCAGTTAGGGTCCCGTGCTAGCAATCACTACCGGTTTTTCCAGCGGCTTGGCCTTGATTATTGCCATCGGAGCGCAGAATGCTTTCGTTCTGAGACAGGGGCTGAAGCGGCAAAATATTTTCGCTGTTGTCCTTTTTTGCGCGGTCGCCGATGCGCTTTTAATAGGCGCTGGAATCTTGGGCCTGGGGGCGGTTATCGAATCTGTTCCTTGGTTATTGGTAGTTCTGCGCTTCGGTGGAGCTGCCTATCTGATCTGGTTTGGAATTAGCTCAATTCGAAGGGCAATTAGTCCCAGCACCCTGGAATCAAGCGGGCAAGTAAAATCGAACTTGGCCAAGGCAATCGGGACTGCGGCAGCGCTTACGTTTTTGAATCCTCACGTGTACATAGACACCGTTATTTTGCTTGGATCAATTGGCAATCAGTTTGTAAATGACAGGTGGTGGTTTTGGTTGGGTGCCAGCATTGGAAGCTTTGCGTGGTTCTTTGGCCTGGGTTACTTCGCGAGACTCTTGGCGCCTCTCACGGCATCGATGAAGTTCTGGCGCATTCTTGATTCGCTGATTGCGCTCGTGATGTTTTTCATTGCGGGTTACTTGCTGTTTGGCTTCTAGGGCATAATCGAAGCATGCAAGACCCAAATAGTTTTACTAATTTTGCCAATCGATCAAGCTCTAAGTGGCGAAGGTTTCCAGAAGAAGTTCTGCCGATGCACGTGGCGGAAATGGACTTCGATGTCGCAAAGCCGATTCGAGATCGACTCAGTCAAATGGTTGCTAATTCTGACCTTGGCTATCAGGGCCCATTTCCTGAGATTGGTCCAGCATTCGAGGCGTTCGCCCTCAACCGTTGGGGCTGGAAAATAGAGCCCGGCGGCATAAAGCTGGCCACCGATGTGGGCGTGGCCGCGGTTGAAATCCTGAAGGCAGTTACCACGCCGGGCGACAAGGTGCTTATAAATTCTCCTGTGTATGCGGCATTCTTCGGGTGGCTAAAGGAAGCACAATGTGAGCCGGTAGATGCGCCTCTGCAGCTAGACGGCGACACTTGGAAATTGGACTTAGCCGCTATTCGAGAGCAGTTTGAAAACGGTGTGAAGGTGTACCTACTCTGCTCACCGCAAAACCCCGTGGGCCGCATTCATTCGGCTCAGGAGCTAACCGAGATTGCCCTGATGGCTCAGGAGTTTGACGCACTGGTGATTTCTGATGAAATTCACGCTCCGCTTAGCTGGGGCCCATTCACTCCCTATTTGTCTCTTGGACAGCACGCCATAGAAACAGGGGTGACCATCACTTCCAGTTCGAAGGCTTGGAACACTGCTGGACTAAAGGCGGGCTTTTTAATAACCCAGTCCGATCAGGTAAGAAAGAAACTTTCAAGGCTTCCAGATGCAATGCAGTGGCGATCTTCGATTCTAGGTGCTCACGCGATGGTTGCCGCCTACGAATCTGGGACCCCCTGGCTCGATGAAACCGTAAATACTCTGCAGGAAAACCTCGAGCACTTGCGCCACGAGGTTGCCACCAGGCTGCCAAGGGCAAAGATGTTCCAAATGGAAGCTACTTATTTGGCGTGGATCGACCTCGAGGCTTATCGAATTTCTGATCTGGCAAGCACTATTTTGAGCGAGGCGAAGGTGTCCGTGAACGCAGGGCCCGATCACAGCCCACACGATGACTTTAAGGGCTTTATCCGGTTCAATTTTGCAAGTTCTAAACCGAGGATTACCGAGGCTGTCAGGCGCATCAGCGAGCTATGCGAGGGCTAACCGTAAAAGCATGACCTCTCTAGAAAAAAGCGATTCGTCAGTCACCAAAGCCCAGGTTGAACAGATGGCGCATGACCTATTCCAGGCTCACGGAGTTATCAATTACTCTTTTGGCTTCGATCGGGCAATTAGAAGAGCCGGTCAGTGTGACTACTCAAAAAAGCGAATCACTTTGAGCAAGCATTTTGTTGCGACTGCAGATCTAGATCAAATTCATCAGGTGCTGCTTCACGAGGTTGCTCACGCTTTGGTCGGGAGGTCTGTTGGTCACGGAAAGCTTTGGAAACAGCAAGCATCTTTACTTGGCTATCGTCACGAAAAACTCGATGGTGCTGAGATCGCCGAATCCAGTGCTAAGTATCTGGGGGAGTGTGCTGCGAGCCACAAGCACTACCGAATACGCAGGCCCAGTTCAGTTCTCAGCTGCAAGCTATGTGCGCCGAGTTTCTCAAGATCGCATCTAATTAGCTGGAGGGCTATTTAGCTGGGGCCAATCAAGAGTGACGAGATAATCGCGCCCGCAAAAAAGTTCAGCCAGATAAACCTCTTCCACCCTCTGTTGGCAGTTTCACAGGTCTCATCAGTGATTCCGAACTCTCTTGCAGTGACAAATAAGTACGGGAGAGCGGCTATGGCCGCAAACTGAAATCTCCCCGGAAACCCCAGCAGCATTAGAGCCGCCAATAAGTAAGCTCCGAATGCTAGCTTCACCGTCAACCCGGCTCCAAAAAAAGTGGCGATTGATGCGATGTTCGCGTCCTTATCGGCCCTTATGTCTTGAACCGCTCCAAAGGCGTGGGAGGCCATACCCCAGAGAAAGAATGCAATTGTTGCCATCACCACAACTTCGCCCACGAGACTTGTCCCGGCAAGCGCAAGCCCAAAGAGCATGGGCCCAATAAAGTGCAGGGCGGATGTGAAAGAGTCTAGAACCGGAATCTCTTTGAAGCGCAAGTGCTTGGCCGAGTAGGCCACCACTGCGAAAATAACGAAAAGCAACAATGCCCCAGAAAAGAGGCTGCCGACCACAAGAAGATAAATCACAAACGGTGCAGCAAGGCTGGTTGAGATCCAGAGGGTTGCTGCGTGATATTTGGGCTCCAGAAGAGCGCCTTCTAGCCCACCTTTCCTAGGGTTCGTGAGGTCAGACTCATAGTCGAAAACATCGTTGACCCCGTACATCAATAGGTTGTAAGGGATAAGAAAGAAAAAAGCGCCAATAATCAAGGTTATATCGATGTTTCCGGTGCTAAGAAAATACGCAACTGCGAACGGGAAGGCAGTGTTTATCCAGGAAATCGGCCTTGAAGAAACCACCAGCCTGGAAACTAGTTTCACAATTTAGTCCTGAAAAAATTGAACAGCGATGGAACCATAACGATCGCAAGCACTGTGTATGCGAAGTCTTCGATGGGAGCAACGCCTATCTTGATACCGGATATCTTCTCCGCGTCATAGGCGACAATACCTGTTCCAATTATCACGTTGTCAAAAATAGCAGTGAGTGTCAGCATTACGGCAGCAGTTCCCACTAGAGGTTTGGCAACCAACCAGTGGCGCATCAAGAATGCGTAGATCGCCACAAGGGCCATGACGGTTAAGGTCAGCAAAAGGTAGGTCATTTTTTCAGCCACCTTGCAAAGCCTAAGTAGACAAGCAGCGAGTTATAGCTCAGCACGATTAGGAAAAAGAGCTCCTCAAGCGGCAGCTCTGGGGCAAGCAGTAGTCCAGAAAGATGAGGTGCGTCACCGCGAAAAAATATCCCAAGACCTATCCCGACTAGATCCCAAACCAGGAACAGGGCAACTGCAATTGCGATCGAGAGTGCCGCAGCCTTAGGGGATGTAGCGAATGCTAACTTGTGACGTCGGTCAAGAAGATAAAGCCCGATTATCGATAAAACAAGTGCCGCCAGGTAGGCAAAGGGGGTTAGGGCATCAATCAACTAATGCCTTTCCACCTTTGAACCTCGGTTAGCTCTTTTTGAATTGGCCCAGAACTGCGGTCGTTTGTCAGGTGCTTATAAACCAACTCAGCACCAATCAGGCACATCGGCAGACCGATGCCTGGAATGGTGTTGTGACCGGTGTAGAACAGGTTCTTCAGCTTCTTGGAGTAGTTTTTTGGCCTAAAGAATGCGCTCTGGGTCAAAGTGTGGGCCATACCAAGTGCGGTACCGCTCCAGGCGTTTAGTTCCGCCTCAAAGTTGCCTGGCCCCATGGTGCGCCTAACCACGATGCGGTCATGGAGGTCAGGGATATCACACCAATCTGCTATCTGATCAATTATCTTGTCGGCAGCAGCCTCAAAGTCCTCATCACCACTTCGCTCAATGCCACCTCGGCCAATAACCGGGTCTGGGGCAATCGGTACTAGTACGAAAAGGTTCTCGTGCCCATCTGGGGCAACTGATGCATCTGACTTAGAAGGGTTACAGATGTATAGCGATGCCGGTGACGGTACGTGACTCTTTCCATCAGCCCTCCTAAACACCTCGGCGAAATTAGTGCTCCAGTCCTTGGTATACAAAAGCGTGTGGTGGTCAAGCTGAGTTATTTCGCCCTTGACCCCCAAATAGATGAGCATCGCCGAAGGCCCGGGAATTTTCTTGTCCCAGAATTTTTGTGGGTAAGTCTGGTGCTTTTTCTCAAGCAATTTAGTCTCGACGTGATGCAGGTCGGCGCTCGCGACAACGACATCCGCCAAATACTCAGACGAACCGACTTGAAGACCAACTGCCTTGTTGCCGTCGGTCAGGATCTTTGTAACCGGCGAACTGGTGTGAATCTCGACGCCATATTGCTGGGCAAGCCTGGCAATCGCCTCAATGACGCTGTGGAGCCCACCCTGCGGGTAAAAGACCCCCTGGTTCATGTCGACGTGTGTCATTAGGTGATACATGCTCGGTGTGTCGTAGGGGGAAGCACCTAAAAAGACGGCTGGAAAGTTCAGCATTTTCTTGAGGCGATCGTCTTTTACATATTCTCCGGAAAATGAATAGAGCGGCTTTAGTAGTAGCTTCATGAATCGGCCAAGTTTCGCAATTACCTCTGGCTGTACGAAGCTTCTGGCATCTTGGAAGTTTGTGTACAAAAAGTGCTTGATCGAAAGATTGTAGGCATCCTCTGCGCTGTCCAAATATCTCTGCAGGCCTTCGCCGGCCCCAGTTTCAATCGATTCAAAGAGCTCCTTTATGCCCTCGACGTTGTCCGGCATCAAAAGTGCATCGCCCAAGCCCTCGTTGCGGGTTTGGTAGGCCGGGTTAAGTCTCACTAGGTCTAGTTGCTCCTTGGCCGAGGTTCCCATTAGCTTGAAGAACTGCTCAAAGGCATCCGGCATCAAGTACCAGCTTGGACCCATGTCAAAGCGGAAGCCGTCTTTCTCCCAGACATCGGCCCTACCCCCCAGGGTGGAGTTCGCCTCGAATAGCTGAACTTTCATCCCTGCCTTAGCCAGAAGTGCTGCGCTTGCAAGACCGGCGATTCCTCCACCAACGACAACGGCAGTTTTATTACTCAAGGCTTTACTCCTAATAGGGCTTTGGCAAGCACGAATAGCTTCCGTAAATTGTTAACAGAGATACGGGCCTGAATTAGTTCCTCGGCGGGGGTTTTAGATATTTTGTCGTTGAGCTCCTGAAACAAAAATTGAGCTGCTGTCACTGCTTTTCTTGCGGATGATTCCAATAGCGGCAGCGACAGTGCTGAAATTTGCAAATCATTTTTGATGTCTTGGACCAGCCTGTTTTTGGTTTCCTCGTCGAAGGTCTTTATGGCGACATCCGGAAAATAGCTTCGCCCAAGTTTGTCAAAGTCGGCAGCAAGATCTCTTAGGAAGTTCACCTTCTGAAAGGCTGCTCCGAGAGCACGAGCGCCTTTGACCAGGAGCAGTTTTTGCTCTTCGGTGTAATCCCTGCCATGGACAAATGCCGCGAGACACATCAGGCCGACAACCTCGGCGCTGCCATATACGTAAACCTGGAAGGACTTTTGATCGTGGATCGTTTCGGTCAAATCTTGCCTCATCGAGAAAAAGAAAGGTTCAATGATGTCTTTCTTGATTCCAACTTCTCTGGCGGTGAGAGCAAACGCATGTATCACCAGGTTCGTGCTGAAGCCACGTGTCAACGCCAGGTATGTTTCGTTTTCAAATTCAGTTAGCAGCACGCCCGGGTCAAAACCATCTGATTCCGCGGAAGCCTGAGCAGCACAGCCATCAACAATTTCGTCGGCCACCCGCACCAGCGCGTAAATGTTCTCGACGTGGTCGCGTAAACCTTTGTTTAGGACCCTGGTAGCCATGCCGAAAGAGGTCGAATAGGAGTAGATAACTTCTTTGCTGGCGCGGTGGGCGGCTCGATTATAAAGCGCCAGACCGGTCGGGATCTTTGTTGTGTCTAGATTTTCCACACGACCAGAGTATCGCGATATAAAACGTAAGATTAACCCATGACCAATCACATGAAGCCAAGAAGCCATGATGTAACCGATGGAATTGAGCGCGCACCTGCCCGCGGGATGCTCCGAGCCGTCGGTATGGGTGACGACGACTGGGTTAAGCCTCAAATCGGCGTTGCCTCCTCTTGGAACGAAGTGACTCCTTGCAACTTGTCTCTAGATCGTCTTGCGGATGCCGTCAAAGTTGGCGTTCGCCAGGCAAACGGCTGGCCCATGGAGTTTGGAACGATTTCAGTTTCGGACGGAATCTCAATGGGTCACGAGGGCATGCACTTTTCACTCGTGTCCCGAGAGGTAATTGCAGACTCTGTCGAGACTGTAATGCAGGCTGAACGGATGGACGGCTCAGTGCTGCTTGCCGGCTGTGACAAGTCGCTGCCCGGAATGCTAATGGCAGCCGCAAGACTGGATCTTGCCTCTGTATTTTTGTACGCCGGCACAATCGCCCCAGGTTGGGTGAAGCTAACCGACGGCACCGAGAAGCAGGTAACAATCATCGATGCTTTCGAAGCCGTTGGTGCCTGCAAGGCCGGCAAAATGAGCGAGGAGGACCTCGGTCGGATTGAACGCGCAATCTGCCCGGGAGAAGGCGCTTGCGGCGGTATGTACACAGCTAACACGATGGCCTCCATAGGTGAGGCGCTTGGTATGAGCCTTCCTGGATCGGCCGCTCCACCATCTGCGGATCGCAGACGAGACATTTGGGCTCACCGTTCCGGCGAGGCGGTAGTGAACTTGATAGACAAGGGAATCACAGCCCGTCAGATTATGACCAAGCCGGCTTTTGAGAATGCGATTGCGGTTCTCATGGCGTTCGGTGGCTCGACAAATGCTGTCCTCCACCTTCTAGCGATAGCTCGCGAGGCAGAAGTTGACCTTCAGCTTGCGGACTTCAACCGCATTGCTGACAAGGTCCCTCACTTGGGCGACCTAAAGCCGTTCGGGCAATACGTGATGAACGATGTTGATCGCGTTGGCGGCGTTCCGGTGCTTATGAAGGCACTTCTAGATGCCGGACTCATGCACGGAGATGTCATGACCGTGACCGGCAAGACCTTGGCCGAAAACTTAGCGGAAATTTCCCCACCGGATCCAGATGGAAAAATCATTCGGGCTATGAATAACCCAATGAGCAAGCGCGGCGGGATCAATGTGCTGCACGGTTCGATGGCACCAGATGGCGCGGTCGTAAAGACCGCAGGTTTTGAGTTGGCCACCTTTGAGGGTCCGGCACGCGTTTTCGATCGCGAAGGAACCGCTATCGAGGCTCTAAATAACGGCGAGATCATGTCTGGCGATGCAGTGGTGATTCGGTACGAAGGACCCAAGGGTGGACCAGGTATGCGTGAGATGCTTGCCTTCACTGCAGCAATCAAGGGTGCGGGATTGGGCAAAGATGTCCTACTATTGACGGACGGCAGATTTTCAGGCGGCACAACCGGACTGTGTATCGGCCACGTTTCTCCAGAGACCACCGAAGGTGGACCAATTGCTCTGGTTCGCAATGGAGACTTGATTCGAGTCGACATTGCTGCTCGTTCGCTTGATTTACTCGTCAGCGAAGAAGAGCTGGCTGATCGTCGTAAAGACTGGCAGCCATTGCCACCGCGCTATACCAGCGGTGTGCTAGCTAAATTTGCGAAGCTGACTCACTCAGCTTCCGAGGGCGCATACTGCGGCTAATTATTGAGTTGAAAAGGACACCATGGCAACCGAGACCCTAACCGGGGCGCAAGCACTAATCCGTTCACTCGAGCTACTCGGGGTAGACACGGTGTTTGGCTTGCCCGGTGGCGCAATCTTGCCTACATACGACCCGCTAATGGACTCAAAAAAGCTTCGCCACATCTTGGTTAGGCACGAGCAGGGTGCTGGTCACGCCGCCGAAGGGTATGCGGCTGCTAGCGGAAGACTTGGCGTTTGTATTGCGACAAGTGGTCCGGGTGCCACAAACCTGGTAACAGCAATCGCGGATGCTCACATGGACTCAGTCCCAATGCTTGCAATCACCGGCCAGGTGAATTCATTTGCAATTGGAACCGATGCCTTTCAAGAGGCGGACATTGTTGGAATAACAATGCCGATTACCAAGCACAGTTTCTTGGTTACTCGCGCCGAAGACATACCCGGCGTAGTTGCGGCGGCCTATGAAATCGCCACTACGGGCAGACCAGGCCCGGTTTTGATCGATTTTGCCAAGGACGCCCAAAATGGAAAGTTCGAGTTCTCTTGGCCGCCGAAGATCGACCTTCCTGGTTTTAAGCCCATCACTGATCCTCACGGTAAGCAAGTGCAGGCGGCGGCCGAACTTATTCTTAAATCCCATAAGCCAATTCTTTATGTTGGTGGTGGAGTTATTCGGGCCGAGGCAAGCAATGAACTTCTTGCATTGGCTGAGTTACTTCACGCTCCGGTCACCACGACCTTAATGGCCAGAGGTGCGTTCCCAGACTCGCACCCTCAGCACTTGGGTATGCCGGGAATGCACGGAACGGTTCCAGCTGTAACTGCTTTGCAAAAATCGGACCTCTTGATTACCCTCGGCGCCCGCTTTGATGATCGGGTAACCGGTGACATCAAGAGCTTCGCTAAAGGTGCGAAAGTAATCCATGTCGATGTTGATCCGGCCGAAATCGGAAAGATTCGTCACGCGGATGTGCCGATAGTTGGAGATGCCAAGGTTGTGATCTTGATGTTGATTGCCGAGCTGAAGGCGCAGATGAAGAGCGCAAAGCCGGATTATGAAGACTGGTGGGTTTTTCTAAACGGACTCAAGGAGCGCTACCCTCTTGGATACAGCGAAACTGACGACGGAAAGCTATCTCCGCAGTATGTCATTCAGCGCATTGGTGAGCTCTCCGGCCCAGAGGCAATTTTCGCCGCTGGAGTGGGCCAACACCAGATGTGGTCTGCACAGTTCATTAAGTATGAACGACCTAATTCTTGGCTTAATTCCGGCGGACTGGGAACCATGGGCTACGCGGTTCCAGCTGCTATGGGCGCCAAAGTCGCTCAGCCAGACCGTTTAGTTTGGGCGATTGATGGTGACGGCTGCTTCCAGATGACAAATCAGGAGCTTGCGACCTGCACCATCAATAACATTCCAATCAAGGTTGCCATTATCAACAACTCTTCGCTTGGGATGGTAAGGCAGTGGCAGACCTTGTTCTATAACTCTCGCTACTCCAACACGGACTTGAATACTGGAACCGACACAATCATGGTGCCGGACTTCGTGAAGCTTGGGGAGGCCTATGGCTGCCTAGCAATCAGGGTCGAGAAGATCGAAGATGTGGATGCGGCGATTAAGCTGGCGATGGAAACTAACGATCGGCCCGTAGTAATCGACTTCATAGTCGGCCGAGACGCCATGGTGTGGCCAATGGTGCCATCAGGAATCTCGAATGACGCGGTTCAATATGCACGAGATGCAGCACCGATTTGGGATGGTGATGAGTAATGACGACTCAGCATGTACTTTCGCTGCTGGTTGAAAACAAGCCAGGAATTCTTACCCGAGTAGCTGCTCTGTTTGCGAGGCGCGGCTACAACATCGAATCACTAGCCGTTGGAACCACCGAAATTGAGGGAGTATCCAGAATAACCGTTGTTGTCAGTCTGGATGGCCTGCCACTTGAGCAGGTAACAAAGCAGCTCAACAAGCTAATCAACGTTCTAAAAATCGTTGAACTGGAAGAAGAAACATCGGTTGCCAGAGACCACATGTTGGTAAAAGTTCGCACCGACTCGTCAACCAGGTCACAGGTTTTAGAGGCCGTCACTTTGTTCAGGGCTCGAGTTATTGATGTTGTGAGTGATGCGGTAGTAATAGAGGCCACCGGAGATACTGCTAAGTGCCAGGCTTTCTTGAAGGTCTTGGAGCCATTTGGCATAAAAGAATTGGTTCAGTCAGGCGCGATCGCTATTTCGCGAGGATCTAAGTCAATGAGCGAAAAAGTCCTTCGCTAGGGTTTACTAAATAACAATCAAGGAGAGCAAATAAATTGGCAGAGATTTTCTACGACAAAGACGCAGACATCAGCATCATTCAGGGTCGCAAGGTAGCTGTTCTGGGCTTCGGCTCTCAAGGGCACGCTCACGCGCTAAACCTGAAGGACTCCGGCGTTGACGTCGTAGTCGGACTTTTGGAGGGCTCCAAGTCAATCTCCAAGGCCACTGACCAGGGTCTAACAGTTCTTACTCCAGGCGAGGCTGTCAAGTGGGCAAACGTTATCGTTGTGCTTGCCCCGGACCCAAAGCAGCGCGATCTTTTCAAGACTGACATTGAGCCGAACCTGGAAGCGGGAGACGCTTTGGTTTTTGGCCACGGCTTCGCAATTCGCTACGGTCAGATCCAGCCACCAGCAGACATCGACGTGTTCCTTGTCGCACCTAAGGGTCCAGGCCACTTGGTTCGCCGCGAGTACGTCGCCGGAAAGGGTGTTCCTAACCTGATTGCGGTTGAGCAGGATGCAACTGGAAACGCAATGGCGCTTGGTCTTTCTTACTCTTCTGCAATCGGTGGCACTCGCGCCGGAACCATCAAGACGACCTTCACCGAAGAGACTGAGACAGATCTATTCGGCGAGCAGGCAGTTCTTTGTGGTGGCGCATCGCAGCTTGTGATGTATGGCTTTGAGACTTTGGTTGAGGCCGGCTACCAGCCTGAGATTGCTTACTTCGAAGTTCTTCACGAGCTGAAGCTAATTGTTGACCTGATGTATGAAGGTGGCATTGCTAAGCAGCGTTGGAGTGTTTCTGACACCGCCGAATACGGCGACTACGTCTCCGGCCCAAGGGTTATCGACCCATCGGTCAAGGACAACATGAAGGCAGTTCTAACCGATATTCAAAACGGAGCCTTTGCCAAGCGCTACATTGACGACCAGGACGCTGGAGCACCAGAGTTCGCGGAACTTCGTGCCAAGGGCGAGGCTCACCCGATTGAGGCTACTGGCCGCGACCTACGAAAGCTGTTCAGCTGGATCAAGAACGACGACGACTACCAAGACGGTAACGTCGCACGATAACTAAGTTCATAAAGAACACCTCGGGAGCATGACTGCCGAGGTGTTCTTTATTGTCTCAGGACTTGATTGCAGGCAGTCGGTTATACGCGATAAGAATCGGCAGTGCCAAAACTAAGTGCAGAACCTGCAGCCAGATGATCGTCGCGTCGGTTGAGTTTGCGATAAAGGGGCTGAAGGCCATCAAACCTAGAACCAGAAAACCAACCCCAAGGGCAAACCTTCTCGGGTTCTTTGTGCGAAGGGATATCAGGGCAACGACTGATGCCCCCACAACAGACATCACAGGAATAAAGATGAAGGCGGCAAATGGAATTGGGCCGGAGATAGCGGGTGTCTCAACAGCTAGTTCCTCACCGGTTCCAAGTGCAATAAAGTATGCGATGAGCGTTAGTGCGACACCAACTCCACCCCCGATGATTACGTTTTTGATTTTTGCCATGTCTACTCCAATTCTTATTCATTTGAAAAGCTAAACTACCGTCAACAAGCTAGCAAAGGATGAGAATTATGTGCTCACAAGTAAGTTGTTCAAGTTGTCATAAGCCAACCTGGGAGGGTTGTGGCGAGCACATTGAAGAGGCGCTAGCTGGCGTTGCCGAGGCAGACCGCTGCCAGTGCGGAAGTTAGATAACAACCCTTCGGCTACTAGACTTGGGACTATTCCAATGTCTACTTTCTCGTTAGGTTAATCCGTGTCAAAGCCAATTGTTTTAATCGCAGAAGAGCTTTCGCCTGCGACAGTAGATGCCCTGGGCCCAGATTTTGAAATTCGCCATGTAGATGGAGCGGACAGGGCCAAGCTGCTGCCTGCCCTCGCTGAGGCAAACGCGGTTCTAATTCGCTCTGCCACCAAAATGGATGCTGAAGCACTGTCTGCAGCACCAAAGCTTAAAGTAATCGCCAGGGCAGGTGTCGGTCTCGACAACGTCGACATCAAAGCCGCAACCACTCACGGCGTGATGGTTGTAAATGCCCCGACTTCAAATGTTATTTCTGCGGCTGAGTTGGCAATTGGTCACATCATGTCGCTGTCTCGCAACATTCCTGATGCACACTCCTCAATGAAGGATGGCAAGTGGCAGCGAAGTGCTTTCTCAGGGATCGAGCTCTATGAAAAAACCATTGGAATCATAGGTCTTGGTCGAATTGGAACTCTTGTCGCGCAGCGCCTGGCAGGCTTTGGCGCAACGCTAATCGGTTATGACCCATACGTCACTCAAGCCAGAGCCGAGCAAATCGGTGTTGAGCTGGTGGACATGGAAGAGATCATGAAGCGCAGTGATTTCATCACGATTCACATTCCAAAGCTTCCGGAAACAACCGGCATGATTTCAACCGATCAGTTCGCCATGGCAAAGCCAAATCTTCGCATCGTCAACTGCTCACGCGGAGGGATTATCGATGAGGATGCACTCTATGCGGCTCTGAAGACTCGCAGAATTGCCGGTGCTGGGTTGGATGTGTTTGTAAACGAACCGCCGCTTGATTCACCACTTTTGACTCTGGATAACATTCAGCTCACTCCACACCTGGGCGCTTCAACCGAAGAGGCACAGGAAAAAGCTGGGGTGTCTGTTGCAAGATCCGTCCGACTTGCACTCGCAGGAGACCTAGTCCCTGATGCGGTAAACGTGGCAGGTGGAGAGATTGACTCCTCAGTAAAGCCTGGAATTCCACTCGCCGAAAAGCTGGGTCAATTAGTTGCAGGTCTTGCTGGTCAAACCTCCATCACGGCAATTGAATTTGAAGCCCTTGGTGAGATTGCCTCTCACGATGTCACGGTGTTGAAGCTTGCCGCATTGAAGGGTCTATTTCAGACCATGGTCACCGAACAGGTCTCCTACGTGAATGCCCCCCTGCTTGCTGAGCAGCGCGGGGTTGAGGTGAGGCTAACTCAGGACACGACCAGCGATGAGTATCGAAACATAACCACGCTAAAGGCAACGCTCTCGGACGGAACTACCGTTTCTGCCGGTGGCACAGTAATTGGGCCAAAGCACCACCAAAAGGTAGTTTCGCTAAACGGTTACGACGTTGAGCTTTCAATGGCAGAAAACTTGGTTGTCATGATCTACCAGGACAGACCGGGAATCGTCGCCATCTATGGCAAGGCCTTTGCAGAGGCCAGCGTGAACATTGCTGCGATGACCATTGCAAGGCAACAAAAGGGTGGCAAGGCACTCAGCGTCATTACAGTTGACTCACCTGTTTCAGCAGAGATCTTAGACAAATTGAGAACAGAGATTCAAGCTGATTCTCTGTGTCAGGTGACCCTTCACGAGCAGTACTAACTACTGGCTAGCTGCCCGCTGCTTGGCTAGTCGTCCCTGATTCCAGGTTGTATAGCCACCGTCTAAGTTCTTGGCTTTGATTCCATGTCCCTTTAGTAGCTGCACAGCGGTGTGACCTCGTTGACCTACGGCGCAGTGAACAATTACGTTCTTGCCTTCAAGTTGTCTCAGGTGCTGCCTGAGAGAATCAACAGGAATCAAGACTGATCCCGGGATTGACCCAGCTGCGTTCTCAGACTCAGATCTCACATCAACCAACACATGCGAATCGGCCTGAAGCGCTTCTAGCTCGTGCCACTGGACCGTCTCAGTTTTGCCGGAAAGTACGTTGTCGCCGACGTAACCGGTCTGGTTTATTGCATCCTTTGCAGAACCAAAGGCCGGCGCGTAAGCAAGTTCAAGATTCATGAGGTCCTGAATTTCAAGGCCCGCGTAAATTGCAGTTGCGATTACATCGATGCGCTTGTCCACGCCATCAAACCCGGTCGCCTGAGCCCCAAGAATCCTCTTGGTCTCTGGATCGAAAAGCACCTTGATCGAAATTGGGTGAGCACCTGGGTAGTAGCCAGCGTGGCTGGACGGGTGAAGGTGGATGATGCCGTGGGCAATTCCCATTCTTTTGGCTAGTCCTTCAGTCAAACCAGTCAGCGAAGCGGCCAACCCATAAGCGCCGATGATGCCGGTCCCAATTGAGGGTCGTGCACTCACGTTTTCACCGGCTATTACATCGGCTACCAGGCGTCCGTGGCGGTTGGCAAGGTTTGCCAACCAGATCATCTGAGGTTCCCCGGTTAGAGCACTAGTTTTTTCCGCAGCATCGCCGACGGCGTAGATGTTTGGGTCACTGGTGCGCATCTGGTCATCAACCTTTATGCCACCGGCAGATCCAATTTCTAGCCCAGCATCAACTGCAAGTTTGTGATCTGCAACCACACCTATTGCTGCTACCACTAGGTCCGCTGGAATAACGCGACCGTCTTTTAGGACCAGTGTGTCAGGCAACACCTTTGATGTCTCAGCGCTCAGCGCAAGCTTGATGCCGTGATCGACAAGCACTTTTTGCATGGGTTCGATCATTTCTGGGTCGAACTGGGGGAGTATTGTGTCGCGGAATTCAACGATCGTGGTCTCAATGCCACGGTGCTGAAGGTTTTCGGCAAGCTCGACACCGATAAAGCCAGCACCAATGATTGCCGCTGACTTTATTTTCTTTTCGTCGACCAGCTTCTTGATGCCAACGGCATCGCCAACGTCCTTGAGTACGTGGGCTCTCTCAAGACCTGGAATGGGTACCATTCTTGGCTTGGCTCCGGTCGACAGCACGAGCTGGTCGTAGCTCTCTTCATACTCAGTGCCGCCTGCTAGGTCAGCAACCTTGATTGTCTTGGCTAATGGGTCGATGCTGAGCACTCTGCTGTTTACTCGAACATCTAGGTTGAACCTTGCATTTAGAGACTCAGGAGTCTGGAGCAGCAACTGCTCTTCTTCTTTGATTACTTCGCCAATGTGATATGGCAGCCCGCAGTTTGCGTATGAAACATTCGGACCCTGCTCGAAGACGATGATTTCAGCATCTTCTTTTAGTCTGCGCAACCTTGTTGCCGAGGACATGCCTCCGGCAACTCCTCCAACGATTAGTACCTTCATTTACTTCGAAACCTTCAATCCTGCTCTTCTCCAACCGGCCATTCCGCCGGCAACATTTTTGACGTTGTAACCATTTTTTGCTAGCAGGCCTGCGGCTTGGCTGGAGCGCATCCCGGACTGGCAGATCACCAGGATCTCCCTCTCAATTGGAACAAGCCCAAGCTTGCTGCCCAAGACAGAAACTGAAATGTTTTTGGCTCCAGGGGCATGGCCGGTGCGGAATTCATTCGGCTCGCGAACATCGATTAGAAATGCACCAGTGGTTGAAAGCTCACTTGCAACCTGAGGGCTAACGGTTTCAAACTTCTTCTTCAGAAAATCAAATAGACCCATTAGTTACTTACCTCCAGTGAAACATCATTGCCCATTGCAATCCAAGAACCGGTACCGCCAGCTACAGAAACTGCCTGGTAACCCAGGGTTCCAAGGTAGTTAGCGGCAGTCATCGACCTTCCACCGGATTGGCAGATAACCCAGATGGTTTTGTCCTTGGGAAGAGCTGCCAGTTGATCTGGAACAGTGCTCAGTGGGATGCTCAGCGCGGTCGGGACATGACCAGATTCGTATTCCCAGCCTTCACGGACGTCAATGATGACCTCCTTGTTCCCCAGAGCGACTGCTAGGTCGCCAATTGTTACTTCTTGAGTCATTACTTTTCCTTCGTCTTTGTTTTATCTAGCTCAGCGCTAAGAATGCTTTTTCAAGTTTTTGCCTGTCGGCATTACCGGATTCCCCGGCGGCGCAGTGAGACATACCACTGGCAATCAGACTGAAAGCTGCTCTGTTGATGGCTGCCTGCGCGGCAGCCATTTGGGTCAGAACATCGGTGCACTCACGGCCCTCTTCTAGCATGCGAATGATGCCGCCAAGCTGTCCCTGAGCTCTAGCAAGTCTTTTTCTGATTGCTTCGGTCTCTAGTTCTGGAATTTCCATTGCCGGCTCCTATAATTTTTTACACTTTTGGTATACTATAGCAGATACCCCTAGGGGTATGACAGTAAGGATGGTTATGAAGATCTTAAAGTTTCTGATTGCGGCACTGGTCGCAGTTTTCGCGGTCACCTCTTTGACCGCTTGCACTCCAGCGGAATCAAGAACAAGTGACGAGTTCGCTGCGGTGATTGACGTTCGCACTCTTGACGAATGGAACTCTGGCTACTTGGAGGGTGCTATTCGCATCGGAATTGCGGATTCAGATTTTGTGAGGCAAATATTGGAATTAGACAAAGCTGCTGATTACTTCATCTATTGCCGCTCTGGAAACCGTGCGGGGCAAGCAATCGACATCATGGTTGACCAGGGGTTCACCGGTGAATTGGTCAATGGCGGCTCAGTTGCAAATGCCTCCACAATTCTTGGATTGGATGTTGTTACCAATTAGTGGCTTGAATGATCATGGAGCGCTTTGGGACTCTAAGTATCGCGCCACAGATAGGCTCTGGAGCGAGGAACCAAACGAGTTTGTGGCCTCAATAATCGATGAGATTCCAGTTGGAAGGCTGGTCGACATTGCTGGCGGTGAAGGGCGCAACGCGTTAGCTTTTGCCCAACGTGGTTGGTTCGTAGAGAACGTAGAAATTTCGAAGGTTGCCCTGGAGCGCTTTGAGAAGCACGCGAGACAACTGGGTGTTGAGGAGTATTGCTCTAGTACTCTTGCCGATGCTCGAGAGGCACGGTTTCAGCTAGAACCCTCGCTGATCCTGGTCGCCTATCTGCAAATACCAATGGCGCATCTTGAACAAGCTTTGGACAATGCTCTTGCACAGCTGAAAGCCGGAGCACTGCTGGGTGTGTTTCACGCTCGCCGAAATTTGACTGATGGCTATGGAGGACCCCCTTCACCAGCGGTATTGCCAACCATTGAGCACTTGGAGTCATGGGCTCAAAAACATGGACTCAGCGCAAAGGTTCAAGAGCGCATTCGAAGCCTGATAGTAGATGGTCAACCAAGACAGGCAATCGATGTGACCATTGAAGTTCAGAGGTAATAACCTCCCATAGGAGATAAGGTTTAATAAATCAACTTTGTGAGGCTTTTTGAACCAGATAAACCTTGCCGTAATCCCCGGGGATGGCATTGGACCGGAAGTGACTAGCGTTGCGCTCAGCGCACTGCGCAAGGCTCTCGGCGATGTGATCGTTACTGATACCACCTACGAACTTGGCTCCAACCGGTATCTTTCATCTGGCGAGGCGCTAACTGATGCCGATCTAAATTCACTCAAGTCGCATGATGCAATTTTGCTAGGTGCTATTGGAGACCCCAGGGTTCCCTCTGGTGTGCTGGAGCGTGGGCTTCTGCTAAAGCTCAGATTTGCATTCGACCACCATGTGAACGTTCGCCCGTCAAGACTTTATCCG
>Ga0222628_1000241_pt1 | contig 26124 bp, 16 predicted proteins | sample AntAcemetageno95_FD_179860 | JGI IMG/M metagenome (GOLD analysis project Ga0222628, IMG submission 179860) | Saline water microbial communities from Ace Lake, Antarctica - #95 | ecosystem: Environmental > Aquatic > Non-marine Saline and Alkaline > Saline | place: Antarctica: Ace Lake | collected...
TGTTAAAAATCTAAATCAATACCAAGTTGTAGTAAAGCTCCACGGGGTCTTTTCGTCTTGCTGCAGGTCGACGGCATCTTTACCGTCATTGCAATTTCACCGGGTTCTTCGTTGAGACAGTTTCCAACTCATTACGCCTTTGATGCGGGTCAGAACTTACCTGACAAGGAATTTCGCTACCTTAGGACGATTATAGTTATCGCCGACGTTCACTGGCGCTTCGGGGATTGGCTTGCACCGCTCCCGTTAACGTTCCAGCACTGGTCAGGCGTCAGCCCCTATACTTCCCCTTACGGGTTTGCAGAGACCTGTGTTTTTGATAAACAGTTGGTTGGAATCTTTAGCTGCGCCCCAACTTGCGTTGGGGGAGACATCTTGCGAACTTACGTCTAGCTGTTTTGCCGAGTTCCTTAACGAAGGTTCTCCCGTTCACCTTGGGCTACTCGCCCTACCTACCTGTGTCGGTTTGAGATACGGATGTTTAGAGATAAATTAGAGATTTTTCCTGGTAGCCTGCTTTACTTTGTTCTTTCGATTACTCGAAATTCCAGTCACATCTTGAACTTGTGCTCGAGGGATTTGCCTCCCGAACATTCTCAATGCACCTACCCCAATCCAATAAGGGGCAAAGTATACTAAACTACGTCCTCCCATATCATAACTCTAAACAGTCAGGGAATATTAACCCTGTGTCCATCGACTACGCCTTTCGGCCTCGCCTTAGGCCCGACTAACCCTGGGATGATTGTCATTGCCCAGGAACTCTTAGGTTTTCGGTGTGTGGGGATCTCACCCACATTGCGGTTACTAATTTCAGCATTCTTACTTCTATACGCTCCACGATGGCTCACGCCTTTCGCTTCACAGCATATAGAACACTTCCCTACCACAAACATTCTTCGCTATCGCTCGGAATTTTAAATTTTTAATTTGAAATTTTTAATCAATTTCCAATGACCAAATGAAAAAAATAATTTAAACATTTTGAAATTTAGATTTGATTTGAAATTTTAAATTTAGAATTTGAAATTTCATTCTGAACGTTAGTGAAGAATGTTTGTCCGTATCTTCGGTATTATGTTTAGCCCCGTTGAATTTTCGGCGCGAAATTTCTAGACTAGTGAGCTGTTACGCACTCTTTAAAGGATGGCTGCTTCTAAGCCAACCTTCTAGGTGTTTAAGAAATTTCACTTCCTTGACCACTTAACATAAATTTTGGGACCTTAGATTACGGTCTCGGCTTTTTCCGTTTTGAGATCCGACCTTAGCGCCGGATTTCTGACTGCCCAGATAAGAAAAACAAGAATTCGGAGTTTGGTTGAAGTAACTACGGCGAACCGCGCAACTTCATTCAGTAGCTCTACCTCTTGTTCTCATTTAAAGGACGCTAGCCCTCAAGCTATTTCGGGAAGAACCAGCTATCGCCAAGCTCGATTGGAATTTCTCCTCTATTCACAAGTCATCCCCTGATATTGTACAATCAGTGGGTTCGGGCCTCCTTTAGGTTTTACCCTAAATTCACCCTGCTCATAAATAGCTCGCCTGGCTTCGGGTCTAATCCATACGACATTGTTCGCCCTTTCAGGCTCGCTTTCACTATGGATACATCACGTAGTGATTTATCCAAGCCGCATAGAATTAACTCGCTGAATCGTTCTACAAAAAGCACGCCGTCACGGTGTAAACACCGCTCCGACTCTTCGTTAGCATATGGTTTCAGATACTATTTCATCTCCCTTATCGGGATACTTTTCACCTTTCCCTCACGGTACTAGTTCGCTATCGATCATTAAAAATATTTAGCCTTGGAGCTATAGTGGCCCCATGTTCAAACGGGATTTCTCCGGTCCCGCCCTACTTGTTCCAGACTTAGTTCCACAAAAAAGTTTTCATGTACGGGGCTGTCACCCGCTATGGCCAGACTTTCCAGACTGTTCCATTAACTTAATTGCTAAAAACTGGAGGCTGTTCCGTTTTCGCTCGCCACTACTCACGGAATCTCAATTGATTTCTTTTCCTCCTGGTACTAAGATGTTTCAGTTCCCAGGGTTCGCTTCCTTATTCTATGAATTCAAATAAGGATATCCCGATAAATCGGGATGGGTTTTCCCATTCGGACATCCCCGGATCAAAGTTTGCTTAACAACTCCCCGAGGCTTATCGCAGCCAGCTACGTCCTTCATCGCTTTTTAATGTCAAGGCATCCACCAAATGCATTAGTATTACCGCTCTTAAATTTTAAGATTAGCAGTTAATAATTTCTAAAATTACTAAACTGCTGCTTTGACAGTTAATTAAAACTGTCGCTATTGCAAATAATTGATTTCTATCAAATTCACCCAACTAGATGAACGTTATGTTGATAGAAATTAACCTACTTTTTCTAATATTGTGTGTTGCGACAATATTAGAATTAACTAATCATATTTTTTGTAATTCCTTCTCCGCTTTTTCAGAATTTAAAAAAATGATAAGACCTACTATTCAGTTTTCAAGTTGCGCTTAGCCCCGTGATGAAATTTTGCGAAAGCAGAATTTAACTTTACGGGGTGATGCGGAAATATTAATTTACTTTTTTTATAAACTAATATCTCAACACCATTTTATAATTATCAACATCCCGAGTGCTCGGGATTTGTTTTTTCTAGAAAAATCAAGATTTTAACAAGAAACAAAAAAACCGCTTTTGGCGGGTTTCAATAATTCAAACTCTTCTCTTTGAGAGTTTGTTTTTTACCCGCTTTGGATTTTTGAATTGTTTATGGTTTTAACCATTAAATATTCCTTAATTCCCCAAACATTAACTTTTAACACGTAGTCCTATACTAGCAACTACTTAAAAACCTGTCAAGCCCTGATACGCCCCTTTATAAAACCTTAAATTTATTCCTCCTCTTCATTTAAAGAAGCTGGTGTTAAGACAGGAATCTCCTCTAAATCGGATTGCATTTCCAAATTATCTCCGCTTTCTAAATCCATGTTTTCAACATCAGGAATGACTGCATCACTTGAATCTATACTTTCAGAATTATTATCAACACCGTTTCTAATATTTTTTATAATCTCATTAATTTTATCTCTCGCCTCAGTAGCTTCATCAGGAATCAATTTTAGAACCTCATTAAATTGGTAAATTGCATCATTAACCTTTTCTTGTTTTTCATAAAGAAAACCTAAATTTATACGAGTGTCTATTTGATTTGGATCTATTTGAAGTATGCCCTTAAAAATATCTTCTGCAATTTTCATATCCCCTTCTCCATTTCTTAACTGATAAATTTGACTAAGACCGATAAGATAATTAGGATCAATTCTATTTTGATTAACATTTTTGAAAATAGCAATCGCCTTTTCCATACTTTCAATGGCACCATCATAATCCTCAACATTTGCTTTCGAGAAAGCTAAGTTATAATAACCAACATCAAAGTTTTCTTTCCAATCAACTGATTTTTGAAAGTAATCCCTAGTTTCTTTTAATAATTGTTTTTTAGCATTTTCATCTTTTTCGTTATTAGCTAGGGTTCTTTTTAATTGACCTAGCTTAAGATAAACTTTAGGATTTTTTGGATCAAGCTCTAGCATTCTAATATAAGTTTCTTCTGCCAATTTCAAAGAGTCAGAAACAAAAATTCCAGTATTTTCATATATTTTAGCTAATGATTCAACAGCAGAAACATCATTTGGCAAAAGGTTTTTTCCTTCCACTGAAAATCTTATTGCTTCATTTATATAATTTTGAACATTGGTTGAATTTTTATCTTTCATTATTTCTTGATTTGCAAGCAACATATATTCCTGACCGATTCTTGAATAGTAACGCCCCTCTTTTCCATATATATTAACAGCTTTCAAAAGTTTTCTTATTGATCCTTCCTCAGAAACTTTTTCCTCTCTTACAGCTAACCCAGCATAAATATCAGCCGTGTAAAGTTTCCCAATAAAAACAAAAGCAAAAGTTACTCCAATACAAATTATCATAAATATAAAAGCTAATGTCAGTGCAAATTTTGGTGACGCTTTTAGAGAAACTTTTAATGAATTTTCTTCTGAATCGCTTTCATAAAGCATAAACATTAAAGCTACTATACTGATTAAAGATCCAAAAATTAAAATTGATCCTTCAATCCGGATGAACAACGCATTTATCAAAAATATAAGAGCAGCTGTAAAAAATCCTAAAGAATAAATTTTATTCTTTTCCTTATTTTTTGTTAGGAGATAAACACCTAGGCTCACAAAAGATAAAACTAATATCATTAAAGCAATGACTCCTAGAATACCAATTGTAGGTAGGTATTCAAAAATCATACCGCTACCTTGATAAAATCTTATTTCGTAAAAACGACTTAAATTGAAATTTTCTGATTTAAAAAGAGAAAAAGCATAGCCATAGGTAGCAGGACCAGAACCAAGGATTGCGTTTTCTGATAAAGAATTTTTTACAATATTATAAGATAACTCAATATTAGGAGAAACATCTACCGGCAAATCAATTCTAGCAATGTTATTTCTACCAATTATCCAAAAAGCTAAAATTAGAATACAAGTCACCATTGCAATCCAGCCAATATTACCAGCTGGTCTAATTATCTGAGCAAGTAAAAACATAGTGAAGAAAACAATTCCAAAAAATAAAGCTACCCAAGCTATAAAGCCGGAAAGACTTAAGACTATAAACAAATTCAAAATTAAATTTAAAGCCAAGAAAAAGAGTGCGACTACTTTAAGAAAAATGTTTAGATGTTTATTCCCTTTTACTAAAAAAATTGCTACTAAAACAATTGGAATCATCAGGCTAAAATAGATTCCCAGACCAGTAACTGAGCCAACTAAGCTTAGTGGGAAAAAGTTAGGAACTTTCGAAAGAATATATTGGATATTTTCTATAGCCAAAAAAGACCAAACAGACATTATAAAACCTGATGCTACAACTCCAATCATAACCACTTTCAATTTCTTGAAATTTAAATAACTAAAAAACAAATAATAAGCAATTATAAGAGCGGTGATAGAAACAAATCCCCTTGAAGGATCACCAAAATAACCCAAGAGGCTATGCCACTTATCAACTGAAAAAATAGTGGCTAATAAATAAACTAACCAGAAACTCAATATTGGAATATCAAGTGGGGTTCTTTTAATATTAATTTCTCCAACAATAACGCCCTTAGTTGCCCAAGCAACTAATCCCAGAAATAACCAAAAATAAAAATAAATTTGTTTTTCAAATGAAATTCCTTGAAAAGAAAGACTAGTAAAAAAAAGCGGAATGCCTAAAAATATCATAAAGATACTAAAGCCAACTATTTTATCAAAAAGTCTAATTATAAATTTTTCTTTTTTTTCTTCAGCTTCTCTATGCACCACCCGACTTTGAGCAGAAGAACTTTTTTTTCTTTTTCTATTTACAAAAGAATCTAACAAATCTTTGTTATCATCAATATTTTCTTTTTCATTTGAATTTTTCATAGATAAAATATTATTAATAAAATGTATTTTTATTATAATATATTTTATAGCTTTTGAACAATAGAAAAAAATACCCTCCCTAGGGAAAGTATTTTTAAAATTATCTACAAAAAATCTAATTTTTAAACATCCAAATTTTTAACACTCTTAGCATGAGTTTGAATAAATCGTCTTCTTGGTTCAACTTCACTTCCCATTAGAACATCAAAAACCTTATCTGCTTTTTCTGCGTCTTCAATTTTTACTTGACGCATCATTCTCTGTTCTGGATCCATAGTTGTTTCCCAAAGTTGAGATGGATTCATTTCACCTAAACCTTTATAGCGTTGAATGTTAAGTCCAGCAATTTTTTCACCAACTTCGCTACTAACGCTATCATCTGTTTCCATAACCACTTCATTTTTATTTTCTAAGTCCTTTTTCAAGCTTACTTTCTTCAACTCCTTATCTACCAAAATATTTTTTTCTTCTTCAGTATAAACATAATTAACTTCTTTTCCTTTTTGCAAGCGATAGAGTGGCGGTTGAGCAATATAAATAAATCCACGCTTAATCAAATCTTCATAATAACGATAGAAAAAAGTCAAAAGCAAAGTTCGAATATGGGATCCATCAACATCAGCATCGGCCATAATAATAATCCGGTGATAACGAAGTTTATCAATATTAAAACTATCTCCAATTCCCGCTCCCAGAGCAATGATGATTGGTTTCAAAGTGTCAGATTTTACCACTTTATCTAGTGTTGTTTTCTCCACATTCACCAATTTACCTCGAAGTGGCAAGATTGCTTGAAATTTTCTGTCACGACCTTGCTTGGCTGATCCACCAGCTGAGTCTCCCTCAACAATATAAAGTTCCGATTGCGATGGATCCTTGGAAGAACAATCAGCCAGTTTTCCAGGAAGAGTCATTCCTTCCAATGCTCCTTTTCGAATTACTGCATCTTTTGCTGCTCGAGCGGCAATTCTCGCCTTAGCTGTCAAAAGACATTTAGAAATAATCGCTTTTGCATTATTTGGATGAGATTCTAAGTAGTCATTTAAAGCTTCATTAGTAACGCTAGAAACAATTCCTTTAATTTCTCCGTTGCCTAGCTTTGCTTTTGTTTGTCCTTCAAACTGAGGATTTTTAAGTTTCACACTAATAACTACAGTTAGGCCTTCCTGCAAATCCTCTGCGGTAAAACTTTCATTATTCCCTTTTAGAAGATTATTTTTCTTCGCATAATTATTTAAAACCCTCGTTAGAGATGCACGAAATCCAGCTTCATGCATTCCTCCTTCAGGTGTAAAAATATTATTAGCAAAAGAAAAAACATGCTCCTTGTAACCATCGGTATATTGCATGGCAATTTCCACAACTGTATCCTCAACACTTTTTTCTACATAAAATGGCAGCTCATTTTTTACTTCCTTCCCTCGATTTAAAAATTTAATAAAAGAAATAAGCCCTCCATCAAACAAAAATCCATAGGCCTTTTCTTTGCCAACTTCTCTTTGATCATGGATTTTAATACTTACGCCCTTAGTAAGATACGCTTGCTGTCTAATATAACCAAGGATCTTTTCCCAATTATATTTTATCTCTGGAAAAATTTGCGGATCAGCTTGAAAAGAAATAGTCGTTCCATTGTTTTTGGATTTTCCAACAACTTTTATATCCTTAGATTTTGGTTTTCCTCGTTCAAATTCCATTGCATAAATTTTTCCATCGCGTCGAACTTCCGCTTTGGTCCAAACCGAAAGTGCATTCACCACTGAAACACCAACGCCATGAAGTCCTCCAGAAATCTTATATCCATCACCACCAAATTTTCCTCCAGCATGGAGAACGGTTAGCACTGTTTCTAAAGTAGATTTTTTAGTTTGATGATGCTTTTCTACTGGAATTCCACGACCATCATCAGAAATTTCCACTAAATTATCTGGCAACATCTTAATAATAATATTTTTACAATGCCCAGCCATTGCCTCATCAATGGAATTGTTTATCACTTCCCAAATCAAATGATGCAGACCTTCAGCAGAAGTTCCACCGATATACATTCCCGGTCGTTTTCGAACAGGCTCCAATCCCTCCAGAACCTGAATTGATTTAGCAGTATAACTACTCCCTTCCTGTAAAGTCTTGTCTTGTTTTTTTGCCATAATAAGTTAAATTATATTTTTAAATTATTTTCTTGTTATAAAAAATAGTTCCAACAGAAACATCCCTGCCAGTAAAAGCAATACTGACCACCAGACAAATAATCCTTGCCCTTTAAAAATTAAACTACCTGTGCAAAAGGATGCGAGTAAAATACTTTGACGAAAACTTAAACTGATTTTTTCAAAAGAATTTTCCGTCGTTGTTACTTTTTTTCTCAAACGTAAAAGAATTAAATTAAAAATTCCACTCAAGGTAAAAAAGGTAATTAAAAAAAATAAAGCCTTACCGGGAATCCCAGCCGTCTCTGGATCGATAAAATAAATCACAATACTAAGAGCTACAATTGAAAAGAGGACAGCTACACGCATCCCCCAAATATATGATCGAATTGTCATATTAGCGCCTTAAAATTTAATAATATTTTTAATTTTTAACCCAAATACCAGGCACCGAATGCCTGCTTTTACTCTCTAATTGTAGCTCTTTTTTAATATTCTTGCAAGTAATCTGTCACCAAAAAAAGGCTCTTTAAAGCCTCGTTTTTATTAAATTATTAAATTATTAACGATTTATGTCTTAAAGCCTCTCGCCAAAGATAAACCCTCTTTAAAATTAACCAGCATGGCCATTTGGAAAAAAATACCTTCCAATTATTTTGACCTTGAAAAAAATATCTCAAAGCTAAAATAGGAATAAAAATTGGCAAAAAAATTAGATATAGATATTCTCGTGGACTAAAAAATATTTCTCCAACAATATCTGGTTTAAATTCTTGAAAAACTTTCGGATATTTTTTCTTAAGTAACGGCCAAACGGAAAAATTATGAGCTGACCTTAAAAGAGATTTAGAATTCCAATTAATTTTTTCGTGAAAAACTTTGGCTTCTAGATTTCTTTTATATTTCCAATCAAATGAAATTGCCCGCAGTGCCAACTCAGTATCTTCATTGGCGTAAGGGAAATTTTTCCCGTCAAATCCACCAATTTGATTTAGAGTTTCTTTTCGATAGGCAATATTCCCTGCTCCTGGCCATTGAGCTTGGTTATTATTCACCAATCTTTCTGGGAAATTTCCCTGATAACCTTCTTTAAAATAAATTGTATTTCCAATCACAAGTCCAGTTTTTTCAGCTGTAAATTTCTTACTCAACTCCGTAAGCCAATCCTTCTCTGCCCAACAATCGTCATCAATAAAAGCCACCCACTCCCCTGTCGCTTTTTCGATTCCAACATTGCGCGTCCCAGAAACTCCCAAATTTTCTTCATTCAAAAAAACTTTCACCCCCACACCAAAGCCATCTGTTTTTACATCGCTATTTTTTTGACTATCTTCTATCCCCAATCCACCTTCTTTGGTGTGGGGGTTTACCCTTTCATTTTTTATTCTTTCCAAATATTCTCGCGTTCCATCAGCAGAAAAATCATCAATAATAATAATTTCAAAGTTTGGATAATTATTTTCCAAAACACTAAGTAAGCATTTTTTCAAACTACCTAATCGATTGCGAGTTGGGATGATAACTGAAATTTTTGAATCACCCATAAGCTAATTGAAAAACTTAACTCCCTTGCGCTGAAGAAATTTCCGGATTTCTTCAACCACAATAACAGATGATGAAATTCCAATTATCCAAATCCAATCAGAAATACCGATTGGAACAGTCTTGAGGATTTTTTGAAAAAATGGATTATAAATTGCCAAGCCTTGCAAAAATATAACTATTAATGTTGCTCCAACTAAAAATTTATTGGAAAAAAATCCAACTTTGAAAATTGATTTTTCTTCTGATCGACAATTCCAAGCATTAAACCATTGAAAAACTGCCAGAGTTGCTAAGGAGATTGTCAGAGCCGTAGGAAGGTCTGTTTGATAATGGCGTGAGAATAACCATAAAGTTCCAATTGCCATCGGAACTGCCATAAAAAACATCCGCTGAATCATAATTTTATCAATAATAGCAATCTTTTTGAATATTTTCTTCTTTCCCATATTTTGCGGTCCCAATGCCAGAGCAACATCCAAAAATCCATCCGTCACCAAATTGAGCCACAAAATCTGGATTGCTAAAATCGGCAAAGGAAACCCCATCGCCAGTCCAACTAGAATTGTCATCACTTCACCTAGTCCTGTTGAAAAAAGATAAAGAACTACTTTCTTAATTTTTCGCAAGATCTCTCTTCCCTCTTCTACGCCATGAATTATATTTCCAAAATTATCATCTAATAAAATTAAATCGGAAGCTTCTTTGGCGACTTCTGTTCCAATTTTTCCCATGGCAATTCCAATATCTGCTGCCGTTAGAGAAAGCGCGTCATTTACCCCATCCCCCGTCATCGCGACTATCGTTCCATTGAATTTAAAAGCTTCAATTATTTTTAATTTATTCTCCGGAGTAATTCTTGCAAAAACTTTAATATCTTTTATTTTTTTCGCCAATTGACTCACCTCCATTTTTTCGATATCTTCTCCAACCATTACCTCATCATTTTCATTGCAAATTCCAGCTTCCATTGCGATTGTCCGAGCAGTAATTTCATGATCTCCAGTAATCATTACCACATCAATTCCAAAATCTCTTACTTTTTTTACTGAATCCTTAACACCCTCTCGAATCACATCCTTAATCCCAAAAAATCCACCAAAGATAAGTTTGGGAATAGATTCTTTATTTAAAACATCTTCTTTCATTTCCGCATAGGCAAAGCCGACTACTCGCAATCCTTTCTCAGACATTTCTTCAAGGATTTTTTTTAATTCCTCTTTTCTTTTTTTCGTTAACTCAATCGGACCATTCAATCCCCATTCATCATCAGACAACTTCAAAATTATTTCTGGTGCTCCAGTTACTGCTAAAAAATTATTCTCTTTCAGCTTGTGGAGCGTTGCATGATATTTAAGATCATAGTGAAAAGGCATCTCAGCGATCATTGGCATTTCAGTCAATAAATCATCTCGATGAAAACCAATCTTTTTTGAAAAAGCCAACATTGAGGCTTCAGTTGGATCGCCTGACATTTTCCATTTCTTAGTTCTCTTTTCAAGAGTTAATCCAGCCCCGCTATTAAGTGCAGCGATTTTACCAGCTAAAAGAAGTTCTGGATGATTAGGAGCATCGATTAAATCATCTTCTAAAAATACCTCTCCTACTGGCTCATAGCCACTACCCTTCACACTAAAAAATTTATTGTTTGTATAAACTTTTTCAATTTCTAATTCATTTTTTGTAATTGTTCCAGTTTTGTCCACTGCGATTATTTTGGTTTCTCCCAAAACTTCAACAGCTTGTAATTTTTTAATTAAAACTTTTTTCTTTCCAATCTTCCAAACACCTGTCGCCAAAACCAGAGTCATAATAACTGGCAACCCTTCTGGAATAACTGAAACAGAAATTGCCACAATAGTCTTAAAAATATCTCTCCAAGACTCTCCGGCTGAAAATTCTAAAGCTAAAATTAAAACAGAAACAATTGAAACAAAAATAATCACAAAACAAGAAAGTTTTTTGATTTCATTTTTCAACGGAAAATCATCTCCAATCGTCAAACTCTTTTTGGCGATATTACCTATAAAGGTATCAATCCCTGTCGCCACTACTATTGCTTTGGCATTTCCAGAAATAACTGCTGTTCCCTTAAAAACCATATTTTTTTCATCTACCTCTCGAGAATTATGTTTTTTAATTATTTTTTCGTTTTTGAATTTTGGCATCGACTCACCAGTCAAAGCCGCTTCCTCAACTTGAAAAGAATTAGCATGAATAATTCTCGCGTCAGCAGGAATTTTTTCTCCCTCACGAAGAACAATAACGTCTCCAATGACAATTTCTCGATCAGACATAATCATCTCTTCGCCATCTCTTAAAACAGTTGCCTTTCCTTTAATAAATTTTCTAAGTGCTAGGAAAGTATTTTGAGCTTTCCCCTCCTGAATCATTCCGATTACCGCATTAAAAATTAAGACCGCAACAATCACAGTTGCATCGACCCATTCTCCAATTGAAAGGACGACGACACTCGCAATAATCAAGATGTAAATCAAGGGGCTTCTAAATTGATGAAGGAAAATTACAAAAAAACTATCCCGTTTAATTTCAGGCAATTCATTAAATCCATTTTCTTCTAATCTTTTTTTTGCATCTTCACTAGAAAGACCATGTTCGCTTGAAGAAAGTTCTAAAATTATTTCTTCTGCTTCCTGAAAACAATATTTTTTTTCTTTTTTCATATCAACCAAGTTTAAAACCAATTAAAAAGCTTAGCTATAAATAAAACATACAATGCAAGATAGAACGCTCCTTCCCACATATGAATTCTCCTAGATATTCCAGAGATAATGAAAAGTAGTGTTGCAAAAGCCATTGTTGGAATACCAATTGCAAAAGTTTGAGCATCAACCTCTAATCGAGAAAACAATCCAGGCAATCCAACAACTACCAACATATTAAAAACATTGGAACCAAAAATATTTCCCAAAGCAACTTCTGATTTCTTTTGAAAAGCCGCTTTAGCTGAAACCAAAAGCTCAGGTAAAGATGTTCCAATTGCCACCGCGGTGATTGCGATTACTCCAGTTGCGATGTTCAACATTGTTGAAATTTCTATTAATGACTGGATAAGATATTTTGCTCCAAACATTAAACCAATCATGCCTACTACTAAAACAATAAAGTCTTTTGTTTTGAGTTTTGGACGAGCAACTTTTTCTTCGCTAGATTTAATTTTCTTTTTTGCAATTAGTTTTCCAGAGGATGAAACCTCTTCCCATTCCCCTGACTCTTTTCCCTCCTCTTCTTTATGAAATATAGTATATAAAAGATAAATTCCGTAAGTTATAAGCATTAAAATTGATTCCCCTAAAGTAATTTGTTTATCCCAAACAACTCCTAGAAATAAAACAGTTCCAATTGACAAAAGCGATAGATCAAGATCAATCAAACTTTTTGTAACAATTAATCGCTTTCCTATGACTGCTGATACACCAACTACTAACAAAATATTAGCAATATTAGAACCAATTGCATTTGCCGCCACAATTTCCGTTGCTCCTTGCATGACAGCAGCAAACGAAGAAACTAGCTCTGGGAAAGAAGTTCCCATTCCGACAATTATAACTCCAACCATAAAGGGAGTAAGCCCCAAAGCCAATCCAATTTTTTCTGCACTAATGATAAGCCAATCAGCAGACTTAACCATCACCACTAAAGAAATAACAAAGACGACAATCCAAATCGTTAACATATTTTTTTAAATTAAAATTTATTACTTTAATTATAGCAAAAATTCGCTTTATTATAAAATAAAAAACCCTTAGAAGGGTCCAAAGGCTTTAATCGAATGTTTCAACGCGCGTTGAAACATTCAGGGGGTTAAATTAGGGCTAAATTTGGACTAGATTTTTTGGTAATAGACTCCTCGGCCAATTTCTCCTACTTGCTTGATTATGCCTTCTTTTTCCAATTCTTCCAGATAGCGAAAAGCGGTAGTATGGGAAACATTTAACATTTTTTCAATATCATCATTGGTGACTTTTTCTTTTCCCTGCAAATATTGCAAAATCTTTTTTCGGTTTTCTTCTTTTTGTTCCAGTCTTTCTTTAACAATCCCTTGATTATCATTTTCGTTTTTTCTCAAAAACCAAGTCATCAAAAAACCTAGCGCTATTCCAAAAAGTAAGATTAATAATATTTTCATAAGGGTGTCTAAATTATTTTTTTAATTTATTAATCTTAGATCTATTTAATAAAAATGACCAAGAAACCAATTTAAGAATTATCAATCACCTCAATAGATTCAACTATTTTATCTAGTAATAAAATACTAGGTAAGAAATTTCCTTCTTTTTCAGACTCAACAGCTTTAAACGCACTATCCACATATGCTTTATACTTTTTCGCTTGCTCATTATTTTTATCCGTTGAATAAGAAGGCTTAGGTGATTGGTTATTGTTGTAAAATTCTTTCAGGTTTGGTGAAAATAAATAAACCTTAAAAGATATAAGGTATTTTTTATCTTTTGTTAAGCCCAAAAATGAATAGAAAAATCTTCCATTTGTTGGGGGTTCGAAAGCTTGTGTGTAATAATATACAGCTCTCACTCCAAAACCATCTTTAAGATTGATAAATTTAGGATGAGCAAGCAGCCCCCTTGCTGCATTGGGAATAGGGAAAATTTCTTTAGCAGCATCTTCGAGTAAAAGACTATCTAAATTATCATTTAAATTTGAAAGTGTATTTGAAATTGAATCCTTTCCGCCTTTTTTTAACTTATATTTAAGATAAGATTTATATTCTTCAAGCGGATAAATCTTTAAACTAGAATTAGTTGACGAAAAATCCGCCCATTTAAATTTATCTTTAATTTCTAATGAATAATATTTATAAGAAGGCCCACAAGCGTTCCCTACACTAGCAAAACTAAGTATGCAAGAATCAGATGCATCTACTGTTTTTTCTACTACAGAATTAGCAAGTAAATCGTATTGAAACTTAACGCCAGGCAATGCAATAGAGCTAAATTCATATTCTTCTTTATCGCTATTTTTAGCAACTTCTTTTTTTATAGTTGGCACTTGAAGAACTTCGGTTTCTTTAAACTCTTTTTCCATCGATTCTTCTTTTCCCATAAAATAAAAAGCTCCTCCGACTATGAGAGCTATTATTATAATTAAACCTACTGCTAATTGTATTGGTAATCTTTTATTCATTTTTTCTTGTCCCGTTAAATTCGCTTGTGAATATTTAACTGGGATGTTTTTATATTTACATTTTTATTATACCACGAAAAAACACCCTGAGGGATGTTGTGAGAGATAAAAAAAGCTTTGATTGAATGTTTCAACGCGCGTTGAAACATTCAGAAATAAAAAACAGGAAACAAAAAGCCACGCATATTGCGTGGCTTAATCAAGAGTTTAGTTAACTATAAAAGCTTTGGCTGTTGTTCTTCGTTCTCTTCTTTAAACCAAGAATAATATATAACTGGAATAAAAAATAACATTATAGTTCCAGAAAAAATAAGTCCTGCGATGATCGCTCCTCCTAAACCTTGCCAAAGAGGATCAGAAAGTGTAATTGGAATAAGCCCAATGATTGTTGTCAGTGACCCCAAAGCAATTGGCTCAAGCCTGCTTGATGAAGCGTCAGAAATTGAATCCATCAGATTCATTTTTGATTTCAAATTAAGATTAATTTTATCTACCAAAATAATCGAATTATTAACCACGATTCCGAAAAGAGCCAAGACTCCAATTAAAGCTGGGAATGAAAGTGGGATTCCAAAAATAGCAAAGATGATAAACACGCCTGAAAGAGCCAGTGGAATAACCAACATAACAATAACCGCTTTTCGATATGAACCTAATTGAATAACCAGCGTTGCCAGGATGAGAACAAAAGCTAAAAGCATCGCCTTCAAAATTGATTGAACGGATTCTTCATTCTCTTCATTAGCGCCACCAGTTTTCCAAAGATAGCCAGCTGGAAGATTAAGAGAATCAGCAAAAGCTTCGAGGTCTTTATTTATAGCACTGGCAGAATATCCATCTCGAACGCTAGCTGAAACCGAAATCGTTCGATTGCTGTCCTCCCTAGTAATTAAATTTGGATTTGGCATCAATTTAAAATCGCTAAAAGCCAAGACTGAAGTATTGTTCCCAATGGAAGCTAGTCCCAAAGAAGAAGCATCTTGAGTTTTTTCACTTGTTCGAAGAACAACGTCTCTTTCTTCAGACAATTCAGAAAATTTTATATCGCTATCCATTTCAAAACCATTAGTGAAAAGTCTAAGTGATGATCCAAATGTGTCATTACCAATCCCCAGCTCAGCAAGTTTTTCTTCATTGGGTTTAGCCACAATCTTAGCCGCTCCAGAATTTATAGATTTAGTAACATTAGTAACTCCAGATTCTTTTTCGAGATATTGCATAACTCTATTAGCATATGAATCTAGCGCATCTAAATCCTCTCCTAAAATTTTAATAGCAACATCTGCTCCAGCTGGCGGACCGTTAGAACGTTCAACCACAGATAATTTTCCTTTATTGTAATCCTTAGATTTTTCTCGAATATTTTCTGCGATTTCAATTGATCCAAGTTCTCTTTCCTTCTCTGGAAACAACATTAAAGTATAGAGTATTGTATCAAAACCAGAGCCTCCAGAAATATTCCCATCAGGGCCAACCTTAGCTCCCAATTGAATTTGAACAGCATCGACTCCTTCAGAATCTTTTAAACATGTTGCTAAGTCCAATGCTTCTTTTTTGGTTACTTCGAGTTTTGTTCCAAGCGGAAGCTCCACTCCAACATAAATAAAATCCATATCCGATTTCGGAAAAAACTCATTAACAACAAAGCCTAATGGGACAAGAGCAAAAGAAAATATTGAAAAAATAATCACCGCTATCAAAGTCTTTTTTCTAGCTATCGGAGACTTAAGAATTTTTTCAATAACTACTCTATAATAATCTTTAATAGTAGCAAAACTGATTGCTCCATTTTTCAAAGTCTCAAAAATTTTATCTGCAATATTTCTAATATAATAATTACTAAATATTCTCCCTACTCCGTTTACAATTTCCTTGCGAGCTACATAGATAATAAAAATTAAAATAAATGCTAACACAATTATTGGAACAAATAATGGATTACCTTTAAAAACAACCACAAAAATTCCTAAAAATACAATTGCGGTAGCTATGCTAAATAGTATTTTTACTCTTCGTGGAAAAGAAGGTCTCAAGAAAACTATCGTAAGTGGAAGAGTAATAAAAAGTCCAACAATCAAAGATCCTATCAGAGTCGCTGAAACAATAATCGGAATTGGACGGATGAACTCACCGATTAATCCTGCTGATAAAAGTAAAGGGGAAAATGCCCAGACAGTTGTAATTGTCGTTACTAAGAGAGTCACTCTAAAATCTTTCCAAACTAAAAGACCCGCTTCTATTGGAGAGAATTTTCCAGATTTGTAATAGGAAGTTATTGCAGAAACAATCACAATAGTCACATCTACTAAGAGACCTAGCGATATGAGCAATGAGAACATCGACAAGAAATTCAAAGATATGTCGAAAACTTGCATTGTAATGAAAGAAAATAAGAAAGAAAAAGGAATTGCAATGGAAGCAATTAAAGCTTGCCTAATTCCAAAGAACAAAAGTAAGACAATAAACACCAACGATATTGTTATTGAAAAATTTCTAAACAAGCTATTAAATTGCTTGTCCATTTCTTCCGCTGTTGAGTAAGCAGTCTTAACGGAAAATTTTCCTTTCTGATCTTGAATTTTTTGACTAACTAAACTTTCAACTTCGCCATAAGCCAAATCTATCCGATCATTTAAATTTCTAAATATATCAAAAGTAATTGCTTTATTAATCCCGCCTTTTCCATTAAGCAAGTAGGCACTAGACTGACCAGGTATTGGTCTTTCACTAATCGAAGCAATCTCTGAAAGTGTATAGCGACTTCCGTTTATATTGATACTCAAATTTCTCAACTCTTCCATCGAAGTCACCATGGGGTCAATAGATATGGAAAAAGATGATGTAGCGCTATCCACTAATCCTGCCGGATGAGATGATATCGCATTTTGAATAGCTTTAGAAAGAGCAAAGACATTAATTCCAATTGCCTTCATCATTCCTGAATCAACAGTAATTTGAACTTCTTGCCTCTCTATCCCCCTTGTTGCTACTCTATCAATCTTTGCCAAATCTTCAATTTCTTTTTTTAACTCTTGGGAAAATCTATTCAAAGAAACTTCATCAACGTTGGACGTTAAAGAAAAAGTCCAGATTGGTCGATTTTCAAAATCCAAAGATGACACGGCTGGATCAGTAGCATCTTCTGGGAAATTAGCGATAGAATTTACAGCTGTTTGGACATCACTTTTAGCATCATCCAAACTAACATCTGAATTAAATTGAATCGTCACCCCTGAAACACCTTCCGTAGAAGTTGAATAAAGTGTATCTATCCCTTCCAAACCTTTCACCTTATCCTCCACTGGGATTGAGACAAGAGTCTCAACATCTTCCGAGCTAGCTCCCGGTAGAACAGTTGAAATAAAAACGATAGGAATTTCAACTTCCGGATTTAAATTTCGAGGAACACTAATAAAACTAAAAACTCCACCCAAGATAAGGATGGCCATAAAAAGAATCACTATTCTTATATTATTAAAATAACCCCAAGAAAATTTTCCAAAATCTTTTGGGTTAAATTTTAATTTAGAAAGATACTCAGACCTTTCTTCAGAATTATTTTCTTCAAAATTTTCATTCATAATATTACGCTCCTATTTTGGATACTAAATCTCCATGAAAAATATTTCTGTTTAAAATAATTTCATCTTCTACATTAATTCCATCTAGAATCTGAACGAACTGACCATAGACATTTCCTAAGACGACTTCCTTGCTCTCTGCCTTACCATCAATCAATAGGAATACGTAAGATTTTTCTTGAGTTAATTGAACAGCATCAATCGGAATCATTAGCGCTGACTCATTCCCATTCTCAAGAGGAACATCAATTTGAACAAAGCCTTTATCAGTAATCATGCTTGTATATTCTTTAGGAATTGAATATAGGACTGTGTAGTGTTGATCATCAGTTGCTTCACTAGAAATATAAATTGGACGAGCCTCTATTTTTTTCTCATCTATATGAATATATGAAATTTCATCAACGGAAATAATTTTAGCCATTTGCAAAGAAATTAATATCTCCGCAGTGCTCACGTTAGCATTGCCAACGAAAGAAACCAACGGTGTCCCTGCTTGAACCTGTTGCCCAGGTCTGACATAAATTTTTTCAACTACTCCATAGGTTGGTGCAGAAGGATATTGTAAAGCATTAACAATTTTTGCCTTTTCTAAATTTAAATCAATAGTATCCTTTGCTAAATCGAGATTTCTTTTTTGAATCGTAACTTGCTTACGCGCTATTTTATTAGCTTCATCATTAGTTTTAGTAACTGAATCTCTTTGAAAGTCCAAAACATCCTCATTTTTCCCGTAAGTGATATCTTGAGTATCTTTTGTATTTTGAGCAATTTTCTTATTCACACTAGCAACGCTTGATCCGCCATAAGTATCCGTTAAAGAAACCAGCACGGTTCCTGGTGAAACTTTTTGTCCAACATAGGCATTAATATATTTTACAATTCCGCTAGCAGTTGCATTGATAGTTATAACACTATTTTTATCAACTTTAGCTGATAAGCTAAGATAAGGAATTTCACCGAAATTAAAAACTTTTGTTTCTTTGGTTTGGATAACATCTTCTTTTTTAATATCATCTGGCTTTCTCATTAGATTACCAATAAAAATTACAATAAAAAGCAATGCCAATATAGCAAAAAAACTTTTCATTGGATTGCTTTTTACCCCTTCTTTTAGGGAATTTATGATTCTTTTTAACATATGTTTAATAAATAAAATTAGATTATTAATTATACACTTACTAGCTATAAAATCAAGCAACAATCAACTGCTAGAAATAAAAAAAGCTCGCAGAAGCGAACCTTTTTTCTTTGTGCGGAGAGACAGGCCCGCCAGAGGCGGCCAAGGATTTACCCCTTCGGGGCATAAACTTCTCATCCCTACTTTTTATAATCTGCGGTGTTTTTTGATTGATGTTCGAACATTTTTTGCCGAAAATCCTGAAAATTAATTTGGACTCGGCAGGGCAAACTATTTTTCTGGGGGAATGGAATTGCCCTGCCTCGGCTTCCGTCCCGCCCGCAGGAGGGGTCTGGGGAGGAATGCGGGCGGGTTTTTGAACCTTTCCTTTTTTGTTTCCAAATTTCGTGCCAGTTGAAAACTGGCACGCCACCTAAAATATTATTTTGTCGGCGGTGTTGGAAACTCGACAACTTTACCTAAACTATCTTTTATTACTTTTCGGCAATCTTTCGCAAAATTTACACCTTTTGATTCCTTCACATATTTGGCAACACGGAAAAGGTCGGTTGTTCTTACTAAAACACAATTTGACGATTTCGCTGTATTGATACACTTGGTCGTAAATTGTTCTGCTCGTTCGGATGGTTTTGTGAGACGAAAGCCATTTCCAAATAGAATACCAATTGCGGAGTTTTCTACCTCATCTCTTTGCAAATCTTCCTGAATATTTACTGCTAGTTGTCTAAATTTATCAATGTTTATTGCGGAAGTATCTTTGCCCTCAGCCTCGCCAATAAACCGATCTCCTTCTGGCGAAGTGATAATGTGGTCTATCTCAAGATTTCCGTCGTTATAATTATCTGCCTTATAGCCTAAAATCTCCAATGCTACACCAATTGCATTTTCAAGTATTTTTCCTTTTTCAAAGAGCAAATCTTTTAATTTAATTTCCTCATCAATCTTTGTTAGTAGTTCATTTTTTTGCAAAATAAGTTTTTCAATTTCTTTCGTTTTCTTTTCAACATCTTTTTGCAAAACCTGCTCTTGGGCTAAACAAAAATCATTCTCGGTAGTCCAATTAGGGGACGGGGTTTTATCTCCGCCCTTGCGGAGAGCTTTGTCTATATCAATAAATGCTTTAACTAAAGATTTTCCGAATTGCGTTGCCTCTTTCGTCCAGTATCCCTTCTTTTCTTTTCCTTCCACTTTGTATTCAGTAAACTTTTCCTCGTCATAATTTATGGTGGGTAAGACAATCAGGTTCCCAGTTTTAACCTTAAAAATTGCTCCCAGAATTTTTGTTTTGTCTTTGCCAGTAAACAAAACTTGCGCTCCATTTATATTTTCAATATAAAGTTGATATTCTAAATTGTTCTTGAACTTTTCATAAAAATCACTAAATATCGGGTTTCCAGAAAATACAATATGCTTTCCAGAGGCAGATGTTAGCGCGCCGATATTGACTGGTAGGAAATTATAATTGCTATACATCTCGGTATGAAAAGTATTTTGACCTTTCCTCTCTGAAGATACACCACTTGCGAGCTGATATTCTTCCTTTTTAGTCAAAAGAATAAAAACATTTTTCCCCGCGCTCAAATGGTCATCCACTTCTTTTTTTAATCGTGATATTTTTTGTTTATATGTTTGTGATGCCGCGACATTGTAGCAACCACCATCGCTTGTGGTAAAACTTACCCAATCTCCCCTTGGAGATAACGAGTCTGGAGAGATCAACAAAATATCAGCGTCCATCAAAGATGAGCCATCATAAAAATCAACATAATTTTCGTCAAATGTTGGTATTGTGTATCCAATTGTGAATATCTGTTTTTCCATAGTTATTTTAATTCACACTCTGTAACTCTCAATCGCATGATGACTTAGCGATTTCCCTTCGCTCGATTATGTGTCTTACACAACATCTCACAATTTTTTACATCAGTAACACCACCTTTACTCCACGCGGCAACGTGATCGGCGTCCATATCTGCCAGAGTCCAAATCTTGTCCTTATTCGCATCGTGACCAATCGCGCAATGTGAGCAGTTTGAAACACCTTTCTTTTTTGCGGTGGCAGTTTGAGCTTCATACACTGAACGTTTTGTTGAGTCCTCAAACACTCGGACTTCAAGCAATTTTGTTTCGACTTCTCCTCCTAGAACATATTCAAAAATACCTTTGCGACTTTTTACAAAGCCGTCAGCGTAGAGTTTCTGAACGGAAGCGGACACAGCAGCGGGATTAAGTTTTTGCTTATGATATGTTTGGTAAAGTCTGTTCCATTCAAGCCCTTTCATTTCGCTCTCAACATCCGTAAATGTAGTTGAGACCCAATCGATCACGATATCAAAATGCTTTTTTAGTTCCGCAATATTTTTGTCATTGCGGTGTTTACTCATGTAGCTATCGATTGCTCCATCAGAAACCCAGTCTAGAGCTTGTTCCAAATATGCTTGGCGTTTGATATCACCTGCGATGTACGTACTCCATTTCTGGATGTTGGTATTTTGACTATTGCTAAACTCTTCGCGAGCACAAGTGACGAAAGGTCCAGAATATACTGCATTGAGGATCTCTTGTTCGGTTAATGGTACCCCTGCAATGTTAATGGTCTTAAACCAGTCTTTGATCTCAGGCTCGTCACCTTCGCACACATACACCAACAACTTAGTCTTCATGATTTGTTCACGCTGACTCTCAGCCATACCACTGTAATACTGTTCATGTCCGTTCTTATCTTTTACAGCAAATTTACCAGTGACAAAACGACCAATACTCGTGATGCGTTGTTGACCATCCAATACTTCAAACTCATCTTTACTAGCCTGATTGAAATAGATCAAACCAATAGGGTAACCCTTTAAAATTGAGTCGATTACCGCAACATCTCTTTTACCATCAGCATAAATGTAGTTACGTTGATACTCTGGCTGAATAGTTAATTTACCAGAGAGACCGAACAAGCCTTTTCCTTCAAGCTCGTTATAGACGAAACCGTCGCAAACTTCTTTTATAGTGATGTCATTTTTTAAGATTGTTTTCATAATTAATTTTTTACGGTTTATAAATTATTTGGCTTTATGGTTGTGAACATCATAAAACTAGGGTCTGAATTTTCTTTATAATCCAAATTTTTATAAATATAGTTAATTTCTCTAAAAGGAGATTTAAACTTCTTATACCATTTAATACCTTTAAATTTACAAACAATTATTGGTTTATTATCCTCACTATCATGATTTCTTACATAATCTATCCATTCAAATGGCACTAACCCTGCAGGAATATTTTCATCATTTGACCTTAAAATAAACTGGACTCCATATTCTGGTATTATTGTATACAATTCGGCACCCTGCTTATAATATGACTGATTTGTGTAATCCGTTCGTAATGGATGATATTTTGAAACATCTGCTAAAATTACACTTGAGTAATCTTTTAATTTTCTTATTTCTTCTGTAATTTTGATTTCATGTTGATATTTTTCTTTAGCTGATAATTGCTTCGATAATTTATGGACACAAATAGTGATAATAATACCTACCACAATACTAATGATTGCAAATAAATTATCCCAAAAATTAAATAGGTAATTAATTTCCATAAAATTATTTTTTCTTGTGTTTAATAAACAATTTTTTAAAAGTTTCTTTGCCATTTACGTAAGTACTGCGTCCGTAAATTCCATCAGGGTCTTGACCGATTCCTCGGTTTGCACCAAGTATTTCGAATTGGGCAGAAGAATATTTATCCATAAAACTAATCGGTACACCCATAACGCCATCATAGTCGCTCGGGATTGCAACTACATATGAAATATCGATAGCATCATAATTATCATATGTATCGTATGATTTTTTACCTTGCATTTTTTTATTAAACTTTAAATTATCAGCCATGCTCATTAAGTTGAGTGGTTGGTGTCGTCGTCCATGATCCAAATTAGTATACCAACGTACTCCTTGAACTCTTGTAATATAAACTTTTTTACCTTTTTCATTTACTTTAATTTCACGTACTTGATCTAAATTGGCTACAGCTTCAGGTATTTCATAAAACATAGCTCCGCCATTCACCTTAGCGTTGTTACCAAACCATACTTTGTTTGCTTTTATCATTGGAAAAATTTCTTTGTAGGTAATAGCGTTCATATTTCCTATTATCAGGAACTTTTTATCAAACTCAAACAATTGACTCATGTATTCACGAAATAGACTAAAAGGTGGATTTGTTACCACAATATCGCTTTGTTTAAGAAGTTCTATACATTCTTCACTTTGAAAATCCCCATCGCCTTCAAGCGGTGTCCATTCATTATTTTTGTTGGCTTTTAACTGCTTGGCAATATCTTCAAGCGTAAAGGAACCGTCTCCGTCGATATCACCAACCTCGTTGATAATAAATTTATTGGCAGTGATTTTTGGTCGTCCTTTTGATTTTGGGAGAGTCTTGTCGTCGCCAAACAATCTCAGCTGCGAGTTGGCTACTGGTGAAGGTTTATAGCTGGTTGAGATAAGTTTTTTTAATCCTAGACGATTAAAGTTTAGGACAAAATAACGAAAAAAGTTACTCTCGAAAGGATCGTCGCAGTTGCTGTAAACTACCTTACCCTTGAAAGTATTAGGATCATACTCAAGATAAGATTCGACTTCTTTTTGAATATCAGAAAACTGAGTATAGAACTCGTCATTTTTTGCTTTTTTTGCATTTGTAAGGTTTTTGTTTGCCATAATTTTACCTCATTAAATCATCAAGCGAAACGCCGAGAGCATCCGCAATCTTTTTGACTGTATCAATAGTGGGGTTGGGAGTTGATCCAGCTTCTATTTTGGCAATCGTATGAAAAGCCAAATCTGCTTTTTTTGAAAGCACATCTTGAGAAATACCGAGCTTGTTCCGGTATTTCTTTATATTATCCCCAATTGTTGTTTTTTCGTTTGACATATTCGTATAGTTTTACTATTATAGTTGTATAGTATTAAAATCATCACTTATCAAGAGTTAGTATATGAAATTTTTAGCATTTAGTCAAACAAATATTTTAGGGAGTTCCTTGGCGTTGCCCGCGAATGGGTTGGGTGGGTCAAGAGCAACATCTCTCTCGGTGATGCATTTTGCTTTGCAAAATACGAAATTCGGAAACGAAAAAGGAAAGGTTCAAAAACCCGCCCGCATTCCTCCCCAGACCCCTCCTGCGGGCGGGACGGAAGCCGAGCGGGGTGAGAAGCGAATACTTGGAGCTTCGCAAGGTCGGAGCGCGACGGCGCGAGACGGGGTCGCGAGATTTTTCAGCAGAAAAATACTTGTGACATTCCATTCCCCCAGAAAAATAGTTTGCCCTGCCGAGTCCAAATTAATTTTCAGGATTTTGCTCAAAAAATGTTCGAACATCAATCAAAAAACACCGCCAAGTTTCACTTTTTGTGAAATCGTAAGAAATAGCCTCGGCGCAAAGCGCCTCGGCATGGTATTTTTCCGCAATTTTAAAGGCATTTTTGAAATCGCACGCCAGCGTGCGGTCGGCAATGCGGAAGTTCCTGTGCGAAAGCACAAAGAAAACGAAGTTTTAAGAACCAATCTTTTTTCTTTCGCTTTGGGCGAAAGGTTGAGCGTATTTTTGCCCCAGGGCACACTCTCTTGCTTCGCAATTCACCTTGTCTTTAATTGCCCAAAAACTAACCCAAAAACAATATGGACAACATAAATTTACAAACCAAAAAGTTTTTCCTCTATGCCCGCAAATCCACGGACGAACCTGAAAGGCAGGTTTTGAGTATTGAAGCGCAAATTTTCGAACTGAAAGAATACGCCCGGAAAGAAAATTTGCAGATCGTCCGTGAATTTGTGGAAAGCAAAACCGCCAAAGAACCGGGGCGAGAAATTTTTAATGAAATGGTGGCAGGCATAGAGAAAAACGAAGCAGAAGGAATTTTAGCGTGGCACCCTGATAGATTGGCGAGAAATAGCATAGACGGTGGACGAATAATTTACTTGGTGGATACTGGAAAAATAACCACGCTAAAATTTCCAACTTTTTGGTTTGACTCAACACCGCAAGGAAAATTCATGTTGTCCATAGCTTTTGGGCAATCAAAATACTATGTGGATAATCTTTCGGAAAATATAAGGAGGGGTATTCGCCAGAAATTGCGCAATGGCATTTGGCCCGCCTGGGCGCCACTTGGTTATATAAACGACAAAAACGCTCGCTGTATCGCTGTTGATAAGGAAAAGGCAAAGTATATCAAGCGGGCTTTTGAAATGTACTCAACTGGCGAATATCCCCTCGCTCAACTCCGAAAGATTATCAATTCCTTGGGCTTGGTTGGTAAGAAAGGCAAAATGCTTTCCGTTTCAAATTATCAGTATATGCTCAAGAATAAAATCTATTTTGGAATGATTGAATATAACGGAGAATTATATGACGGAAAGCATGAACCGATTATCACAAAGAAACTTTTTGATTTATGCCAAGAAGTGATGGCGAATAAAAGCAAACCGAAATCGCCAAAGCTCAAACCTTACACTTACAGAGGATTTTTCCGTTGCGGAGAGTGCGGTTGCTTCATCACCACCGAAACACAAAAGGGTCATAATTATTTGCGATGCACCAAACGGAAAAATCCTTGTTCGCAAAGATACGCAAGAGAGGACGCCATCACTTCTCAAATAAAAGAAGAAATCAAAAAAGTTTCTTTGTCTTCCGCTTGGGTCAATGCTTCAATAGAATATTTTGAAAAAGAAAAAATGGATATTGCCCAAGCGGAAAGCTCTTTTGCTCAAAAGACGAGAGATGAGCTTGTGCGGGTTGAAACAAAACTTGATCGCCTGCTCGATTTACAACTGGAAGGCAGTTTGTCGCAAACAGAATATGCTACCAAAAAGCACAAGCTCATTCTCGCTAAAAAATATTTTCAGGAGAAAATCTCTGCTTTTGAGCGAAAGAGCAATAATCGGTTCGAACTTGCCATTGCCTTTCTAAAAGAAGCCAACCAAGCCGAAAAATACGCTCAACAAGAAAATCCCGTCGCGGGACGGGATTTTCTCAAAAAGATTGGTTCGAACTTCCGCATTGCCGACCGCTTTT
>Ga0222628_1000246_pt1 | contig 25940 bp, 60 predicted proteins | sample AntAcemetageno95_FD_179860 | JGI IMG/M metagenome (GOLD analysis project Ga0222628, IMG submission 179860) | Saline water microbial communities from Ace Lake, Antarctica - #95 | ecosystem: Environmental > Aquatic > Non-marine Saline and Alkaline > Saline | place: Antarctica: Ace Lake | collected...
TGTTTGTTCTAGATGGGAGTCAGTATTATTACCAAAAAAGGTAACCTTTAATAATTTAAAATAATAATAAATAATATATAATAATAAGTACCCCACTTTACACCAAGTTATTATTTTAATTATTTTAAATTATTTAATTTTAAATTATTTTAATTATTTTAAATTATTTTAGGTAAAATGGGTAAAATTAAAACGGTTATTATTTAATATTATTTTATATTATTTTAATTATTTACACGGTTATTATTTTATATTATTTTATATTATTTATTGTATATTTTTTATAACTATTTTAGGTTGTAAAAACCTTATTTATAAATATTATAAACAGTTTATTTTTTACCATTATAAAATACCTTAATTATAAAAATTATAAGAAAGCAAAATAAACCTTGTATTAATATTTTAATAGTATAATATAGGGGTGTAAGGTGTTAACAACTATTTAATACATAAATGGTACGGTATTACTTAAAAACCCCGTATACACTAAAAAAGTAGGTGTTTAACATTAAAAATACAACTAATACAAGTAACAAAGTTAACAAAGTAAACAGTACAACGGTAAAAGTAAATATTAACCAAGTAAAACCCCAAGTTACATATATAAAAAGGGTTATACAAAAATATTTAGTTAGTAATAAACTAGTACATATTAATAGTACTAAAACAAAACCCCAAAGTATAAAGTTAACTAGTACACAAAGTACAAAGTTACAAGTACTAATTAAAAGTACTATTAAGGGGTTAGTTACTAACCCAAACTATTTACATACTACCGTACCCCAAACACAGTACATTACTAACCACTTAAATACACACACTGTTAAGTATTTAAGTTAATTAAGTAACAAGTAACAAGTAACAAAGTTAACACCTTACACACCCCCAAAAAGGGGGTTTTTTTTACCAATTTTTACCCATTACAAAAAATAAAATAATTAAAAATAATTAAAATAATTAAAATAATATAATTAAAAAATAATTAAAAATAATAAAAAATAATTACCAAAAAGCATGTACAACAAAACACTTTAGCTCTGTAGTGTGCTCAAGTGTGTGAGACACAGATACTTTTGAAAATGCAAATCTGATTATCATCAATTTCGATAACGACTGGGTGTCAACAACCGTCAACTCAAGTATCTCACTTCTGACACCTTTTCTACGTCAGTGTCGGTACGTCGGTATCTACGTCAAGTCAGGTATCTCACTTCTGACGGACTTCAATATCACGTCGGTGTCGGTGTCAACAACCGTCAGGTCAGGTAGCTCGCTCTGAGCGTATTTTCATTGTCGACAACGACCCTATCAAATGGGAAATAAAAAAAGGTATATATAATATATACCTTTTCTTATATGATTTAAAAGTTTGTAAGTGGTTCACCAAAGACCATATCAAATGAAGTATTAATATTTACATTACATTCAGTTATGATATTTTGTTGTAGTTCATTTAGGAACCCTAAACTGTAATAATGTGTAGTTTCACCTTTGAACTCTTGGTGTGTTTCAATACTGATTAGTTGTACACAACATAATGGTTTTTTGTTTTCAAATAACCCACTTGGTACAAATTCAAATGATACTATGTTACCGTTTTCTAATGTGATAAACCAACTTACGTTTTCAGGGTTGATTGGGGTACTAGGTATTACATTTTTGTTAATTTCATATTTGCATTTTATTAAGTAATTAACACCTGTATCAACACTGACATTTACACTACTACTTACTACATTTTCATTTACTAACTTGTTTATTTTTTTCATTTTTGAACCTCCTACGTTCATTTAGTTGTTAGGGTATAAATAACCCTACACCTTATTATACTTGATAATGGGTTGAAACACAATAGTTAAAAGTGAACGTTGGTAAATAATCACTTTCGACTATGATAGTATCTGGTTAGAAAAAAAAGGGTATATATATATATACCCTAATCAAATTGGAAATTGTAACGTTCATCCGCTTCACCACAGATATTGCACATTTGAACTCTTAACTGGTGTACATAATCATCTGAATCTTTTTGTTGTTCCGTTAAGAACCTTGTGTGTTCGTCGTATTCGTTTGCGAAACCTTTGTATAACAGTTTCAATGTAGATAATTTTACCTTACTTAAACTAAATTGTACTATTTCATTTTCGAACATATTTACTACCACCTTTGTTTTTTTATTTTTAACTATACTTAATTATACCACGAACACGTTGACACTACAATACTTTTACAGGAACAATTAAATATTTTCGCTGTCGACTAAGATATTAGTTACTTTAATTAGTTCAAGCTCAGGCTCCATTTTCATTGTCGACAACGATGGACTCCTATTCGACAATGACCAACCTTTACGTAACGTCAATGTGGATAACTATGTGGATAACTTTTGTATTCGTTAGAGAACACAAATTGATTATTTCCTTCCTTTCGTGAGGGGAAGTACGTCAGAGTTGGTATCTCAGAAAAGATACTCCACCAATTGAGCACCGTTTTTTATTTCATTTTCGACTATGATTTTTTCCCTTTTGATTACTTTCTTTCCTTTTTAGCTGTTTTTCGTTGCTTTTAGCATTTTATTCTTAGTTGACTAGTCCCACCGTAAGGACCACCGTCAAGGACAGTACGTCAAGTGTGACATCTCACTATTGATGGGTGTTCCACTGTGACCAACCGTCAGGGTAGGTACGTCACTTCTGATACCTCACTTTTGATGGGTTTATTGACTAAAATATACTACTTTTCATATGTGATTTTTCCCTTAGTTTAAGGTTCAAAAGTTGTTTCTAAGAACACATTAAATTAATTGACTTTTTTGACCAAATTATCTATTTTAGTGAGTCGAAATTAATACTTTTTCTTTTTACACTTTTTCTGTCTTAAATTGTCAATATAAGTACCTCACTTCCACTACTATACAATGTATAGTAGTAATCATCAAGGCAGTGTGGATAACTCTGTGGATAACTCTGTATTTTTAGGAACACAAATAAATCTCTTATAATCCTTTTCGATAAGGATATTATTTTCCAAATGTGATTTTCGGGACCAATCGATCCGAAATAATGCAAAATCACTTTTGACTTATTTTAAGTCATTTTCGAGTCTGAGGTCCTCTTTAGAGAGCAACAAAGTGTCAACAGTTGTACCTCACTTTTGCTCGATACTTACCCCCTGTGGTAATCGGAATTCGTCCCTTTATGTAAGGACCTTCATTTTCGACTAAGAGTGGTTCATTTTCGATGTTGAGGTGGTCGACGTTGCTCCTTAGAGGCTCACAGTCGATACTGATGGTGTCATTGTCGAGTTTGAAGAGGTCAATGTGGATAACTATTTTGTCAGATTAGAGGACTTTTACAGGGGGTGTCATTGTCGAAAGTGATGTGTCATCAAATAGAATTTTCAATTATTGTCTTATTTATTTGGTTTCTTTATGATCTTTGTGGGTCTTGGTTGGGGTCTTCCGTATCTTGGTGTCGTTATCGGTATCAGTGTTCTACCGTAATACACAGTACCATAGAATACACAGTACTATACATCATATAGTACTATATCATATCGGTATCCATCGGTTATTGGTATATTATCCTATGTTATAATAAGAGTATTCACAGTAGGTGGGAGTAGTCTTTTCCCGCCGCGCCCCGTCAGCTCAGACACTATCTTTTGATAACTGTTTTATATACACTATTTATACCTTATGAAACCGCCCTAAAAAGGGTTGTTTTTCCCACCCTAACGGGTTAATCACAACTATACCATATTATATACCTAAAAATTAGCACAAGAATACTTTTAATTGTTCTTAAAATTACTTGTGTTTCACCCCTTTATCAAGTATAATTAGGTGTAAAGGTAAAAAATAGCAACAAAAGGAGGTTCATATGTATACAAATGTTGAATTTAAGTTAATTGAAATGAATGTAATTGAAACAAGAATCAATACCTTACCTGAACTTGAAACATTAGTTTATGGAACAGGTATACAGTATTCAGAACAACTTGATATACCGTACCCAAGTGAAGGGCCAATCACCAATGAATATGTAAACCGTTTAGTAAATGGTCTTATGGAACAGGGTGGTACAATGATACCATCAATACTACCAAATAGGGTTTATATCAAACTAGATGGGTTTATTTACACTATTAGTAACCAAATGAAATTAGGGTTTAGTGGTTTTGAAACTGTGGTTGTGTGCCAATGTGACCCAAGTGTGTTAATCAATTATTTAACAAGTTGGGGTTTTGATATTGATGATACTAAACCAAATATTCATATAACATTTTGATTAGTGGTATTTTACCACTTTTCTTTTACCCGCCGCGCATTCTTTGTCGACAAGGATTATTTTACAATAGTCAACAAAAGTACTTGTAATTCAACCCTTTATCAATTATAATTAGGTGTAGAGGTAAAGTATTATCTTTATAAATAAAAGCAAAGGAGAACGGTAAATATGGAAAACAATTTAGAAGAACAAGTATTATTTAATGCAATGCAGCAAGTTGGTCTTGAAATTACAAAAGCAGCCTATAATCATTATATTAAGTATGTTACTCGTAATGAAGCAGAAACAGTATACAATGGGTTTATTGACTACACTGATTGTAGTTTAGTTAGATATGTTGAATTACTAACTACACTTGAAGACAATCATGTTATTGTATTAGTAACAAGAAAAGATGGTACGAAACAAAACTGTAACATCACATTATTCTAATAGGAGGTTAATTATGTATAAAAGAGATTACGAACAAATAGACGATAATCAGTTTGTTATTGTTAAGTATTATTTCAATCAATATGCAAGTGGTATTTGTGGGGTCACTAAACATCAAACAATTCATTCGCCGCAAAATGGTTGGGACAGTCAAAAAGAAGCAATAGGTTATGCAAAAGAAAAAGGTTTCAGACGATACACAAGAAACGGTATTGATGAAGGTTATGGTGAAGTTGGTTGTGTCGTATCAAAGTATTGGGTAGTTAGGAAGAAAAACGCACATACGAAATTAAATAGTTATGATTATGTTAGTTATGAATTAGTAAAATAAATCAAGGTAAAGGGTTGTAATTCAACCCTTTATCACTTATAATTAGGTATACAATAAAATATAAGGAAAGGAGAAACTCAAATGAATAAAGATGATATTGCATTTGTTCAAAGTTTAGATGTATCAATGTACTCACAGAATACGCAACACAGTATGATATGGTCATTATGTTATGATTATGTAAATATGGAACACAGTGAATTAAGTAGCAGTGCAAAAAGCGATTTAAGAAACCAAATGGTCGCAATGAAAGAGGGAAAATAGAATGGCTAAGAAAACTACATTACCAGAAAGATTACAAACACATTACGATAATATTGATTTTACAGGTAAAGGTTCTATTATCAGTAAAATCAGAGCCTATTGTAAAGGAAAATCATTAAGAGTTTATTCAGATGCACACAATAACAATAGAACAGTCAACACACCATTAATTACATACGATAAAGTATTCTATGTGAATTATGTTAAAAACTATAAATAAGGAAAAGGAGAAATAAGATGATTAAAGAAGAAATGAAAAATGTACAAACATTTGAAAACTTATTAGATAATCATACCGCACTACAAGAATCAGTAGAAAACGAAATGTTTGTCGATAATGAAGCACTACTTGGTTTTGTTCGCGCCGTTGGTGAGTATGTGTTAGAAAACGGTGTTGAAGCAGCAGTAAGTGTTATTGAAACCGATTTAGATATTAACTATTAAGAAAGTTTTAAATAATCACTTTAAACTGTTGTATTTCAGTTAGTTTCGTGTTATAATTAGTTATAAAGGTAAGGTATTTCAAAACTTACAAAAATCTTAGAAGAAAGGAGAACAATACACTATGGGTAAGAAATTAGAAACTGCACCAACGAACAAAGTTAATAAAGTTAATGTTGATGTTGTGAAAGTTACAATGGGTTCTGTGAAACCACCTGTAACATTCGTTAAACGAAGATTACACAAATTCTTAGTATCAAATAAACTTAATGCGAAAACTTCAACAGCAACTAAACCTGAAAGTATTAAATTATCAGAAGAACAAGTTAAAACTGTTGAAACAAGTATTAAAAGTTTCGTTAAAGAAATGGTTACGGTATATACTCACTTAGGAACGCCTCAAGTAACATACATACGAAACCACATAAATACTCACCAATCGCGTTACATAAAATAAGAATAAAGAATAAGGGTAGTGTTCATACCCTTTTTCTTTTATTGTTAAAGATGTTCATCATAAAGAGGTATCAAATATGGTTAAACTCGTTAGGAACGGTTTTTTAGGTGTGTCAAAATCCTTGTGGGTTTTTGTCAGGTGAGGTATCTCACTATTTACGTCTTTGTGAGTAGATTTAAAAGTGTATCAATTCGTATGTGGATTTACGTCAGTATAGGTATCTCACTTTTTATGGGTTTTTAAAAACGCCTTTGTGAGTGTTAATTTTTCCCGCCGAAAACTTCGGTGTCCAACCGTCAAGTCAGGTATCTCACTTTTTATGGAGTTAAGATATTAGTTATTTCGGGATTATTTGTAAATAATCGTTTACATAGTAACACTTATCAATTATAATTAAGTTGTAATAAAAAATAAGGTTAGGAAGAAGGAATAATATGAAGTTTATAAAAAGAATAATATTTGAAAGAGAACTATGGAATGCATTTACTGTTGGATTTGTAGTTGCTACAGTAATTTTTATAATCGCAGCTTTATTAGTTTATTAGGAGGAGAAATAGTATGGAAAAAATAAATTGTAGTGATGTTAATGATTGTGAAACTTGTCCTGCAGTTAATTGTAGAATAAGAAAAGCACCACAAATGGAAAAATGTAAGGACTGTGCCCATCAATATATTTGTTGCAATCCTGACTATTGTTATAAGGAGGAAAAATAATATGATAGTTATCTGGATAGGAATAGGAATGATAATAATAATTGCTATATCATTTATAATTGGTATAGGATTAGCAATATTAGAGGAATATCATGGCTAAAAAGATAACAAGAGTAGAACAATTGCGCAGAAAGTACCCAACAGCAACCTTTATTAAGGATTGGAATGGGCTTAGAGCAATTGAGAAAGAGTCAGCCACACATATACTAACGATAGGCGATTGTAATGGTTGGTTGAAGTACAAAGGTAAGGAAAAATACAATAAAGATAAGAGTTATAGCATTCAAGTGGTTAAACTTAGTCATTATTTAACTACTCACACTTTTTACGGAAAAGGAATGTTTGCACAATCAACAAAGTTATTACAGAAATGTGGTTTCAATGTTATATTAGATAATTGGGACGGGAAGGAGGAATAGTATAGTGGAAAATACTTGTCAAAACTGTGGTGGGGAATTGATACCGTATATGGAAGCATTCTTAATCTGTACTGATTGCGGTAACCTACACGACCACGATGGAAGTGAACTATAATAAATGTTCTAGTAAAGTACTTGTATATCAACACTTTATCAAGTATAATTAGTGTATACATAAAGGTATATATAAAATAAGAAGGAGGAAAGACAATGATTAAGGTTGGAAGTAGAGTAAGAAGTAATAAAGATGCTGAAAATTGTGGTAGTTACAAAGGTAAGATTGAAAAAGGGAAAGTGTATACTGTTACAAAATTCACAAAAGCTGATAGTAGTTACCGTGACTGTATACACGTAGATAATCAAGAATTTGGTTTCTTTAAACACGACTTCACAGAACTAATACCATTAATATTTGAATATCGTGTATTTGTTAGAACAAAAGAAAACGGATATACGGACATAAAAAAGGAATTTTGTGAAAGCTTTGATAAACTTGATGAAGCAGAAGATTACTGTTCAAAATCATGTACTAGTAATACTCAAGGTGCATTAAACTATAAAATAATTCACAGTGAAGAAAATGTATTTGAGTTTTACTTAGATGAAGATGATGAGTATGGTGCAATATATAACATAGAAAAGTACGAACTTAAAACATTAGATAGATTACAAAAATTAGCATACAGAACAAGGAAACAACTTGAAATGGGTGTAGGAGATAATGATTGGGATGCTTTTGTAGACCCTCCAGATTGTGTTGAAGAGTGGTTAATTAAGAAATTAGAAGAGTTCTGTAACCTTATAGAGGAAAAATGAGTTACATATTTCCTTTATTATACACTCTAAAGAACTCTGACACTAATCAAATAGCGAACAATTACACCCTTAGTAGTCACGCAAAGCAAAGAATAAAAGAGAGATTTAGTTATTCAAAATATAAAAGTGTAAAAAAGGCAATCGCTGGTAGTAAGTTATCATATGTAAACAACGATGGAACCATCACTGTTGGTTTAGATGATGGTAGTGCGTTTAAGTTTGCACAGCCTGCTATTAAAAATAGAGTATTTCATATTATTACTTATCATGAACCAAGTGCAAACAAAAAAAGTCTTAAGAAAAAATTAGAATTAACCCGAAAAGGGTATAGGAGGTAACAAATGAAAACAATTAAAGAATTAGGAATTAAAGTAAAGCATCATGAAGACGGGTTTGAATTTGATATAACAGAATACAAAGGTAAAACTGATGTCAAAGATGTTACAATGTTATCTATTCACGAAATATTCGGTTCTATGGTAAACGAATGTATGAATATGGACATTCCTACAAAGGACAAAGAAGTTACTGTTGCTAACATAGTTGATGTATGGAGTACTAAAATACAAAGAAAGTTAACGTATGATACTATGAGTTCAACATTGTTTGAGATGATGAAATAATGTCAGTAAAACTAAGAAGAACAAAAGCACAAGAACAACAATTATTTCATGACTTATGTACAGGAAAGAAAGATGATTACGGTTTATTTGACGCATTAAATGAAATGGACGGTAATAATAGTAGGAACGGTAATCCACCTACTGACGAAGCGGGGTTCTTAGACCTGAAAAACATTAACACATTTATTGATTGTTTCCATAAAGCAAGTGAAGTATATGGTTTTGAATGTATGAAAAGATTTATAAATACATAAAGATTATTTAAAAGTTATCAAGGTAAGGTGTTGTTTATCAACACTTTTCGTGGTATAATTAAGTATAAAGTTAGTTAAAATCAAAAGGAGGAATACATTATGACATTATTAAAAGAATTAACAAAGCACGGTGACAGTTTACACATAGCAGACAATGAAGAAGTCTCAGGTTATTTTGAAGGTTTAGAAGAACTACCTAACATAATGGAAATAGTAGAAAAAACACCTACTAATCCTGAATGGAAGATAAACTGGATTAAAGTACCATTCGGATACATAGTAATTAGTGAAGACGATTGTGGTGGTATGGATTGTATGTTCGTAGACGATGATAAAGTATTAACAGTATTAGAAGGAAAGTTTTATACTAAAGAAGGTATTACATATGATAGAATTAAACAACTTCGAGACGGTGATTATATAATACAAAAGGATGATAGTGTATTTCTACTTGATTTCGTTACCCAATGGGGTCAAGAAACTGAAGGTACTGGAATTATGTTTAGTTCAATACCAAATGCAAGTCATGCTTATTTGGAAATGAATTAGGTGGTAATAAAAATGTCAGAAAGAAAAAAGATTGATAGAGAAATGTTAGAAAAGATGTTTGAATTTGGTTGGTACAGTGCAGGAATGAAAAGTATGACAGATAAACAATTAATAAAAGATATATTAAAATGTCAAGATATAAACTTATCAGAAGGTTACCGTTGGTTAGATTATGATACTGTACAAGAATTGAAAGGATTGTTAGTATGAAGATATCAAAAGAAGTAAGAAGAAAACAACTTAAAGATTATTACAAAATAAGAGATGAACAGTACGATATTGCAGGTAATGGATTCTTTTTCGCATTTAGTAACAAACAATTTGAGGAAAATAAAATAGGTAAAGAACCATTTGTCAGTCACGGTAATGGTATGTATTCAAGTAAAGACGGTGCAAACGAAAGAGTTCGTCACTTAAATAACTATGGTAAGAATAAAAACCAAAAAATTAAAGATAGTATTCACTCGTATGTGTACTTTGATTACGAATTTGGTAACCACGAATGTGTATACACAGGAGAATACGATGAGGCTTATGAATTAACAAAAGATGTATATGGAAAAGAAGAAGCAGATAAAATAATAAATGATAGAGAATATATTCAACATTTATTTAAACTGCATGAGTGTTTCTAATGAATAAATTATTGTGTATAATGACAGACGAATGTTACGACCAATTTAATTTGTATGTGCTAATAAATGAAGACTTTGACATAGCAGCTTTTGAACGTAAAATTATGGAAGTTCATTATGTTAATCATGGAGCAATGTATAGTGATGAAAATGGTGATGAACTGTACCCCAAAGATGTAGAGGGTAATGAAATTAATGAGAGTTGGGACGAATACTTATTTAGAATATTAACTGAAGAAGGTAAGATAGTATATAAATTAGAAGATACACTGATTGGAATGTGGTAACTGATGGCTAAAAGTAAAAAGAGAAAGAAAAAAGTTCCCTATTCAAATGTTAAAATAAAGACAATGCACTGTTATATGTGTAATGGATTAGCACCTGTCTTTATTTTAGGTGATGTAAGTACTGATAGTATCAAAGACGGTTCGCTGTTTAAGTGTAAACAATGTGGTGAACAGTGGGTTACAGAAAAAATAAAATAATCACTAAATATACTTGTAATTCAACCCTTAATCACTTATAATTAAGTGTACATAAAAAAAGGAGGAAACAAATTATGATACTAGTTAAAAGTTGTGACCAAATGCATAATGATATTACATTAGATACAAAAGAAGAATACCAAGATTTAATGAGTGAGCGTTCTTACTACCACAAAGTAATCGACACTGAAACACACGAGTACTTAAAAGACCACACATTAAGTATCGAGAAAAGTTTCTTAAGAAGAAAACGTAGTAACGGAACAGTATTCACAATACCATTAGTAAAAATATTCATTGATGGTAATGATACAACATTAAACAAAATATTCAAAAAGTATTGGTCTTAAGAGAGGTAAGGTAATATGGAAAAGAAGAAAACGATAATAGAAAACGAGGTCGAAGAAATATTCGACCTTGAAGACGGTGAATTAGAACAATCATTGATGGATTATTATGAAGAAGGTTGGGAAAAAGAAGATAACTACCCTTATAAAGTAGATAAGGAAACATTCCAAACTCGTTTTGGTTCAATATATCCAGGAAGACGCTTACTATGTGTTCAACTAGATGGTTTCAGTCATAGGGTTTATATGGATGACGGTCCAGGAACACCAATGTATATTGAAAGAGTTAACTGCGCACCAGAACAAAGAGGTAATGGAACTAATACAGTGAAAGCTAAGAAGTTCTTTGAAGGTTACTTCAATTATATGTATTAAGGTAATGCAGTAGAATATATATTTGTAGAGAAACCAACTGAGTAAAGGATTGTTCGGGTAGGTGGTATAGTTACAAACCACCCCCCAGTTTCACTGTTACAAGTAAAATTACACCCCCTTTTCATGTATATATCACGGGGTGTAAGTTTGTGTTGTTGTAAGAACCTTTACAAATAGTCACGTTTACCTATTGTAATTCTTTGTGTTATCAATTATAATTAAGGTAGTTAAATAAATAAGGTTAAGGAGGAAACAGATTATGAAATTATTAAGTGTGTTCCCATTAACAGGGAATCAAGATTGTAGTAGGAATGGAATTGTTAATCGTTGTGCAATAGAAGATTACTGCGGTGGTATTATGAACTTGGTAGATGGAACAAACGCAGAAATTAGCGAATGGGCAAGTAAACAAAGTGCTGATACGTTAAGTAGAACATTAGTATTAGTTAAAAGAATATTATGGGGGGAACAGCATTGGTTCGTAGTACCGTATCAATTACCTAAAGATAGAAGTAGAGGTATTAGAACATTTGGTGGAAACTTTGTAAGTACAAGTGATAGTAGATTTAAAGAATATACACCTCACGGTTTAGGTTATCCTTTACCAGCACACGATAGATTTGAAACACAAGAAGAGTACGATACATTGTGTCGTTAGGAGGAATAAGAAATGGAACAAACAATTTATGTCAGTGGAGTTAAGGTAGAATGTAATCTTAGTTGGGGTAACGAAGAAGAAATGATTCAAGGAGCAACTAAAGATATACAAGGTTTGATTTATTGTGGGTACTTTGATAGTAGTAATGTAGACTATATTGAACTTGACGATGACTCGTTATGGTTAGTTGCAAAACCAGACCAAGACTATATATCAACAGGATACTATAATTGGATTGTCAATTATGGAACTGCATATAGTATGTTCGGACCTTATCCAAACAAGTTAGTTGCAATGTACAGTATGACAGGCGAAATGCCTGAAGGCGAAGATTGTGAAACTGGATACAAATGGTTATTAGAAGCACAAGAATACTTTGAATGGGACGAAGAAGAATTTAAAGGCCACGTGATAAGTTATCTTGGTGAAGAATATTTTATGAGGAGGAATAAGAAATGAAAAGATGCCCAAACTGTAAAACAGAATTAAATGAAGAAACAGTAAACGAATTCAATACCATTTCATCTTATATATGTAAGATAGAACTTGATAGTAATGGTGAAGTTACAGATGGTAGTATTATTGACGGTTACACTAATAGTAAAGATAATAAATACTATCACGATTGTGGAGTAGAGTTTGATGAGTTTGAGGAGGTAGAATAGTGGCTAAAATGATTACAAAAGAAGTATTAGAAAACCTAAAGAAACACCCATATTTAAGTAAGGACGGTCAAGGTTTCGACGCCGTAGTTGAAGTTTATATATTCAACCCTTATGGTGCAGGTAGATGGTTAATAACTGAACTAGATGAAGTTAGAGACAACGGTCAAATTATATGTTTCGGATATGTTAATTACAACGACCAAGACGCTGAATTTGGTAGTATTGATTTAACACAACTATCAGAATTACAAGTAGATGTTTATGGAATTAGTATGCCATTAGAAAGAGAACTACATTCTAAAGGTAAGACGATTAGACAAATAGAAGCAATACACGGTCACACAGTATGAAACTAAGAAAGTTTATTAAAGAGAATGATGTATGTGTTGATATTTATGTTAAGGGACTTGATGTATTAGATGCAAGTACTGAAACAGGAGAAGTTGGAAAAGAAATGTTTACTGAAAGAGGTTACCAAAGATTTGACCAATTTTTAGACGCAAAAGTAGTAGACCACCTTGAGTATCAAAAAAATGGTAATATTCATATTTTAATGGGTGGTACTGAGAAAGAAAATAACGAATGGCTTAATAGAGATTTATACGATATAGTAGAAGAAATAACTTATTTTCAAGTAGCAATGGCAGGTGGTATTAGTCATGCGAATTATGATAACTGGTTTAAGGAGTGATTGGATGGTAAAAGACATTGAGTATTTAATTACAGTATCAACGGCATTTGCAGTAGCTTATATGCCATATGAATTAATGAGTGAATACGGTGGTAATATTGCAGAAGCATCAATTAAGCGCCGTGAGATGTTAGAATCATTACCACTTAATGAACTACTTAAAGAAATTAAATGTGTGTTAGAAGACGATATTGAGGCGGATATGGGTACACTTCAAGAAGCGTGGGACAACGTCGTTATCGGTATGCTAAAGGAAGAAGTAATTAAAGTACTGGGTGTCAACAGTAGTATTTGTGTCACAAGAGGTACTATGGGTAAGACCAACTGGAATATTAAGGTTGTACATAATGAAGTAAACTTCAGTCACTTCTTAATACAACACGGTGACTTACTTAAAACTATCACAGCAACTATGGGTAGTATTGTAGAAAAATTATCAGAAACAAAAGACATAGAAGAAAGGGCTTCCCTATGGGAAATCTATTGCTTGTTGAATTTATATGAGTATAGATGGAAATATATATGGTCGTAGAAACTAAAGAATATAAAATAAACTCTGTATGGAGTAGATTAAAGGAGATGTTATTGTGGATATTAAAATAGAAACATTTAACGGGGATGGTAGTTTGAATACGTCCCGTGTGTCGTGTGGGGTAAACCCTGACTATGAGGCTATGGTTAAGAAACAAACAGGATACGGTATGAAAGCTGAAGTTGTTTATGATGATAACGGTGATTTTGTTAGTTATACTGAATATCCTGAAGGAGTATTGGGTATACATAAATACAAGATTACACTAGTACAGGAGGAATATAATGGAAAAAAGAGTAAGGTTTAATATCAATCCAGATGTGCACGTCAAGATAGGTATTAACTATTTAGACGGTAGAAAACTTAGTCAGGATGAAATTACAGAAAAGTATCAAGAGTTTTTAGAGGAAATTACTTTTATCCTTGCTGATAAAGAAACTAAATTCAATAGAATTGTTGGTCTTCAAACAAGTAATGATGAGTTTTGGTATTTATCAACTGCAGCAGACACGGGTGGACAAGCTTATGAAGAACTATTCTTCTTTCAACAAAAGTCAGTAGAGGACTTAATGTCAAACATTAAATGGGGATTTGAACAGTTAGAAAAAAAATAATTAATCAATAAAAACTATTGTAATTCACGGTTTAATCACTTATAATTAAGGTAGTTAAAAAGGTATAGGAGGAAATAGATATGGATGAACATTTACAAGAGCTGATACGAAAAGAAGACGAACGGTTGGAAGTGTTTTGTAAAGCAGCCGTCGTTGCAACTAACTTGGGATTCAAACATTTAGTAGTATCGATAAACAGGGTTGCGTATAAACATTATACTGATGTATTAGAAATAGTTTATATGTCAGGAAAAAGAGTTTATATTAATATCAATGCTAATAGTGTACAAGCAACAGCAAGAGAATTGTTAAGATACATTAGTACTCAAGAAGCACAAGGATTAATTGAAGTAATTTATTAAGGAGGAAACATTATGATTGTAGTAGGTAGTGAGTTTACACAAGCAGGAAAGTTATTTGCATACGCTGGTCAAAAGCAAAGTGGTAGTATTATTGCATATAGACTAAGTGATATGAGTTTAAGAAGATTTCCATTATCACTTACAATGAGTAAATTAGAAGGTAAACTTAATGGAAAAGTAAATGAAGTAGCAGCAAAGGCTTATAAAGAAACACAAGAAGATAGAAATAATAAAAGAGAACTTATGTATACAATGACGCCAGGACAACATTTCATAGGTAGAGATAATAAAGAATATATATTTAAGTGTGTTCGTAGAACTAGATTCTCATTAACTTCCGTAGACAATAATAATGAGTATAATGCAAAGCCAGGATTTATCAAAACAGTATTAGGAACAGTTAAAAAAGAAAAAGTAGAAAATCCTGACCGTCCTGAAGGTAGCGAGCACTGTCCAAAGTGTTGGGGACTTCATATGCCCGATGAATTTGGTAAAGATGAGTTATGTGAAGATTGTGAAATGAAATACGGTGTTAAGAAGTTTAGTGAACTGTAAATAAGCAACTCTTGTATGTGCATAGGAGTATAAACTAAATGGCGGGGTCTACTGCTACACCGACCTATCAAAAAATGTGTAGTGCTATGGAATTGGTAGCTCAGGTTCGATTGAACAGAGGTAGAGCAACTGTCTGAACAACAGTGTGTCGGTGGTTCGACCCCACCCCCTTCCACCATATTAAAGGAAGAAGGTATATAATGGAACGCAAAGCAAAAAAAGGGTATGTATTTATTTGCATTAGAAAAGCATTTGTAATTAGAATGGAAAACAGAACTTTAGTAGAACAGCCATCAGCTATCTACTACTCTAATACTATTGGAAGACGTAAAAATTATAGACAAAGTTATCCTATTCCAGGAAGTGTTGGTATGAGATTAAAAACATTCAAGACTAGAAAAGGTGCACAAGATTTAGTAGACTTTACTAATGATGTATACGGGGACAAGTTCGTAGTTGAAGAGATATCAGAACAATTAGCAAAGGCTTGTAAAGTATAATGAGATATATTCTATTACACATATTAAATATCATATGGAATATATTAGCAAGACCAGTTCTTATTGTTATGTTCGCACTATACTATACATACTTGATATTATACATTTGTCTGTTACGTCCTATCACAGGCAAAGGCGGATACGCAGTAGTGACTTGGAACGTTAAGGAGCTGTTTTATAGATGATAGTAGATATTAACGGAGTAGCAGTAGACATTACTCAAGTTAGGTATCCAGAACGTATGACGTATACAAGAAGTGGACAGTATCTACTTCGTCTACAAATGTATTCAGGAGCACATATAGATATTGATTATGGTTGGTGTTCCTCGGCAAGAGACAACGATTACGATAAAGTAATTAAAGCAATAAACATATTAAAATATGGGTAGTTGAAAAGTATTATAACGCAGTTAGAAGCGTTTATTACGAAGTAATATAAGGAGAGATGAGTAATGAATAAAGATATAAAACAATATATGAATAAAACGAATGAACAAATTAAAAAAGCAAAAGAGAACCCTGAAAAAAGTAATAAAGAAGTAAAAGAAGCATTACTAGAAATGGGAACTATAAGTGAAATATTAGTAGAAGAAAGTAAGTTTCACATAACACCAAAAGAAGCAATAGAGGATATAAGAAAATTAAATGTTGGTGATAATTACTTTATCATCAAACAAGCATTTGAAGATATGAAAGAAGAACGAAAACAAAGAGATGAAACTGAACAAAGTTTATCTAAATGGATAGTTGAACTTCAAACAGAAATAAAAGAAGCAACTAATATCCAAGCTGATAGTTATAAATGGATAAATGAACTTCAAGCTAAACTAGATAAATATAAGAAATTTATTAATACTATCGAAATACACGAAAAGAAAAATTATTATGTTATGAATGAAGATTTATATTATGAATTATTAAAGGAGGAATAAGATGAATAAAGAAGTAGAAAACTATTTGAATATTATTGCTAGTGAAAATTACTATGAAACAAACACAACAGCAAAATATTGTGTCAATAAATTAAAAAAAGCATTTAGTGATATGGAAGAAAAGTATGATAAATTAAAAATAAAAGTAAAAAACTATATGCAATTAAATTCTCCTGCTTTGTTATTTAAAGACAAATGGGACGAAAAGATTGAACTTGAAAAAGAAATTAAGCAATTATTATAGGAGGAATAAAATGAATAAAGAAGAAGCGTTAAAACTTAATAATCAGAATGTAACCGTAGCATATATGGGAACAATTAAAACAGGATTAGCAACATATAACGAAAAATCAAAAGGGTACAATGTAAAAGGTTGTAGCAATATGCTATTTACTATTGATGAAGTATTCTTATTTCTTGAATTATACGATTTAATGAAACCTGTCAAAAGAGGTGCAAGATGAATAAAGAAGTAGAACAAGCAATGGAAAAACTAAAAGACCACTATTTACAAATCTACAATGGTAAGATTGAATTAGTAGATAAAGAATTATTTGATATAATCAAACAAGCATTTAGTGATATGGAAGAAGAAAGAAAACAAAGAGATGAAACTGAACAAAGTTTATCTAAATGGATAGTTGAACTTCAAGCTAAACTTGATGAAATAAAAGAAATAGTAAGTTATGAATTAGAGGATAGTATGAAAACATCAGCAATAACAAGAACAGAGTTATTAAAAGAATTAGAAAAGATATTAAAGGAGGAATAAGATGTTTAGTAAAGAAGACTTAACGGAAGAAGAAAAAAAGGAACATTCTTTTAATTTTGTTGAGAACATAGTAGGTAGTCTATTCTTAATTAGTGTTATTATAGGACTGTTCTTATTTATGTGGTTAGTCCAATGAGAATTATACCATATGTATTTATAGAAGAATATAAAGAACGTAAGTGGGTTATTCGTGTTGGTAATTTATTACTTACAGATGAAAACGGTGATATAGTAAGTTTCGTAAACGAAAGAATGGCTAAGATTTATATATGTGAAGAATTAGTTAATGGAGGAGAATAAAATGAAAGAAGCTAAATATGGTTGTATTGTGAAAGTAAGTAAATAATCACCAAAAACGCTTGACTTTCACCTCGTAATCAAGTATAATTAAAGTGTATTAAAAGATAAGGTAAAACTATAAATAGGAAAGAGAGGAAAACATAATGGGAAAATTAGTTGGAGAATCAGTAACACAAAAAGGTTCTTTTTACAAACGCAAACCTTCAGTAAATCTTAAAGTAGAATATCCTGATATTAAAATGGTCGGTGTTGTCAAAAATGTTATTATTAAATTAAAAGGAACTGCCTTTAAAACTACTGCTGGGTTCGAACGTAGAACTTGTGCAAATCCAGTTACATTGGGTAAGCTTCAATTTGAGTTACTACAAACTGCTGTGGATGAAAGATTAGCTACCGTTGCTGTTGATAGTAAACTTACTGCAACTCAAGTTGGTTACATAAATGGACACATGACGAATCATTTTAATGATTACGTAACAGTGAAATAAGTAGTACAAATAAAAGCCATCATTGGTTGGTGGCTTTTTTTATCTGTATGGAACAATTAAAAGTTTTCACAAAAAACTATTGTAATTCACGGTTTAATCACTTATAATTAAGGTAGTTAAAAAGGTATATAAGGAGGAAGTAAAATGGCAAACAAGATTACAGTTAAAAAAATTAAAGATATTAAATCTTTAAATGACTTACACGAAAACAGAATACTTGATGGGCAACAAGAACCTTGGAACAAAGCTGTCATAGTATTTACACAAGACAACTTTACTAAAGAGTACACGGAAGAAGAAAGAAGTTACTTGGTAGGATTTGAATATAACAAATTCTTTAGAACTGGAGTGTTAGGTAGTGGATTGTTCGGTGCTTGTCTAGACGGTACTGATGAATGCTTAAGATTAAACAATTCATATTACCCTTACTGGAAAGTAGAAAGTGTTTACACTTGTGAGGTGGTCGAAGATGGACAATAAAGAAAAAGTATTTAAAGAAATGGTTAATGTTGCGGAAGCAGCAAAAGTAATGAGTAGCTGTTTGTTCGATGTAAAGATTTTACTTGGTAAAAGACTTATTGGGGACAAAGAGAAAATAATTTTATCAGATGCTAAAATAGAAGTTACTTTAAGTACAGTAGCAAGATTGTTAGGTGCTGAAGATGAAGCGTAAAAAGAAATCAACAATATTTAGAAAACCTACATTTAAGGAAAAGATTAACAATAAGTTAAGACGTAAAGAATTAGATATGGATGATGTATTGTGGTTGTTTGCAATACGTGATGGTAGACAACAAATACATTTTGATACTTATTATGGTAGATACGAAGAGAACACTAATGTTAATACCTTCGTTGGTATTACAAGAGATATACTTGATAAGGTAGACGGTTGGAGTACAGCAATTAAATTAGTTAAGATGGACCAATGTATGATTACTATGTTGAGACACAATCGCGGTGTTACAGAACCATTATCACTTAACGAATGGTTATGGGAAGCTATCAAAAGATTTAGTAGTCATTGGACTGTAAATTGGTTTGATAGACATGCACCAAAAGGTTGGAGAAAAAAGGTAAATAAAGAACGAGAAGACTTTATTAGAGATGACAATGGTAAATGGTGGTCTTTAAGAGAAAACATTTATGCAGAATGTTTATATACGGATAAGCATTACCTTATGGAAGAGTATGAAACATATAAGGTAGTAACTCAAACTAATTTTCACCATCATAGTTTCATTGAAGTAAACGGTAAGTATGGAATAAAGCTATACTTTCCTAAACACATGCTTAAATTCTTTATTAAGGAAACAAAGAATAATGAATAAAGTAATAGTTAAAGCAGAAGTTGAATTAGGTAACGAAGAAATGGTAGTACCAGAAACAGCTATCGAAGAGATAATTGCAACACTTGTTGGACGTTGTGAAGTTGGTTTTAAAGAAGGAACATACCAAGAAACGATAATGGATATTAATGGCAACAGTGTTGGTAACATAACCGTAACTGTGAAATAGGTAAAGAAACACCTTATAATTAGCGCTGTGGTGGGTTATTCAAGTATACCTAGTATATTTATACCCCCCACAGTGTGAAAGTTATTACAAATAAAAAATCATAGGAGGCAAGAAAATGAGAATAATTAAAAATAAGAACGATAACGATTACTATGATGGTTATATGAACCACGACCGTAAAGACCGTTTTAATAAGGTTTGGGTTCGTACTGAAAGTAAGATACAAGTTGTTAATGAAAGACTTAAAGAATTAGAATTCAGACGTTTAAGAATTTATAGAGACGGTTGGAACACAGGTTATCTTATCTTAGCCGGAAAAGTTGTACCGTATGTCGTTAGAAGTTTCAGTGATGGGGCAAAGAAAAGTAAATACTTTTATGATATTAAGTCAGCTGTTAAATATTTCAACAACCAAAAGAAACCACAGTTTTATAATAAATGGCATCATTGGAGTTGGAATGGAAGTATTGAAAGAGATTTGACAGCCTTCTTTGCGGGGTATGGAGATTATACAGACCTGTGTGTCACACATCAAACCCCTATATTGTTAGTAATACCAAATATGAACGGTTACGATGAGGAATATAAACCTACTAGAACTTGTTTCAAAGATGTTAACCTAAAAGATAGAGGATTAAGTAAAGTTTACACAGCACCACAATTATATCAGATACTAGATGTATTCGTTAGTAATGTATTAGTTAATGACGATATGGTAATGAAACCTATTAGTGATAAAGTAAAAGTTGAGTTACACGGATTTGATACTAAGTATGGTTTTCGGACTAGAAAGAAGGATAAGTAAGATGACAGTTAAAAAAATAAACGGTTGGATAATAATAAGAGATGTTATTGAAGGGTATCTTGTCACTCGTAAATATATGGGGTACTCAGTTAAAGAATCTAAGAAAATGTTTAAGGAGGAATTTAATAGTGATTTATAAAGTAGATGAAGAAGAAGTAAGTGAAGTAGAATTTGAAAGACAGTTACAAGAAGCTTTGTATGATGATGCTGATAATGAAAAAGAGTATATGGAACACGTAAACGAATTGTTTGGTGTAATCTATATTTATGATTTGTCTATTGATGCAGGGGATGTGTTAAAGGAATACGACCCAACTGCATACGATAATTATTACTTTGACTTTATAAACGATAAGGTAACAAATGCAATGTCATCATTAGATTGTGGTAATGAAGTTACTGCTAACCGTACTGACTTTAGTATTGAAGATGAACCCACTTGTGACGACTGTGGTAGTGACTTAATGATAGACGGACAGTGTCCGTATTGTACTGAAGATGAGGATGAAGATGAGTAATTTTGTGTCAGGTGAGGTATCTCACTTCTTGCACATTTATTATAAGGAGGAATATTATGTTTATAGTTGAATTAGAAACATTTAACAGAAAGACAAAGAAGTATAAGTTTAAAAAGTTCACAGATAACAACGATAAAGTTGTTAAGTTCAAAACAAAAGAAGAAGCAGAAGAACAAGTAGCAAAAATGTTGTCTGTATTTTTCATAAAAGGTAGAGTAGTACCTATTGGGAAATAAAATGGAATGTCCTAAATGTGGAAGTGAGAAGAAAGTAGGAATATAATGATTAAACTAGCAGAAGGAATTGAAAGACAAGCCTTTGTATTAATATCAACAACTAATTCCAGCATAGAAAGATATGTAGGTAAAAGAGGTAGTATGTATCTCGGTGGTGGGTATGTAATAACAGAAAAAGGAGAGCACAATGTAATGTTTAGACCGTTTCGTTTACCTGAGTTTAAGGGAATGTTTAAGGGGTTTGATACAAGTACAGTAGTAGATTATGAATTGGGTAGTAAGTACCTTGTTGTGGAAACAAGAAATAGCACCTATGTATTCAAACGTGGGGGTAGAATATAATGATTGATAGAATAATAATTAGCGTTGATACAAATGTTCTAGGAAGTAATTATATAGATGACCACGCTAAGTTTGAACAACAATTATTAGACGTTTATATTAACGACTTTAAAACTAATCAGTTAAGTTTTCTTAATAACCACAACTTAGACAATGTCAATAGTTTGGTGTTAAGATATGAAAATTGTCATCCCTTTAAAGATGTTTACTTTGTGAAGGATATTCATGAACCAAACAAAAGAGTCAATGTTACCGCGATAGTAGGAATAAAGGGTAAATTATATAATGTTACAGAACGATTAGTTAGAAGAGCACACAATTTAGAAAAGATGTTTATGGCTGGAGAGTTTGACGGTATTATAGAATGATTGAGTTATTGGGTTTTATTGCAAGTATCTTTGTATTGGCAGCTATGTCAATGAAAGAAATGAAAAACCTAAGAAAACTAAATCTAATAGCATGTACTCTTTGGATTTTATATGGTGTTCTAATTGTTAGTCTATCCGTTACATTCGTAAACACAGCAATATTAGCTATTAATATATTTTATCTAGTAAAAAATAGGAGGAATGTAAATGTTTAATAAAGATGATTTAAGAGTTTACACTATGGTCAATGACCAAAAAAGTTTTAAGGCCGTCGATACAGATACAGGACAACAAGTAGGAAATCTTATCTTCGCAAGTGTTTTGAATAAAGATGATATAGAACAAGTAGCTTTATTCTGTCAACACCTCGTAGAGGATAACCCCGAAGTTATACATAAAGCACAAGTAAGAAATCTTGGGGGTAAAGTCTTAAGAAAGTACAGTAATAAAAAATGGAAACAATAAACGAACACGTAGCCACACACCTTCAATTAAGTAGTATAGTATCTTCAATTAGAAATAAGACTTGGATTGGTTATGAAGAAGTACTATCTAGAAATGACAAATGCTCTGTATCAAAAATTGAAAAGTATAGCGGAAGTATTCGTTTATTTTTGGGTCTTACGGAAGATAATATCTTACACTTATTTATGTCGTCCAGTTCTACTTATGAATATAGAAGAGGTATGTTATGTTTAGGAACTAGAAGGATAGTTATGGACATTCTAGCTAATAAATACGAACATATAACTATTGTTGTTCACGAGACACTTAAAGATTTTGCAAAAGCTACCAATGAAAGCTTCTTAAGACAAGATTTAGAATTTCATAGAGATTATGAACCAGATGAATCTTTAGAAATGATACGTTTGGATAAGGATATAAATAAATCTATTTTAATGTGGTTTGCTAAGAAAATGAAAAGTGGTGAGTTTGGTCCACTTATTAAATTAGCAGTAAAGAGTACTAATACTTTGGAAGAGGTAAAAAGTTTATTAAAAAATGCAGTTTTCCCAACTATACAGGATACATTTTCTGAATTTACAGGTAATAGTATAGAATATAGGTTTGACTATAAAGCATTTTATACAGTATTAATGGGGGTAGAATATAATGAAGAGAACAAAGAAAAAGAAGAAGAGAAAAATTAGAAACCTTTTTCACATAGAACATCAAATTACACACAAGAAAATTATAGAAGAAGACAAGTCTAAAAAGATACCTCGTAAATTAAAATATAAAGGAAGGATTGATGTAGATGATTAGGGAATAGTTTTATAAAAGTGTTGTAATTCACCAAAGTATCAAGTATAATTAAGTATAAATAAATGTACTATAAAATAAAAAAGGAGAAACAAAGATGACGAATGAAGAAAGAATCGTTGAATACATTATTAGTAACAAAAGAAAAGGAACTGTTGAGTTAGAACCAATTTGTAAACGTTTAAACATTAATTCAGGTAGTGAAGAATTAATCGTAAAACTATTACTAGACAAAGGAATTATTGCTAAAGCACAATATAATCCATTAGGAATAGTAGTTAAAGAATCTGCAGAAGCATTATATACTGTATTAGAAACAGAACCACCAGTACCCGCAGGAAGTTTAAAGGAATTATTAAAAGCATCACCACTGTCTAATGCTGAATTAGCAAAAAGAATTGGTGTTAGTGTTAGTACGGTCTACCGTGCGAGTAAAAAACCTGAAAAGTATTTAGATGTTGTAACAAAGATTTATGCTGAACTTGGTGTGGCACCAATTAGTGAGGCAGTAAAAGAATCTGTGGAACACGATGATGAACCAGAAATTCAAGCTTTAATTAAAAAAGAAAAAGTACGTGAAGCTATTATGATAAAAGTAATAAAGAAAATGTCTGAACTTAAATCTGTATTAGAAGAGTTAATTTAATGATGAAACTTTTCGGGTTATTGTTGTTTGGATGGCTAGCGTGGATACTTAACGGAAAATAAGATAGGAGATGCTTCAGTTGGTAAACTATTACAAAGAATATATGAAGTTGGTTGAAGACTCTGAAAATATTGAAGAGTTTATAGAGAGTTCAATTATAACTAAGGCAGATAAATTACCTGACTTGTTAAGAACTCAGCGTCAACTTACTGTCTTAAATACAGAAAAAACAAAAGCGTTACTTGCAGAGAAAACCCTAAAGTTAGAAGTATACGCTCCTGAAATGACACACAAGATAAGAGAGTATTATTTTGTGTATAGGTCAAAACTAAAAACAAAAAAAGATATTTATTTTAACAGTGATGGAATGGTTATAGAAGAAGATGATATATCTGTATCAGAACATGAGTTAGTAATGAAAAAGAAAAATGTAAAAGCTGCTGTACCAATAGGATATAATTTGTCTCGTGGTTTACTTATCTACGGGGAGTACAGACTTACTATTGACGCTACAGAAACAAGGGTTATAAAAACTCTAATTGGATTTTATGTTACTAATGCGTTTAATTCAAGAGAATCCTTTAAGTTAGATACTAGCGGTAAGGTCGATAAAAAGTACACTTCATTTAATGATTTTAATAATTGGTTACTACCTAGATTCTATAACGAATTTTATGGTGTACAATCAATTCCTATTAATATGGAACCAAGTAAATTATTTACAGCAAAAACGGAATGTGTTAACTTTGAACTTGTTATTAAGACCGCACCACAATGGATGGTTAATTTTATGTTTGAATCTAATACTTTTAGAGGACTACCAAAAGCTAAACATTTAAGTGAATTATTTAAAGTTAATAAGAAAGTTTATAAAGAGTACCGTGATGAGCCAAATAATTTAATCTATGTTAGTTGGTTGATAAATAAACAACAATTAACAGAAGGTAAGGCTATAACAATTATGACTACATTTAATGACTTGTATCAAGAGTTATTAATGTACACAAAGAATATGGGAAACAACGGAAATTCTTTACCAAAAGAAATTACAAACTTAGTCGTAACTAATACAAGTAGTTATAGAAATAGTTGGATGAGAGGTTGGGAAGAAGATAAGGCTTCACTATTCCAATCAATAATCGTTCGTTACTTTACAAATAAGATAGTTAAGAAATACTACACTATGGATAAGTATTTAGCTTATGCAAGAAATGCTATTATTAATCAAGGCTTTATGAGTGTTAGTGCATTTGTAGACCAACTGTATGATTACCACGAGGCTAATGATAGGGATGAATATGAACCCGTAGTAGAACCAGATTACTTGCGACGTGTTCACGATGTATATGTAGCAAATAGAACCATAGTTGTAACACAAGAAATGGAAGATAAGTTTATACATAGGTATAAAGATGATAAAGATTGGATGCGAACTTTGGAAGAAGGAGAAACAGAAGAAGACCGTGTATTCTTTATTACTAATCCTAAGAAAAGTAGAGACCTTAAAAGGGAAGGTAATATTCTTAGTCACTGTGTGGGTGGGTATATTCCAACTGTATGTGAGGGTAAAACTAAAATATATTTCCTTAGAAAATTAGTATACCCAAACGAACCATTCGTTACGGTTGAAATTAAAGACGGAGCATTAAGTCAAGCTAGTGGTCTTACTAACCGTGCTATAAATGGAAACTTAAAAGCACTACTGCTTATGTGGTGTAAAGAAAAAGGTTATAAATATA
>Ga0222628_1000248_pt1 | contig 25852 bp, 24 predicted proteins | sample AntAcemetageno95_FD_179860 | JGI IMG/M metagenome (GOLD analysis project Ga0222628, IMG submission 179860) | Saline water microbial communities from Ace Lake, Antarctica - #95 | ecosystem: Environmental > Aquatic > Non-marine Saline and Alkaline > Saline | place: Antarctica: Ace Lake | collected...
TATACCATGTGGCATCACCAGCACCACATCGAACCCTGCACAGGGGGCGTTCTTATGAAGGATACGGTGTCCTATCGGCCACCCTTTGGAAGCCTGGGTAGGGTTGCTAATTTTCTCTTTATAGGAGCAAAACTCAGAGAGATATTTGCCTACCGACAGCAAGCCCTTGATCGGCGATTTGGTGAGTTTAATGGCAAATAAACGAGTGCTCATCACCGGGGGAACAGGGCTTCTGGGGACTTCTTTATCAAATACTCTTTTAGCCAGGGGTTACGATGTGGGTATTCTCTCTAGAAGTGGTCAAGTCCGAGAGGATGTTAAAAATTTTCGATGGGATCCTATGCAGGGGACCCTGGATGAAAAAGCCATCCAATGGACTGATAGCATCGTACATCTTGCAGGTGCTGGGATCGCTGATAAGCGCTGGAGTTCCAAGCGGAAACAAGTGATCCTCGATAGTCGGGTCAAATCCGGCGAATTGATCTTTAATGAGCTGAAGTCGCAGGGGAAACAATTGGAGTCGTTTATTGCGACTTCTGCTATCGGTTACTATGGCGCCCAAACGGTAGAGCACGTATTTATTGAAGATGATCAAGCCGCTCAAGATTTTCAAGGTCGGATTTGTCAAGCCTGGGAGCAAGCCAGCAACACAATGGTATCTCTGGGTGTGCGAACGGTAATCTTCCGGGTTGGTGTGGTTCTAGCATCAAAAGGCGGGGCTCTGGAAAAAATGGCCCGCCCCGTGCGTCTCGGCGTTGGCGCGAAACTGGGGAAAGGAAATCAGTACATCTCATGGATCCATATTCAGGACATGACAAACCTGTTTATAAAGGCCCTGGAGGAAAAAGAGATGGCTGGAACCTTCAATGCTGTTTCCAGCCAACCAGTAACCAATACGGAGTTTACAAAAGCCCTCGCCCGTATTCTCCACCGTCCCCTTTTGGTTCCCTTTGTACCGGCTATAGCCCTTAAACTTATTCTGGGCGAAATGTCTGAGATCATTTTAAAGGGAAGCCGTATAAGCTCCAAAAAGCTGGAAAGCACGGACTACCAATTTGTATTCCCAGACCTACAAAAAGCGCTTGAGGACCTGCTTAGATAAAAGAGTTAGTCCGATGGAAATCGTATTTGATTTGATAAGCTTGGTTTAGATTCATTCCAAACATTCACGCCTTCCATGAGGAAGCATAAACATAAAGGAAACAAGAAAATGGCTCAAATTTTACTTCGAGGAAATCCAATACACACAAATGGCAATTTGCCGGCACTCGGTGATGTAGCCTCAGACTTTGAACTCATCGCAAAAGATCTCTCAAGAGTAACCCTGGCAGACTATAAAGGGACCCGCCTGGTCTTAAATATCTTTCCCAGTTTAGACACTGGAACCTGCGCTGCTTCAGTGAGATATTTCAATCAACTGGCCGGAAAGCTGCCAAATACAAAGGTACTCTGTATCTCAAGAGATACTCCTTTTGCACAGGGCCGGTTTTGTGGCGCAGAGGGTTTGGACAATGTGATCACGCTTTCTGATGTGGAAACAGGACAATTTGGAAAAGATTACGGTCTGCAACTTATTGATGGACCCATGAAGGGTTTTCACTCCCGCGTGGTCATTATTGTTGATGAGGCTGGTAAGGTGATATACACTCAACAAGTCCCCATTCTTTCTGATGAACCTGACTATGAAGCTGTGGTTACCGCGCTAGGATAATTGTGTCCTCGCGTTTGTGAGTTAGACCTATACCGCCTTGCTTTTTCTAGAGTAATAAATGGAAAATGTAAGGCGGTCCTCTTTTAATGCAGGGAACAATTCAATGATGTTTTCAAAGACGAGTAAGACGCTTCTCTTATTGGCATGCTTATCTCTTCCAATCGTTGTAAATGGTCAATCCTGGCATGGGGATACGCTTACGGTACAGGCATTTACTTTTCAGGATTCCAGTCCCGTTGGTTGGAACGCCCAATATAAAACTATGGTTGAATTTCCTACATCTGGATCGTGGTCCAAGATTATGATGATCCAGAAATTGAAATGTGACTCCGCTACGGCCGGAGACCCGTATCCCTGTGGTGAGTGGGATTATATCTGGAATACTTTGATAAAAGTACCTTCAGCCGATACAGTCGAAATATTTAGTTTGGGGAGTTTTGTCACACCCTATGGGAAGCGCTTAAAACTGGGAGGCAATGATGGCTGGGAGTGGGTCTATGATATTAGTGAGTATGCTCCCTTGCTAAAAGGGAAGCGAGAGTTGATTGCAGGTAACAATCAGGAACTGTTGGATCTTAAATTTGAGTTTGTTGCCGGCCGACCTGTGCGAGAGGTACTTGCTGTCCAGAATGTTTACCCCTATGGCGACTACACTTATGAACACCTAGCTACTGACAGTTTGCTACGTGAAGAAATATTCGTTCTGCGGGAAGATGCAGAAGCCTTTAGATTAAAGGCCGTCATTTCAGGACATGGGCATGCCGGACCACATAATTGCTGCGAATGGGATAGTAAGACCCACAGCTATTACCTGAACAAGTGGGAACTCTATCGCTGGAATGTCTGGAAGGATTGTGGCAACAATCCCATTTATCCTCAAGGGGGAACATGGCCCTTTGACAGAGCTGGTTGGTGCCCTGGTACCAAAGTCGATGAATATGAGTTTGAAATCACTGATAAAGTCTCTCCCGGGGATTCCATCTCTCTGGACTATGGAATTGAATACTTCAGGGACAATGGCGAAAAGGATGGCTATTTTCGAATGGCGCATCAATTGTTTTCGTATGGACCACCCTTATCTCAAAATGATGCCATCTTGGTTGACATCATAAGTCCCAGCGATCAAGATGCCTATGGGCGGAACAATCCAAACTGCGGACCACCTGAGATCGAGATCATGAACGGTGGTGCATTACCCTTGAAGACACTGACAGTAGAATATGGGATTCAGGGCAAACGAAAATCTAAATATCAATGGATCGGTGAATTACAGTATTTGGAATCCGCGCGCGTAAGCCTCCCCCCTCTATCCCCGAAAAGATTGAAGCAGGATGCACTCTTCGAGGTGGCTATAAAAACGTCCCGAGGGATACAGGATGAAAATCTGATGAATAATCGACAAGTCGGCAATTACCGAAGCCCACTATCTATGCCCTCAGAGTTTATAGTCGTGATTGAGACGAACAATTTGCGACGGGCAGCTGAGAATAGTTTTATGATCACAGATGGAAGTGGTCTGGCATGGTATTATGAAGACCAGTTTCACGATTCAACAAACTATCGTTTGCCGATCTCTCTAGACAAAGGGTGTTATCAGTTTGTATTCCAGGATAAAATGGAAGATGGGATCTCAGTCCATTGGTGGAACCGCAGTTCGGCACCCGAGCAGGTAGGGATTAATGGTCAGGTGCGATTTGAGAATGCCCAGGGGGATACACTTCATACATTTGACTCTGATTTTGGCGAGTCACAGGAGCTGTTCTTCACGGTTGATTAATATCCCTGAAGGCTGACACTGCTTCAAACAATCTCACAAACAAACACAGGACCAGGGATCAAAGCTTGTGAACTAGCTCCAAAAGTAGATTTGCAGTCTGGCTCAGGTCCGAACCACAAGCAATCACACCTTCGCGATGCCCTCCCATAATGATAAGCTGGGGGAAGTCACTTAGCCCATGCATGATCTTTTCAAGGGCATAAGCCATCTCTGGCGTCCCATAACTGATATCACTTGAAGTCGTGGGGTACCGATTGTAATGCTTGGTCCAGAGAGCTTCATGATGGATGTGTAGAACATACTGCACAAGGGGCGAAGAACGATAGATGGCCGCATGGCTCAATGATTCAGAAGAGGCGTTGACCAACCCGCTACAAGTGAGAGAGTTGTCATCAATATTAAAACTATCGACGGTCACATAGTGAGTGTTGTTCAGCGTTTTATATGCGCCTGTGGCTGTCCCAGAGATTAAAAATTGATTGCCCTCAATGCGCTGGCTGACATTGCCGTATCCAATACCGTCTGGATACATCCCAACCAAACCTATGGAATGAAGTTGAGTCCGCCACCCATTCAATGCAGAGAGTGACTCTGCATTTGGAGGTGTGGCTTCCCGCAGCGTACAGTTGAATTTTATATAGCCGTCATCGCTAATCATGTTAACGCTTTTCAGGAAAGAGCTCTAAGATGCTCTTTGAATTGGCTTTGCAAATTCCCCGCTCTGTGATCAATCCGGTGACCAATCGTGCAGGGGTTACATCGAAGGCATAGTTGCTTGCTGTTGCAGTAGGCGTTGTAAGCAGGATGGATGTGAGTCTATCACCGTCTAAGCCCTGCATATACTTGACCTCTTCAGCACCACGTTCTTCGATTGGGATATCCCGAAGACCATTGGATATGTTCCAGTCGAATGTGGATGAAGGGAGCGCTACATAAAAGGGGATGTTATTGTCTTGGGCAGCCAGAGCTTTGAGATAGGTGCCAACCTTGTTGGCCACATCACCCGTATAGGTAGTCCTGTCAGAGCCAACAATGACGAGATCAACCAAGCCCTTCTGCATCAAATGACCACCCACATTGTCAGCGATTACTGAAAAGGGGACACCGTGTTGCTCAAGCTCCCAGGCTGTGAGTCTGGCTCCTTGATTGCGGGGACGGGTCTCGTCAACCCAGACGTGAATAGGTAGACCGGAATCATGGGCGGCATACATAGGTGCCGTGGCGGAGCCATGGTCGACGAAAGCCAACCAACCAGCATTGCAGTGGGTTAAAATATTAACCGGCTCACCGGGTTTAGAAGCAGCAATATCCTGAATCAACTGAAGGCCATGATCTCCGATCTGTGAACAAGCCTGAGCATCTTCATCGGCAATCAAACGAGCGGTGATAAGTGTTGATTGAATGATATCGCCGACACTCATCTCAGAAGATAACATTCGGAGTTGTCGATCGATTGCCCAACTCAAGTTTACGGCAGTGGGTCTGGCTAGTTTTAATTGTTTGCAGATTGTGGTTAGGTGTTTTAAGGGATTGTCATGTGAACGAGTTTCGAGAGCAGCGAGGTAAACACCATACGCGCCAGTGGCACCAATCAATCCTGCGCCTCGAATATGCATGTCGCGTATCGCTACAATGGTGTCATCGAGAGAGCATAGATCTTCGATCTTGAAAACATGAGGCAAGTCTCGCTGATCGATGATCTGAATAACTTCAGGGGCATCAGGATGCTCCCATATCGTGCGAAAGTGTTTTCCATTAACGTTCATTAATGATCTAATTCTTTACAGGGTATTCAGCTTTAAGAATCTTGTCACTGGCGCCTAATCGTTCCTGAACAAAGTCGCTGATCTTGCTTGAAAGCGAGCTGATTTCAGTCATAGGGATAGATAGAAACTTGAAAAGATCAGCTTCATTTCGGACGACTTGGGACAGACCGAGATCGACCAGCTCTATCGCTTCGGCCAGAATATCGTACTTTGGACCATGTGCAGAAGGAACATGATAGATGGCTGGTTCAGTGACCGAGTGGACTCCAGTGCTGAACCCAGCTCCGATAAAAGCCAAATCAGAATGTTGATAAAGGTCCGCCAATTGTCCAACATGGTTCCAAATGATGACGGACTCGCCCTGGTAGCTGTCAATCTCTGACAGGCGAATAGTTTTAGCCCTATGGCGATAGAGCGCCACTTCCCAGGGTGTCAAGTCTCTTTCCATGACCTCATGGGGTACGACAATATGAAGGTACGGTTGACTTTGTAAGGATTTAGCAATGGCGTTTGTTACGATGGGCAAATCCGAATCAACCACTGATCCATACACAATGACCCTTCGGTCAGAGATAATCTCTGCCGATATGAGTTCGGTTGTGTTTAAAAGTGACCGTTCATAAACTTGGTCGAACCGTGAGTCACCCACAACCTCAATGGGTCCGCAATAGAGTTGGCCTATGAGAGATCGCAGCGATTCAGAACCGGTGTAAATCGTATCAATGTACTTAAAGACACTTCGATTGAAGACCTTGGCAATCGGTTTCAGTCGGGCAGAATTCTCGTACAGGTTTCCGTTGATTAAAATATTTCGGACATGATTAGATCGAAGTGCTCGAAGCAGGTTGGGCCAAAGATCATGACGGGTGTTTATGAATAGATCAGGTTGGAGAGTTTTAATAAACTGATTCACGCGCCCATAAGTATCCCAAGGTAGAAATGAAACACCCTGAAATGATTTATTCTGGGAGACCTTGTAATAAATCGTTGGTGATGTGAAGGTATGAAAAATGTTAACGTCAAGCTTACTGAAGCGGGAGAGGATCGGTTTCATTTGTTCAAACTCACCCGCCGAAGCAGCATGCAGCCAGATGATAGGCTTGGGGTTTTCTTGGACCAGCTTGTTAAATTTATGAAGTTGTGCTTTAATTTCCTTTTGACCCGTATAGCTCCCAGCCAGTTTATCATTGAAATACGCTCCTAACCAGGCAAATGGGAGAAGCAAGTAGATGATCAGGTCATAAAGAAGGTAGGAAATAGTACCCATTATTTTTGAGCGGTGATGATCAGGTCTGCAAATTCTCTAAAAGCACCATCACCACCAACTCGATCCAAAAGGATATCCGGTTGTAAAATATGAAAAGCGGGTGTACTGCTGGGAGAAGCGGTAAGCCCAGCAACCTGCATCACCGTGTAATCGTTTACATCATCACCGATATAAGCCACCTGCTCAGCAGATAGATGATATTTGTCTAGCAGCTCTTCTAGAACTGCGAGTTTGTCTTTAATACCGATGTAAACATCATCCAGTTTGAGTTTTTTTGCCCGGGCTGCCACGGGAGGGGAATCTTCACCAGTTATGATTGCCGTAGGAATTCCAACTTGCTTTAAGAGATATGTTGCCATCCCATCATAGGTACTGAAAGCCTTCATGAACTCACCATCGGCCGTGTAATACATTTTTGCATCGGTCCAGACCCCGTCGATGTCTGTCACCACCAACTTGATTTTCCGTGCCTTTTCAAGTAAATCCTTCGAAAGCATCAATCAATCTCCTGCTCTAGGGTTATTGAGCGCTTACCAATCGATATCGGATTCGTTCATCACGATATCAGCAGCAATATCACAAACAACTTTTTTACCGACAAGTTCTTCAAGTCTGGCTGGAGATATCCCAGTACCAGGACCCTTGGTCGTTAACATCTCCCGCGTGATCACCGTTCCCGCTGGGATCCTGTCTGCTGAGACCACACTTTTGGCCAGCTTTTTAAAGATTGGGGCTTCAGATTCCTGAACCTGCTTTTGCGATCCCCCCATGGCTGCCTCAATATGGCGAATATCTCTGACCAGTTTCGAAAAACCACCGGGTTCCAGGGAGGCAGCATGATCGCCACCCTTCATAGTTCGGTCCAAAGTGAAATGACGTTCCACAATCTTGGCACCCAGTGCTACGGCTGCTTCAGTTATGGCAATTCCCAACTCGTGACCGGAATATCCAATGACAGCATTGGGAAAGGTTGTCTCAAATGTTTTCAGCACTCTAAGATTGATCTCCTCAAAAACGGAGGGATAGGTGGACGTGCATTGTAGAATAGCTAGATCAACACCATAAGGTTCAATGGTTTTAACAGCCGTCTCTACCATGGACATATCAGCCATTCCTGTAGAAAGTATCATGGGCTTTCCCTTCTGAGCCGTGTGGATCAGCAAGGGAATGTTGGTGAGATCTGCAGATGCCATCTTATAGAAGGGGACACCCAGCTGGTCCAGAAAATTAATACTTTCCTCATCCCAACCACTGGCGATAAAATCTACGTTACGATCATTAGCATAGTTAAATAGTTCAGCATAGTCAGCTTCGGAAAGCTCGAGAGCAAGTTTATGTTCCCCATAGGTTTTTCCAAAAGAGTTTCGATTCTCATAGGGCATATCGAGCCCTTCCTGAGTGAGTATTCGGCGAATGCTACGCTTTTGAAATTTAACGGCGTTGGCCCCACCAGATGCAGCTTCATCGATGAGCTTTTTTGCAATTTCAACATCACCTTGGTGATTGATGCCAATTTCTGCGATCACATAGACCGGGTGGCTTGAACCGACTGGTTGGGAGCCTAAATGTATTGTGGGCAAAAAAACCTCTTTCTAATATTCAGTTGTTTCAGACTTTAAAATGTTACAGCCTGTTGAAAATAGCATGGACCGGTGACCCAATGCAAAACAAAAGCCAATAATCTTACGGCCCGAAGAGGTTTATCGAGAACCATCTTTATTCGCCAAACGCTTTGAATTGAGTAAATGCTGTTTGCAGGAATTTCCGATGCCGATTTTGGTAATACAGAAATTCAGGGCTATTGGTTGCAATTAGTTCCCGTTTCATCTGCAGAGGATCTCGGATGCGGTGCAATTCTGAATTTTGATTTAACAATTCCCCATATTGAAAATCGTCCTCAACCCATACAAAATAATCATTGGTGATCCTCGGTGCGAAGGCCGTGGCATTTGTTAGCGCATCTCGACCCATTGCAGTATAGGGTAGGGGATAATCAATGATCCCGAAGAGCGTTGGCATGATATCCATCTGACTGACGGGTGCTGAGATCAACAGCGACTCTTGTATGATCTTTGGGCTGTAGATAACCCAAGGAATATGGCCATTTCTCAAATCTTCAAATTGTTGTCGATATCGCGTTAAGCCATGGTCAGCGACAAATACAAAAAGGGTGTTCTCAAACCAGGGTTTACTGCTAGCCTGCTCCATGAATTCGCCAAGAGCCAGATCCACATAGGACATGGTTCGATGCACCTTTCCGCTACGAAAATCGGTGTCCTCAAACGGTGGTATTCTGGATGCATAATCCCCAGGTACCTCCCAAGGTTGGTGATTTGACGTGGTGAAGAGGGTCAATTGAAGCGGTGTCGTTGCTGAGTCTAAGAGCTCCAATGATTCATCAAACATGTGGTGATCAAAAATCCCCCACATGGTGCCCTCGGGCTCATCCAGATCATCATCATCAATGACCTGATCATACCCATTGGCTTTGGCGAACCCCTCCATGTTGTCAAACTGACTGTCTCCGCCATACAGGAAGATATTCTGATAACCAATCTGACGCAGGTAGTTGGCCAGAGATGGAGCACCCCGGCTAGATTCCATCTGGGAAATCAGCGGTAGCCCGGGTAGGACAGGCCAGGACATGAGTATGGAGCTTATCCCGAAAGCCGATCGAGAGCCATTGGCGTAACAGCGGTCAAAGGCCAATCCATTGTGTGCCAGACTATCCAACACTGGGGTAACCCCAACTTCAGTGGGATTGATATACCCGCAAAGGGAACCAAGATGAGACTCAAGAATGACCAAGACGATGTTGGGTTGGATGGGAGTCGGGTCAGTAATCACTCGCTCCAGATTGAATGGGTTGGTATATGCTTCACCGGGACCTAGAAGGAGTGCCTTTGTATCTTCAAGGGCTTGTTGATCATCAAAATGATTCAGGCTTTTTTGGAGAGACTGTTCTGAAGAAAGTTGGACAGCGGATCGTCCCAGGAGGAAAATCCCATTCAAGGCGATCTGATTGGCTGTGAAATCATCGGAAAACATGGCATGTCCCCAATCAATCGGCCGCTCTTGCCAGCCTCCCCGAATAGCCAGAACCAGGAAAACGAGGGATATGATGCCAGCTGTCAATTGGCTCTTCCAGCCCTTTCTTGATTGAACAGCCCGTTTCTCCAGCCAGCTAAGAAGTTTGTACACACCCCAACTGATCCCACCCAGCACCAGGATGATCCGGATCACTGCGTATTGCTCCCAGATATATCGAAAGGTCTCTGACCGGACTACATTGGCCTGAAAGACCAGCAAATTGAGATGGGAGTTGAATTCTTCATAGAAATAGAGATCAATAATACTCATAAAGGAAAGCAGGGCTGCGATAGCGACCAAATAGTGGCGGGTGATACGGCCCACTACCTGCTCAAGTCGAGGAATCAACCGAAACCAATCCAAAATAAAGAGGGGTAGAATAAAATAGGCCCCAATCACCAGGTCCAGTCGTAATCCGATGTAAAACGAGCGCAGATAAAGCAAACTGTTCGATGCAATCAGGTCAGGACCTTGGAAGATCAAAAAAACAGCCCGCCACACTGCCATAATCAGGAGCAGAAAAACAAACTGCCCCACAAAGCGCTGAATGTTTTGGGGAATTGAGTTAACGATCAGGCGAACAATGGGTCTGTCAGTCAAGATCTGCAGCAAGCCTTTCCAAAAGGAGGAAGTCAGCAGCGCTATCTATCTCGGGGCTATACTCTTCTGGAAAAATAGTGTACCCAATCTTCCCTCCCAGACGATTGCCGGACTCCATAAATTGTTTTCGACTGAAGATGTAGACAGACCCATTTTCCACATAACGAATATCGGCCTCGGTCATATCCTGCCTCCTGGGACGATTAATAAAATCGTACTCGGCATGGGCTTGACCAGCCTCAAGGTGCCAGAAGAATCGATGTGTGGGAGAGATGCTGAGGAGTGAGTCGAACCCCTCACTTTGAAAATGTGAAAGGGCTGCATCCAGAGAGCCTTTGGGGCGCAAGGGACTGGTGGCCTGAAGCAGTACAACAATATCCGGGGATCGCTTATGCTCCTGCCACCATTGAAAGGCGTGCTCAATGGCTGATTCGGTACTGGCCGAATCTCCTGAGATGTCTGCTGGTCTTTTGATGATTTCGGCCCCTGCCGTCTCAGAAATAGTGGCTATCTGCTGATCATCGGTAGAAACAAAAACGCCCGTTACGCTTTTTGCTGAGAGGGCATACTCAATAGAATGGGTAATAAGTGGTCGTTCCAGAAAGGGCTTAATGTTCTTTTGAGGCACCCCTTTGGAACCACCTCGGGCGGGGATTATGCAATATATTTCCATGCTTCAATATAGCAGAGAGGCTGCCCAGGGTGAATGTAAAATAGTTTGGGAGTTTGGGAGTTTGGGAGTTTGGGAGTTTGGGAGTTTGGGAGTTTTCGTCATGCTGAGGCCCGAGCCAGGCGAGGGAGACTCGAAGTATGGCGCTGAAAAATTTCACTTCAATTCTCATTTCTCGATTATGTTCTGCCCATGAATAGAGCTGTTTATCTGATCCTTGCTATGGGCCTCATTGGTGTGAGTTTTGGAGCGCCCCTGGCCCGTTACATCCCTGGGATGGCCGCCTTGACTATCGCATTCTGGCGTATGACTGGTGCTTCCCTGATGCTCTGGGGACATGGCGCCGTAAAAAAACAGGGACCCTTAGAGAAACAGTTTATCTGGCCTGTTGTGATAGCCGGAATATTTTTGGGCTTTCATTTTGCGTTTTTCTATTCAGCCGTCAAGACCGCCCCCATCGCCAATGCCACTCTGTTTGCCACCATGGCCCCCATCTTTACCCTGACCTATGAACGATTTGTCCTCCACAGACATCTTTCCCGGGGAGCACTTGCTGGGTTGATACTGGCCATCGCCGGTGCTGTTGTCATTCAGGGCGCTGGTCTAAAACTTGAGCCAGAAGCCACCATGGGGAATCTCATGGCCCTGGCCAGCTCTTTGGTCATGTCTGTGGTCCTCATCCTTGCCGAAAGAATTCGTGCTTCTACCAGCAATATTCTCTACACGCGCTGGGTCTATCTGGTTGCCGCTCTAACCCTGGGACTCATTATTCTCGCCACTGGAACGGATATTTCTTTTAAAGGTCCAGATGTGAAATGGCTACTGGGCTTGGCGATTTTACCCACATTACTCGGGCATAACAGCATGAGTTATGCTGTGAAATATCTCAGACCGACTATCGTGGGCGCCATGCCTTTTGGTGAACCCATTTTGGCCTCAATACTAGCCTGGATGCTTTTTGGGGAGCAGGTGGGATACCATGTCGTTCTTGGTGGCGGGATCACATTGACAGGGCTCATCGTTCTCACCCTGAACCGGGGAGCTGCTAAGGTTTGAGTATCTTGACCTGACCTTTTTCGATCAAATCTTCCACAAACCACTTTTCTTCATTAATATCGTGTTTCTTTGCTTTTGAAATGATTCCGCTCTCTTTGAGCCAGCGTTTGAGGGGTCCATCAAAATAGTGAGCTTTAGAACCGACAAAGAAATCAAAACCATGTAGAGTAATGTTCAAGCCCAATAAATAGAAGAAGTAGATACTGAAGAAGCCCGTCGTTGGTCTGGCAATGTTGGCGGACGTCTCCATGTGGGACATGAGGTCCAGGGGCAGCATAAAATAGTCGGAAGTACCGAGACGACGTTTGATGCGATCGTGAATGGCATCCCCCTTGTGAGTCAATACTTCAGAAGGGATCATCACCAGAATATTTTTGGGTAACTCGCGACGCCTTTTGAGACCCTGATTGGCGCCATTGACCCAAATGTCGGTGCGGCTTCCAATCTGGGACTCCAACCCACTGGTAACAAAATTATTGATCCGAATTACCCGATCAAATTGATTGATCTTCTCGCCGAGATCTTGTCCCGAAGCGCTGGGTCCATTTCCGATAATCAACAGTCGCTGTGAATCCAGGCTCGAAAGAAAGGTGGGGAGATCGGGGAGCAGGTCCAGATTCATGTGCTGGAATTCGTGTCCATGTTGTTGAGGATGGTCTTATCATCAATGGCGACATGCCATTCCTTTACTGGGGTGTCCCAGGTCTCGCCATATTTACTCCTGAGAAAATCTTCGGTTTTTTCGGGACGCCCAAGGCTATGTCCTTTGAAACTTAAAACAGACAACGCATCTAGCAGGTCCGCTGGATGATACCCGTTGCGTTCGTGAACGACGTACTTGTAAACCGGGGTGTCAGACCCATCAAGATCTTCTCGGTAAAAAATGAACAGGTCGAGACAGAGCTCTGAATGAAAAAAATAAAAACGACGAGGGAATAGTTTCATCAAACGAACCTCCCCAAGGTTCCAGAGACCTGTTTTGTTCGGAAAATCCAGGACCTTCACATAATAAGGCAATTTTCTGAGAGCTGTGAGGAGTGCCGAGATTTGAGCCTGCGAATCAAAGCGCACACCGAGATCTACATCATGGTCCCAATCCAGCAATTTGCCATCCCGATACAACCCCAACAGGGTTCCCCCTTCCAGCCACCAATGGCTTTTTTGTTGGTTAAGGATGTTGGCCACGTCAAACAGTATCTGTTCAGCCTGCATTGCAGATCGCCTATCAAAAGTAGCTGGGTGTTTTCGGTAGGAATTTGATAGCAGTTCATCACGGTACTTATCGACGAATCTATCGAGATTGCGGGGTACGCTGAAACTCACATCTTTTTGAATGAAGCGCTCCAAGGGGAACAGATCTGACTTTGAGAATACACACCGACGTCCGGTTTCGACAATCTCGTAACTGTCATGGGTCGCTCGCAATGGCAGGAAAAAGATGAAATTGGGAGATTTTTGAGAGAGTCCCTGTTTACGGCGAATTTTCAGGCGGAAGTGCCTGTAGACCCACTTGGGTTTGACGGTTATCCCCTGAAAGATCAAATTGAAAGCCAAAATAACATAGCGCAGCCAGTTGATGCGGCTTGGGAGGATATAAAAAACCGGGTTGAAAATATACTTCTCAAAATCGCCCTCAGTCAGGCCCAAAAGCGACTCATCTCCAAGCATATACCTTATCCCCGCGCGCTCCATGGCAGGGAGAACCTTTTTTAAGGTGACGATCATCTTTTTACATAGAATTGTGAGGAGTATTTGAGATTGACGATATGACCGGTCTCCTCACCACTACAATAGCCAAGGATATCCTCAGCAACGCGTTTGGGATCGGCCAGGAGCTCCCGGTCTTCACCTGGGAATGCTTTGTGGCGCATAGGTGTATCCGTTCGAGGTGGATTAATGCAATTCACCCGTATATGGTCGTCGAGGAATTCGGCAGCCAGAGATTGCGTCAGGTTATTTAAAGCCGCCTTGGAAGCAGCATAAACCGATTGGCTGGTACGGCCCCGGTGAGATGAACTTGAGCCAATAAAGGTCAACCATCCTCCCCGTTTCATGGTCTGGTGGGCAAGCTGAGCCACCAGAAAGGCTGAGCGCAGATTGATGGCCATCACCTTGTCCCATTCTACTACAGTTAATTCAGAAAAGGGTTTTTTGATGAACAAGCCCGCAGAATGGATGATGATATCCCAGGGCTGGTCAATTGCATCGGGCAGGGCATCCCTGGTCAGATCAATTTCTGAACCAACCGCAGTGACCAGAGCGCCATTGGTCTTCAGGTTATCAACCAAAGCCGATCCGATACCTCCGGTTCCGCCGAAGACCAGGACCTTTTTATGCTTAAAATCGGGCTTGCTGTGGGATTTGTTGGCCTGGATCTGGGTAACCCTTTCAGCCATGTAGAGATCGTTGGAAGAAGTTATCTTGAAATTGAATTGGGAGCCGGCAACCGATACACATTCCACTCCCATTTCCATGGCAAGGCGAATATCGTCGGTGGTCTCCACCTGTATGGTCTCATGGGCTTTGAGAATGACATCGTAGCTGAATCCCTGGGGCGTCTGACCCTGGTAGAGATAATCTCTGATAGGCATATCAGTGATAACACCATGCTTCACTTCAACAATCGTATCGGTCGCCGGTATGACCGTATCTACTGCGTCTGCGCTTTGCAGGGCATCCAGCACACGTTCGATCGTGTCATAGTCCAGAAAGGGCCTGGCTGCGTCATGAAAGAGCACTTTTTCGGTGTTGATGGGACAGGCTTTTAATCCTAGAAAGGAGGATTCCCTGCGTGTGTTCCCGCCAAGCACAGTGAGATGTTGAGGATATTCGGATTCGATCTCGGCTTTCCAGTTGGCTGGAACGACCAGGATGATTTTATCTATTTGAGGGTGCTGCTCAAAAGCTTTTACAGCGTAATCGATGACACGATGACCATGGAGTACGACAAACTGTTTGGGGACTTCCCCGCCAAAGCGTTCGCCCTTCCCTCCGGCTAGTATTATTGCAACATTCATAGTGTTGGATCTCAAATTCTAATATTGAAAATGAAGTAGTCTCGCACTAAAAAATAGTTGAGTTCTGCCATCACCCAAGCTGTTTTAAAGTACCGGTGTGAATAAAATTTATGATCATTTCATACAAGCGGGCATTGGTTCTGCCGTCTGGCAGATAACAGTTTTGCTGATTCCAGTATTGCCGTTCTTTCGCGAAATGATCCCCCTCCGAGAGGGCAATGGAGACCGTCTCAAGCAGATCTTCAGGCGAACAGGTGTGTCCCATGATCCAATCCTGGTCAAGATAGGCGAGTTTGAAAGGTCGCTTTTCGGGATCAACCCTGGCGAGAAAGTTCTGCTCACTTTGTTTGCTCAACCAGACCCCTGTTTTGCGCTTATCAGGCAGGGGAAAGCATCCTGGATAAGCTGGCAAAATGAGCTGAATAATAGGTTTGCCAAGGAGTGCTGCCTCACCGACGATGGATGACACATCACTGATCACTACATCAGCGATCTTGATGAGATCATTTGTGCTGACACTGGCCGGTGATAAGACAGCCTTGAATTTAGCAGCGGCTTTGCGGTCTGCCGGATGGGGACTGATCACTAGATTGGGATAGTTTTCCAGATAGCGGGCATTTCCGATACCCCACGCAGGATTGTACTTACCGCCCCAGGTTGGCGCAAACAACACCACGGGCTTATCGGGATCCAGGCCGAGAGAGTCAATGAGACCATCCTTGTCGACTGGTACGCCGATGAAGCCATCCATCTTTGGCAATCCGCCGAGAAGACCGTTCTTAAACGCGGGGTTGAGTACTTCCATGATCGTTTTAAATATGGGTCCAGGGTAGAACAGTAGGTCGATCTCGTGGAAGGTTGAATAGCGATAAGCATAGTATTTAACTGGACTTAATCCATGATCGACATAGATGGTCTTGCCCCGCCATCCTGCGTCCTTAACGCGATCAATGGTGCGGTCATAGCTGGCTACCACATAGGGAGCCAGGTCTCGGATATAGCCCTTGAAAATGTTGCGACGATGGATCTTGACCAGTCGTGTCGAAATGCCCTGTTCATTAAAGTAATCATATAGTGGTTGCAGTGCCGCACGTTCCTTCTCGGCACCGTAGATGAAATCAATCACTGTTTTTTGTGGGTTAGACATGATGGTCTTGCTTAAAAATCCAGATAATGCGAAATCATCTTCAGATGCTCCAACTGAGTGATCTTCATAGTCTGGGGTGAACCCTCAATGAAAGTCAATCTGCTGTCAGGGAGGGCTTGTTTCACCAGGCCGATCTCATCCGTATCCTGAATACCGCTCCCGTGAGCTTTTTTGAGAATCTCTGACCTGAAACACTGGGGGGTCTGAACTATCCGCAAGTCCTGGCGCTTGAGGTTTTCAAAACCATCTGCTGTGAGTTTTACCATGGAGTCCGCTGGCGAAATGGCAGGCGCTACACCATCAAATGATTTTAAGGCCTCCAGACAGTCATCAATGACCGTCATAGGAACCAAAGGTCTTGCAGCATCATGAATTAGGACGTTTTGAGTCTCAGGAGGACAGGCCTTTAGACCCTTGCCGACAGACTCTTGTCGGGTCGCTCCGCCGACAACAACCTGACAGTTGGGATAACGTTGTTGCAGCACACCCACAAAAGCCGTCGAACAAACAATGATTACCTGGGAGATTCTGGGGTGATCCAGAAAGCTCGCCACTGAATACGAGAGAACTTCCTTCCCCGCCAAGTTCAAGAACTGTTTGGGTTGAGCTGAGCCCATTCGGCTCCCGGTTCCGGCGGCTACAATAATGGCCGTATTGTGGATGTCGATCATATCCTTTAACATAGCCGAGGATAGCTTGGAATCCAATTTTCAAGCTGGGGCCAGATGTTGATCATTCTCTAGGGCATGTGTTAGTAAATAAAGTTAACCAACTAGATTTTAGATATACTGTAATTATTGAATTTAGATAAAATACTGAGTGCAAAAAATCATTGTATTCCATGGTTTTGGTAGTCATAATGACGCTATGATGAAAAAAGACCTATTCAGCCCCCCGACCCCCGTTGAACAATATTTCCTGAACCGCTCAAAACTTGAATTTCGCTATGCACCTGACGAAAAGATACCCGTGGTGCAGGTGAACAATTTTCCCTTGCTGGGACAGATGACCGCCTTGAGGTTTTTAGAATGGGTCCAGACCCATCCAGAAGGGTTGATCTCTCTACCCACAGGCAAAACACCAGAATACTTTATTCGCTATGTTGAACATTATCTGGCGACCTGGGAGCAGCAGACTACCCAGAGCTATCTGGAAGAACTGGGCCTGGATCACTCCAATAAACCCAGCTTAAGTAAGCTGAATTTTGTGCAGATCGATGAATTCTTTCCTATACCAGCCTCGCAGCACAACAGCTTTTACGATTATGTAAAAAAGTACTATATCAAAGGCTTTGGGATCAGTGAAGAGCGGGCTCAACTCATCGATGCCACTCAGATCAAGTACCCTGGAGATCGAACTTTCCAGGAAATCTTCCCCGATCTGGAAGTGGACCTTAAATTACGCTTTGCTCAGCCACGATCTACGCAAGGAAGACTTCAGAAAGAAGCTATTGAGCGTATTGATGAATACTGTACAAATTATGAACATCAAATTCGAGAAAAGGGCGGCATTGGGTTCTTCCTGGGTGGTATTGGCCCTGATGGTCACATCGCTTTTAATGTCAGAGGCTCAGACTATTACTCAACCACCCGATTAACCCCCACTAATTTTGAAACCCAAGCGGCAGCCGCTTCAGATCTGGGGGGCATAGAAGTTGCCCAGAAGCGCCTGGTTATCACCATTGGTCTCCAGACCATAACCTACAATCCAGAGGCCACCTGCCTGATCTTCGCAGCCGGTGAAGCCAAGGCCAAGATCGTGGCCAACGCCATTCAGGAAGATGCTGCAAACATTCATCCTGCCGGGGCTCTCCACAAGATGCCCAACGCCCGTTTTTATATTACCAATGGGGCCGCTGTCTTTCTGGATCGTCGTGAGATCGAAGCCATGAAAGCACAACCCCAAATCTCCGAGAATTTGGTTGACCAACATCTGATCACACTTTCAATGCGTTCACGGACACCGGTCCAGAATTTGACCCTGGATCAGGTTTCAGCTAAACCGGTTCCCCATACAGCATTGACCTTGAGCAAGGCCGGATTACCTGAGATCAAACAACGTATTTTTGATTCACTACTACAGAAGTTGGATCGCGGTTTAAGCCCCGTGGAAGATGAGATATTCTTCCATACTGCGCCCCACCATGATGATATCATGCTTGGTTATCTGGCCCAGATCGTCCACGCTGTCCGGACACCAAAAAATCAACATCATTTTGCCTATATGACCAGCGGTTTCAATGCTGTGACCAATGAATTTGTGAAAGACCAATTGGTCACGGCTCTGGAGTACATGGAAACCCGGCAGTTTAAGACCCTGAAGGCTGAAAATTATTTTGAGGCCAGCAACGAGATGGGAGCCCAGCGGGATATCTACACCTACCTGGATGGTGTGGCCAACCGCAGTCGTTCTCACAAAGCCAAGGGTTCCTCAAGACGCCTGATCCGCAACTTACTGATCCTCCATCCAGAGTCTGACCTGAGCAATCTTGACATCAAGATGCTGGAGCTCATTGATTACCTGGATAGCTGCTATCCCGGTCAAAAGGATATCCCCTTGATGCAGCAACTAAAAGGCCGCATTCGTGAGTGGGAAGCAGATCTGGTCTGGGCTCACTACGGCACCCCGATCAGGGATGTCCACCATCTGCGTCTGGGTTTTTATAAGGGTGATATCTTCACCGAGGATCCCACCATGGATCGTGATGTCCAACCCATTCTAGAATATCTGGAGCGGATTAAACCGACCGTAGTCACATTGGCCCTGGACCCTGAAGCCAGTGGTCCGGATACGCACTATAAGGTCATGCAAGCGATTGCCGAGGCAATTCGACTCTATAAGGAGAAATACCCCGATGCGCCTCTTAGAGTTTGGGGGTATCGCAATGTCTGGTTTAAATTCCAGCCCACTGATGCCAACCTATTTGTCCCCGTCTCTCTAAATTCCATGGCCATTATGCAGGAGACATTCAAACATTGTTTCCAGTCCCAGGTGGATGCCCCTTTTCCCAGTTATGAACACAATGGTCCCTTTTCTGAACTGGCCCAGGCCATTCAAGTCCAACAACATCAGGATATGAAGCGGGTCATGGGACGTGATTTTTGGTATGGTAATGAGCACCCCAGAATTCGGGCAGCCCACGGACTGGTCTATATCAAAGAGATGGAGTTGGCGGAATTTTATACCAGAGCCAGAGAGCTACAAAAAGTTACAGAGTCGTCTCTCTAGGAAAATTCAAAGGACTCCGACCTTTTTATGGTCTAAGCAAACAGAAAACAGCTCGGGTTTACCGGGCTGTTTTTAGTTGGCTTTTGTAGCAATTTCGCAATGTTGCGAACACCTTGTTGTACTGACCGTCTTTGAAGTCAGGAAAGGTGTTGGCCAGAGGCTGAAAGGCACCCGATTCAAAGACCAGAGTGGGATCAGCATAGATGCCGTCACCGAGATAGATTTTTTGGCCATTGTACTTGGCTGAGGCCAAAATGACTTTGTGCAGATCGAGGTAGCCGATGTCCAGGTTGACTTTGCGTTTTCCCGCTACTCTGAGATTATCTTCGATGGTATTGCAGATGTTTTTAAAGCGAGCCAACTCGCCTGGGCTTTGGATCTGTTGGATACCAATAAACATGCGCTGGATGGGTCCACCCATTTCAGTATCGTAATAATCCGTGCAGTTGAATAGAAATTCTTGGCTACGAAAACCCAGCTCTCCAATCTCGCCGACACATTGTTCAAATGCCCGCTCAAGCAGTTCTTTATCTGAGAACAAAGCGCCAATGAAATATTTCACGGGGGTGGGTTGATCAGCTCTCATGAGCGTCCCTTAAGTAGGAGGTGTCGGGCTTCCTCAATCTTTTCGAGGGGAATCTGGAAGCGCTCTTTAATTATACGCTCTGCCAAATCAGGCTCCCTCAATTTTTCAATATGTTCAGGGGCTGTGATCTTAATGAAATCACCCTGAATGAAGGTCATCTCGTTGCCTTCGATTCGAGTCAGGGTCAGGTCGTCCATCCCAGGTAAATCAAAGGAAGCCTGCCAGTAGCGGGCAAACTCATCCCAAGGAACAGGGCTATCTTGAAATCGGTAACGCCGGACATATTGTGCTTTCCGATAAGTAACCATGGCGTAGGAATCTGTGTTGGTATCAAAGCGCAGACTCAACCCAGTTTCTGCTGAAATGATGGACTGAATATCTTGTTTTACCAGGGGGAGTGGCTTGAAGATCATATAACCAGGGTCAATCAGATAGCGCCTGCCAGCAAATTGGATCACCACTGCTGAATGATTGTTTTCGCCCCAGTTCAATTGACAGATCAAGGGTTGCGCATCGTATCCTAGAAGGGTGTAGATACCACATAAAAAGTAGGTCAACGAGAAACAGGTTCCCCCCAGGTGCCACTGGTAATGATCATGGGTTAACTCGTCAGGCAAACGCAACCTTGAGTCTGGATCAGCGGTCCCTTTTTTGAGGATCTTGCTGATGTTTTCATAGGGGAGTCGGCTGAAATAGCGTGAGACCGCAGCGATATGCTCCAGGGATGGCTTGAGACCATCAAAACTGAATTGTTTAAGAAACTGTAAGGTCTCCTGTTCATAGATCGCTGGGGATGGAAGTGTCAGGGGGTGGGAATTTATGATGGTCAATGAATTGGATCCTAATGGATTCCCTGTTCATTGAACACAGCGATCCCACCATCCATCCACAGGCTTAGCCATTTATTGTTTTTTGAATCGATGGCAATGGAGGATACCCATCCAGGCGGGATGTCTGAGTTTTGACTCGTGTAAATTGTCCAGTTGGAGCCATCCCAACCTGCCAAACCATCCTGAAGACCACACCAGACGCGATTGTTATGATCCACAGCCAAGGCTCCACAGCTAGGATCACCAGCTATGGGTAGTGGATAGGTGCTAAACTCTGAACCATCAAATTTGACAAGTCCAGCATAGGTTCCGATCCAAATGTTATCGGTCATATCCACAGCAAGACCCCCAGGAAGACTCCAAGGTCTTTCCAGAGGAAAGCTGTGGATCTCTGAGCCATCAACTTTCACCAATACACTGGCGGGTATAGAGCTGTCGTTTGCGATCGCCCAGACGGTCCCACTGCTATCACAGGCAATCGTCAAAATTTCTGGGTAGGGGAGCTCTGAATTCGCAGGTGTATAGTGAGTCCAGGTTGATCTGTCGAAATTTGATAATCCTGTCATATTGCCAATCCAGATATCATCGTTGATATCAACAGCAACAGGTCTTGCCATACCTCCAGCTGGGTATTCAGAAAAGACATTCCCATCAAACATAGTCAAGGGCTCATGATCGGATCCAAACCAGAGATGGTCATGGCTGTCAGTTGCTAGTGAAATAATTTCCCCTGGATTACGATACCAGGTCGCCCAGGTATTGTTTTCAAGGCGAGTGATGTTGGCAGATTCACCACCTAGCCATACAATATCAGACCTGCTAATAGCAATACTCAGGGTCCAATTATTGTCATTATCGGAATTGTCCGTATTGAAAATATTCCAGGTTTGATGGCCCAGACCATGGACTTGAACCTCAAAATCCCGTTCTGCCACACCGCCATTGCCATCTTCCACCCGAACAGTGAAGGGATAAAGCGCAGCATAGTCAGGTGGGGTCCAGTTTACTTGTTCACCAGATCCTGCCAAAGATCCCGCTGGGGCCGTCCAGAAGTAACTTAGCGAATCATTGTCCTCATCTGTGGCATGACAAATCAAGGTTGCACTATCACCGACCATGACACCACCGTCAACAATGGTTACAGTCTGGATAATCGGTCCGTGGTTCGGTGTGAATGGTTCTGCTTCGTCACAGCTTATGAGCGCAAAAAGGGCAAGCAGACAAAGAGGCAGTGACGTTTTAGAAAAATGATACATGTGACCCCTCTTTTGTAATCCAGACTCAAATAGGTATTTAAGATAGCTCAAGATTTTGTTGCTGCAAACTTTGCACTATATTGAAATCCTCAAAAGCTACAGGAGTAAACGCAATGGAAGGAACCTTACGTTCCCGGGATAATGGAAAATTTATCGATCTGGTTGGCAGTGCTTTCTGCATCAATCGAGAAGGTGAGATCAATGACCTTCTGAGCATGTGCTATACCCATCAATGCAATTTGATCCTGTTAGATGACACCAATTTATCCGACGATTTTTTTGATTTGCGCAGCGGTTTGGCCGGTGCAGCCATGCAAAAATTCGCCAATTATCAAGTTCGCGTTGCCGTGTTGTTACCCACCAATGCCCACCACAACGAGCGCTTCAAAGAACTCATGTACGAAATGAATCAGAGCAATCAGATCCGGTTTTATGATGACCGCGATGCCGCTGAAGCCTGGTTAACTGGTTAAGAGGAGTTCCCATGATTCCCAATGTTGTTTTGATCCTTTTTTATACGTTTATGCCAGCACTCATTCTATGGCTCTGTCAACGCTACTCCGGGGTCAATAAAATTGGATCAGTCATTCTGGCTTATGCCCTAGGAATTCTCATTGGCAACCTGGGCATCCTCTCAGAGGGCGCTCCAGCGTTACAGGATGAACTCAGTGGCATAACGGTGGCCCTGGCTTTGCCCCTCCTTCTTTTTTCTATGGATGTTAGAGGCTGGGTGCAGACAGCCGGGAAAGCCATCCTCTCCATGCTAGGGGCTACCATTCTAGTGGTTGCCGTAGCAGGTCTCGGTGTTTGGCTCATCAGAAACAGCGTTGAAAATGCCTGGCAATTTGGTGGGATGGCCATTGGGCTCTACACGGGAGGGACTCCCAATCTGGCGGCTATCAAAACCGCTCTGGATGTTGCCCCCACGCCCTTTATCATGATGCACACCTATGATGCCGTGAATGGGATCATCTATCTCATTTTTGTCATGAGTATCGGTCAAAAGGTCTTTCAAAAATTTCTTCCCCGATACAAACAGATATCAAATCTTTCAGGTACCGGCTCAGAAAGCGAAGACATTCATAGCTATCAGGGTATTTTTCAACCCAAGGTTCTCAAATCGCTGGCAGGGGGACTGCTGATCTCAGTGGTGATCCTGGCCATCAGTTTTGGGCTTTCTCAACTATTGCCCAATGAGTATTCCATAGCAGCCATTATGCTCCTCATTACCAGCTTTGGAATTGCCGCCTCGTTTGTAGACCGAATTCGCAATATCCCCAAAAGCTTCCAGTTCGGGATGTATATCATTCTTATGTTCAGTCTTATTGTGGGCTCCATGGCCAATCTTAAAGAGCTGATAAACATCAACTGGTCCATGATGTTCTTTGTGAATTTTACCGTATTCGGAACCATGCTTCTACATGCTGTCTTTTGCCGGATCATGAAGATCGATACTGACACGTTCTTGATCACCTCAGTGGCTGCAGTATGTTCCCCGCCTTTTGTACCTGTAGTTGCTAAGGCCTTGAACAATAAAGAGATTATTTTGTCTGGTTTGACTACAGGCATCATGGGATATGCCATCGGAAACTATCTGGGAATCCTTTTTGCCTATGTCTTTAGAGCCATGATTGGTTAGGAGTAATATGAAATCGATTATCATTGGGATCGCTGGGGGAACTGGCTCAGGAAAAACGACCATTTCTAAGAATATTGCCAAAGCCTATGGTCCCGGAGAAGTCCTTCGATTAGAACTAGACTCCTACTACAGGGATCTATCAGAAATGACCCAGGAAGAGCGAGCCGCTGTGAATTTTGATCATCCCGCATCCTTAGAGATTGACCTACTGGTGCAGAACATCAAAGACCTATGTAGCGGTAAAGACGTTCGTATCCCAATCTACAATTTTGCCACCCACAATCGAGCCAGCGAGACGCGTATCGTGGCACCCCATCATGTCATTATCGTCGAAGGGATCATGGCCCTCAATTTTCCTGAATTGGTGGAGATGATGGATGTAAAACTCTTCGTGGACACCCCCTCAGATATCCGATTCATGCGCAGGCTAAAAAGAGACATCATGGAAAGAGGGCGCTCACTGGATTCGGTCATCGAGCAATACAAAGAAACGGTGCGACCTATGCATTATCAGTTTGTGGAGCCCCATAAATATCTCGCTGATCTGATTATCCCTGAGGGTGGTATGAATGAAGTCGCCGTAGACCTGATTAAGACCAAGATCAATTCAGTCTTGAATGAGCAAAAGGAAAGTTAGTCCAGTTTGTCTTGTTCATAGGATTTGAATCCGGTTTCACCAATGGTCAAATAGCTAAAGAGACCATAACTCCCCACACTTACTGCAATGATCAAGATATTGCTCACGAGCAGTATCCCCCAGAAATTCAAGGGGTCGGGATTTTCGAACCAGTGGGACTCAATCAACTTCACAGACACCCCAAAGAAGAATCCAAAGAGACCAAAGAAGGCTGGCGCATAGCTTAAGGAGATCTCTTCAGGCGTTTTTCCTTCAAACCAGTATCGGTTGTAAACAATCATAAAGCGGGCTTTGATGGCAAATAGATCGTATATCCAATTCCACAAACCCAGCACAGATCCCATGATAAATCCAGCTTGCAACACGGCACCCACGCCATTTTGATCCGGCAGGAATGGCAAGGTAAAAACGGTGATCAAACCGGTGGCTGAGCCAAAGACAAACCCGTGGTGGGGCCTAAATCGTCCCAGCTTCAAGCGTGTATTAAAGTCCCAAAGTTTCAGGACATTGGTCCCAACCGCAGGGACGATATAGGAAAAAAGGATGGGGAGAGACATGATCAAGATAACCAGCTCATGGTCCCCTTCATATCGCATGAGCCAAAAGTAATAAGCGATTGGGAAAATGACCAGGAGGGCAAGATACTGATAAATATTGAAAAATGTTTTCATCGTTCTTTTCCCAGCAGCATGCCCTGCTTCTTAAAGGTTTCTTTGCGGAATAGTGGGTTGTATGCCAGATAAACACCAAGGCGATAAGGGCTTCTCATATTGGTTTTAAAATCGAAAGCCCTGGACCATATCGATGAAACACTGTTGAATTTAGAGCGGATCTCAAAGGCTGTTTCAGTCAGTTCATCTGGTGACATCAATTTTGGAATGAAAGCAGCGTGATTGAAACGATACTCTGGGTGCAGCCACCATTTTTCATCAAACAGCAGACGCCCCTCACTTCTGAGTTTCTCATAAAGAGGTGTACCAGGATAAGGCATGAGAATATTGAAGGCGGCGAAAGCGAATTTGTTCTCCCGAGCAAAGGCTTCGGTGGCCAAGATGGATTCCCGCGTGTCATTGTCGAACCCGATAGCAAAGGCAGCCCAGGTCTGGTGGCCAAAATCTCTGAGGACCTTGATCTGATCTTTAAAGCCAGCCTCCCAGCGGTTCAAACTCGGTCCCTTGCGCATCTCTTGCAGGCTGGATTCAGTGATGGATTCGAAACCGACCACATTGCCCAGACATCCACTCTGCATCATGAGATCCATGAGTTCAAGATCATTGGTGACGTCAATACTAGCCTGAGAGACCCACTTTTTCTTCAGTGGGATCAATTCTCTGAACAGGTCCTTGGCAGCCTTGGGGTTGGCAACAATGTTATCATCTACGAAGAACAACATTTTGCGACCCTGTTTATCGATCTCTTCCAAGACATCATCAATGGCGCGGGTGTAATGACGTTTGTCAAAATATTTGGTGACAGCACAAAAAGTGCAATCGTAAGGGCAACCCCGGCCAAACTGCAAGAGGGTGATAGGCAAATAGCCCTTTTTACCATACATGGTTTTTGATGGAAATACAC
>Ga0222628_1000250_pt1 | contig 25570 bp, 28 predicted proteins | sample AntAcemetageno95_FD_179860 | JGI IMG/M metagenome (GOLD analysis project Ga0222628, IMG submission 179860) | Saline water microbial communities from Ace Lake, Antarctica - #95 | ecosystem: Environmental > Aquatic > Non-marine Saline and Alkaline > Saline | place: Antarctica: Ace Lake | collected...
GTTTATTTTTAGAAATGGAAAAAGACTTAAAAGAACCATATTATCTTCTTACATATGGATCTAATAATTCTCTCGCAGCAAGTATGGAGATTTTATCATACCTTCAAAACAAGAATAAAAAAGCAGAGATATTACATGGTTCACCAGCATACATTGTAAAAAGATTAAATAGCTTGTTTAATAAAGAAAAAGTAGAACCAGTTAATCTGGGTGTAATTGGAAAACCAAGTGATTGGTTAATTGCTTCTAATGTCGATTATGATAAAGTATTAGAAAAACTTAATATCAATTTAATTGATATTAGTATTGATGAGTTAATAGATATTTATAATAAGACAGATGTAAAGGGTTATGAAGAAGATACTATTCTTGAATTTGATCCAAAAGAAGTGAAAGATGCAAAAAGACTAAGTAAAGCATTAATAGTAATAAAAAATAAGTATAATCTTATGGGACTAACAATCAGATGTTTTGATCTCTTAGGTAAAATACATACTACAGGATGTTTAGGATTATCTCTTCTAAACAGAGATAAAACCATCGGTACTTGCGAGGGAGACATCCCTGCAATGTTATCAATGTATGTATTAAACCAAATCACAGGACAACCTGGATTTCAAGCTAACCCTTGTAGAATAAACTCAGAGAAAAATGAAATCGTATTTGCTCATTGTACTTTGCCTATAGATATGGCTACTACATATGATGTTGTGACACATTTTGAATCAGGAATAGGTGTCGCTTTAAGAGGCAAAATGAAAGAAACAGATATTACTATATTTAAACTAAGTAATAATCTTAAAGATTACTACGTAGCAGAAGGAGTTATAACAAATAACCTATGTGAAAGTAATCTATGTAGAACTCAAATAAATATTAAACTTGATGATGTATCTTATTTCTTAACTTCGCCTTATGGTAATCATCATGTTATAGTTTATGGAAAACATAAAAAGAATATAGAAAAATATATGAGGAGATGAAATAATCAATTTAGTGTGTGATACGGTGAGTGAACTTGTCAAGACTTAATAGACACAAAATGATACAGTTAATTAAATCCTAATTCAAGTTTGACTTGAATTGGGGTTTTGTATTTTAAACTATATGCCAATCTTTCATTGTTAAAGTACCTGACATAATCAGCTATGGTTTTTGGTATGTCTTTAGTGTTGTTTAAGTCAAAATCGATGTATAGTTCATCCTTCATCCAACCATTTAGTGCTTCAATAATTGGATTGTCTGTAGGAGTTTTCGCTCTAGACATTGATCTTTTTATGTTATAATCTTTATGAGCGTTTTGGAATGCTCTTGAGGAGTATACTGTTCCTTGGTCGGAGTGTAGAATTGTTTCTACTGAAGTATACCCTCTTTTTATTTTCTCTTCTAAGAATCGCTCTAATGCTGTCATATGTCCTTTGAAATTATGTCCGCCACGATAAGGTGATAAACAATAACTAATGATTTCATTGTTGAAGACATCAATGAAAAGAGTCCATTCTAGGGTTACGTATTTACTTTTGATTATTGTAGTATCTGTTACTACTTTTTCAAACGGTTTAGTCGTATTCCAATTTCCATTTATTATATTCGGGAATTTAAGATGATCACTACCTGGTTTTTCCCATTTGGGTTTCCTTGCTTGTGAACGAATACCGTTTCTTTGGCAGACTCGATGAATAAACAAATCACTAATAACCCATCCAGTGGATAGTCTAATTTGTTTTGCGATGTTTCTGTATCCATGTGTTTGATGTTTCTTATGAATCTCTAAGATGAGTCCCTTAGCTGTTTCTTGATTAACTTGGTACCTGTTTAAGGTGCCTTTTCTTTTGCGCCATTTGTAGTATCCGCTTCTTGATACTTCCATATACATACAAAGCGATTGTATTGTGAAACTAAGAGATAATTCCTCAATTATTTCATACTCTTTTTGGATGATTTCCTTTGCCTTATTTTTACCACCTCCTCGTTTGTGTAATGCTTTTTTAATCGAGCGTTCTCAATCTTTAGTTTCATATTCTCGTACTGTAAACTCTCTACCTCAGTCAAGTGCTTCTTATTTTGAAGCTTCACTAATGGATTCCTTGGTTTTATGCTGTTTTCTAAACCTCCTATGCCATGTTCTAGAAATGCAGCTTTCCATTTGTAGATAAGTGTAGTCGTAATAATCTCTTGTCTACACAACTCTCTTAATCCTATCTCTTCATCAAATAACCGTTTAATGATACGATGCTTTTCTTCTTTACTCCAGTATCTGTATTTCCTTCTTTTATTCAATTCTCTCACTCCTTTCTTTAAGTATACAAAAAGATGCCAATAAACACATGTAACACTTTGTGTCTACTAACATCTTATCAATTCATGAGGCGTACCATTCTTAGTTGCAACTATTGACATGCAGAGCATAACAAACACCCTTAATGGTCTTTGTTTTTTTGTATATATGAACGGAATATTAGGTATATCTTTGAATTCTAAAACTAATTTATGGAATTTGATAAAACAAACATTCTATCGGACGATTTGATATAATATTTATAAGATGAAATACAAGAGTAAAGGGTGAAAGATTTTGTGATATAATGAAAGAAAAATAATTGAAAATCTTGGAAACAAAAAGAAGGTCTACCAAAAAGACATTGTTAATATTCTTCACTATTATAAAGATTTGTTCCGTAAGAACTCAAAAGGCGTACTTAAGAGAATGATTCTTGAGATAAATCAAGGAAATGATGAGATATCAATAATATTGTTTGCTATTCTTATTCTAAGTTTATCTGGTTGTAGTAAAACTAATCGATTTTCAATAGAAACTGAATACTACCATGAAAACAATATTTTCACTAATCAGTATGAAGATATTTTAAAAGAGAATGGTCATTCTTTGAGTACAGAAGTAGCAATTGAAAATTTCATCATTCAATTAAAGATTTCTCCAGACGGATATTATATTGATGGGTTTAACTATTTTATTAATACTGGTAATACCAATCAAGAGTACGAGTATACTGGATATTTCTGTGAGGACAACGATAATAAAAACAGATTAAGTTGCTATACAAGAAAAGATGATATCTACAATAAGAAATATTATATTGAACAACTTGGGTTTTCTACAATTCTTGACACGATTAATAAAAATGAAATAATGGATGTTTTAAATGATTTAGATGAAGTATATTCAGTGTTTTTAAATCAGGAAGTAAGAATATTGATATCTGTTAAACATTTTGAAAATGAAACACTTGATTTTGGTACTTTTAAAGGTGTTTACTATGAAGATGGTGTCATGAAAGCCGAAGGTGAGGTTTCACTGACTGGATACTATTTACAATATACTTACTACCTACCCTCTGTACAAAATAGTCATCATCATGCATACATGAAAATGAAATGATTCGAGATAAGCCTTTTCTATTAGAAGCCTTCTAAGCCGTCGGTCGGGGGTTCGAATCCCTCCCGGAATGCCATTTAAAAGCACCTAACCAAGCTGTTTATCGGTTTGGTTATTTTTATTTTGTACGACCGAAGGATAATCGGACCGTAGTTTAATCAATGATTTTCGATGTTCTATGATAGTCAAGATATTCCTAAATTTGATTCTCATGCAGATCTGTGTTATTTTAAGTTAAGTACATGGTTAAGTTAACTAATGGTACAGATGTGGGGGATAGAGAAAGGTAAGATTACTATTCGAATTTTCAAACAACTTAATGGAAAATGATTACTTTAGGAGGAGGATTAAAATGAAAAGAGGATTAAGATTATTTTTGACAGCAATATTACTTAACACTGTAGTGTTTTCATTTCCTTTATTCGAAACAGAAAGATTATATGCTCAGGGATATGAAAAACTACCAGATGACATAGAACATGTTAAAAGAGAAGTTGCTTTAGATGACTTAGAAAGAAAAGATATGCTTAAAGAAAATGCTGATCGTAGCATTGAGAATAATGGAATTAAAAGAGAAGTGCTTTTGAACAGACTGAATGATAAAAGCATACTTAAAGAAGATGATAAGGAACTAATTCTAGTTTATAAAGTTCGATATACTATGGAAGAGAAATCTATTGTAAGGTCGCCAATTGTAACAGGTTATCGAATAGATTCTGAGTATTATTCATATAACAATATGATTATAAATCTCTCTGTGAGAATAGATTACAACAAAGATTTAGGCTATCAAGATGAGACAGGAGCTAGGCCAGTGAAAATCACAAAAAGTACATATTCTTTTGATGCTGGGAGTGCATATTATAATAATAGACTTGGCGTAGATCAAATTGAAATAAATACTTGGCAATATGGACCTCCATACCCATCGGGAAGTTTTTCAGCAGAGGATTATAGTAATACTGAAACTTACTCTGCTTGGGATTTTAGCGATTCTCATGTAGTGCATCACACACCCTCAAATTATACTCTAATGCAAGATGGTATTTCGGGAGGCTTTATTCTTGCCAATGGAGTGTTTGATGTTGTAAACTTCGCAATAGCTCCACCTTACAATTATTGGTCTATTGGTAGTGTTAGTCGTAACGCTTCGTATGGAGCACCCTTCAGCTTATAAACTACTCACATTGATGATTTAATATATAGAAGTTGACTCATGTACTGCATTTTAAATGTATGATGAACATATAAACCACAATAATCTAATATACATACTTGATATGTATAAGAAAAGTTTACACTGTTATTTGAAGATTAACTATATATTTAAAATCTATAAAAAGGAAAGGGTGTTTAATATCAAAGATAGTAAGCTAACAGTTGTAAAGATGTTTACCTATGTAGTAATTTACGCATTGATGATCTTAGTGTTTTATTTATTTTATAAACAAGCTAATGGTATCACGAATCCATTTGAATTCCCAAGTATAGTTCTATATGTATCACCGATAGTCATGATTCTATTCGGAATTTTGCTTAATTTTGAGAAGATTTTACAATTAATTAATGCAAAAGGAAAAACAAATGTAGATTGGATAAGACTAGTGATAATTGTGTTACCACTAGCACCGATAAGTTTTCTTAACCTAATACACTATAGTCAGTTATTTCAGCATACTATATTGACTTATTATGTAAGACCACCAGTTGTCTATGTTGCACAGTTTTTATTAGGCTTTTTATTAGTTAGTTGCTTCACAAAGAGAAGTGAGTTAGAAAGTAGTAATTAAGTTACCTGATTTTTATACATTTGAAAGCTATCGTTAGTAACTTTTTTGAATAATTATAGATCTTAAAAAAACAAGGATAGTTATTTGTTTTCCTTGTTTTTTTGTGCTATCAATGGAAACTTAATATAGTCTATGATGCAAATACACCACTTTGGTTTCTCCAATTACTTTAGTACATTTATTCATTATCATTTTATCATCTTTTTGACCTATGGATATATTTGTCTCTATTCCAAGATCTTTTTCTTGTAATGCAAGTTCTCTCCAGGCTTCTATATTTAAGATACATACTGATATGATTTTACGATCAATTAATTTGTTTGAATCATACGTTTCTCTGATTAAGCTACCGGTGATAAAGTTATTGTTTTCTTTCATGAATGTTCCTTTCATTTAACTTGTCTAAATGGTGTAAATAGGATTCTGCATACATAAATAGTTTCTTTAATCTAGTACGTGGTAATTGTTTATATTTTAGTGGTAAATCATCAAAGAAGTTCTTAGCTAATTCTTTGTAGTTTAAAGCCGTTTTTGACATAAATCGACCTCCTGGGGATTGTTGGAACGGCCTTCTAAGCCGTCGGTCGGGGGTTCGAATCCCTCCCGGAATGCCATTTAAAAGACCCTAACCAAGCCGGTTATCGGTTTGGTTATTTTTATTTTATGAGGGCGACGGATAATCGGGCCGTAGCTCAATCGAATCTTTTCGACAAATCGGACATATATGCTCTGGAAAAATACTTTAAACTAATCTATACTAAATTTAATTAGAAGAAGTGGTATTGTTAATATTTGAAACTTTTTGAACTTGTTATATTAGTGATATATGAAGTGTATTAAAATGAAATATTGAATACTTATTAAATGAGGTCTTTTTCAGATTTTTCTATCATATTATTATTTTAATAGGCATATTATAACAGTCTTTTAGAATATTAAACAGCGAGCTGTATCATAAATAAATATAAGACACGATATGAAGTTCTTACAAAGGCTTTTTCAAATAATTAAAACGTGAAATTACGTATCGCTTTTAATTGCAACTAATTATTCTATACATGGTTGTGATATAATTATGCAGAGGATGTGAGATTGATGAGTAAACAAAAGAGATTATACCTTTATATACTGATTCCATTTCTTGTCTGGCTTGTTGGATTTGGATATAATTTTTATATGTCATCTCAGTTTGGGGAATTAGACACTTCAATTGCTGCAACAGATGTAACATTAGCAATGAATCTTGAATTAGTAGAAGATTTGTCTGATGAGAACATTATATTATATGATGAGTTTAGAAAATTAGTCTTTATATATGATTACAATGGAGATCTAGTTAATAAGATTAAGTTTCATCATACTGGTAGTGTTGAAGTAATAGATTATACCGAAGGAAATCTTACCGCCTTTCACTGGAGAACATACATGTATTACATTATAGATGCAGACGGAGTGATTATAGATTCTTATATTGGTGACGCTCCCGATAATATTCCAAGAACATCTAAGTGTACAAGTGATAAAGAGATTTGCTCAAAGAACTATCTCTTATTTCATAACTTAGATGTAAATGATAATGAAGTTTTTGTATCAGCATCATTTGTACCATTTATACTCGTCTCATTATCGATGCTAATCATGGCAGTACGATTAAATATGAACATCCAAATGAAAAAAGCAGAAGAAATCATGTAGGTTAAGTTATTGAGGTTAAATTTGCCCTTTATGCTATTGATTTTGGTAAATAACAAAAGGGATTATCTGCGATTTCTCTTGAAACAAAATAATTATTAGATGAGATTCACTTGTTAGTGGATCTTTTTATTCATTTATATGTTGTAAGTAGGCTTAATATATTATATAATATAAGCGTGAAAGGAACTGATTAATATGAATTTTTGTGAAAAGATAATCAAGCTAGCTAATGAGAATAATGGAATTATAACAAGCCAAATGATGAACGATAGGGAGATTCCATCCATCTATCTGACAAGAATGGTAAAAGAAGGAACACTTCAAAGAGTTGACAGAGGAATCTATAGTACAGATAAAGTAATGCTGGATGAATACTATCTTCTATATCAAAAAAATCAAAGAGCAATCTTTTCTTTTTCTTCTGCGCTGTATCTACACGGACTTACAGACCGTATCCCATATCAAATGGAAATTACTCTACCAAGTACTTATAATAGTAGTCATATTAAAGAAAATGTCATTATTCACAAAGTAATAGAGAAATACTATTCGCTTGGACGTACTATAAAGAAGACGATGTTTGGAAATGAAGTAGCCTGTTATGATATGGAACGTACCATATGTGATCTTGTAAGATTTCGAAGTAAGATTGATGTGGAGGTATTTAAAAAAGCAATCAATGGTTATAAAATTCACACAGATAGAGATTTCCTGAAACTACGTCAATATAGTATAGTATTTAAGATATCGTCAAAAATAAATGAACTACTGGATGTGATATGATGAATAAGAATAAATTAACAGCTATAATCCATACCGTTTCAAAAGAAAAACACGTTTCCTTTAACGTGTTATTACAGGTTTACTTCTTTGAGAGATTATTATCTCGTTTAGCTAGTAGTGAGTATAAAGATTCATTAATATTAAAGGGCGGGTTTTTATTATCTTCACTACTAGGAATAACTGAACGTTCCACTATCGACATGGACTTCAACGTTTCCAATATTGTCTTTGAAAAAGGCAGTATAGAAAAAATGATACGTACAATTATAAATTTTGATTTAAAAGACAACATTACATTTGAATTAAAAGGAATTACTGAAATTATGGAGCAAACCACATATATCGGATATAAAGCTATGTTGATTGGGAAACTCGACAATATTAAAGTACCATTCACTATTGATTTAGCAACAGGAGACCCAATTACTCCTCGTGAAATAACATATCAGTATCACTCAGTACTCAAAGATGAAGTAATGGAAATCAAACGCTATACCGTAGAATCAGTTTTAGCTGAAAAGTTACAGACGATTATGGATAAGAAGACTGGTAATAGCAGAATGAAAGACTTCTATGATATTTATATCTTGATGAAACTACATAAAGATCTGTTTAATCCTAAGATATTAATTGATGCGATAAAGAACACTTTTCATTATCGGAATACTGCGATTAGTAAAGAGGATTTCATTTTATTACTGGAGGTTTTGGTAGAAGATGATGAGTTTATCAATAGATGGATTAATTTTGTTAAGAAAAATCACTATGTAGAAGATGTGGATTTTAAAACAGTAAAAAGCGAAATAATAGAGTTAATCGAATTAATCGATTAAGTTGCAAATTAACTCGATACAACGAGCCGTATCACAAATAATTGTAAAACATGATATTAATATAATAACAAGACCATTTATGATATGATGATTGAGTTGAAAATGATGATATTTTGTCTTTCAAGTGTTGAACTAAGTATGGTATAATGAGATTAGAAAGATAAATGTAAGGAGGAGACTATTATGAATAAACAGAAGAATTTAATTTCGACTGTAACTATGGGACTAATGCTTTTATTAGTTTCTTTTGTTCAAGCATTTAGAATTAATAGTCTATCATTTTTAGAGAGTACCAACTTTGCAAATGATGTTGGTTTCCTAACAATTACACTGATTTTTATTGTTACTATTTCAGTATTTGCATATTATCTTCCTATGAGATTAATGTTTGAATATGACTTGAAATTCAATATATCATTTTCTCCTAATATCCATATTCCATTTAGAAACAAAATACTTACAAGTATATTAAAAGCTATAAGCAGAAGATATTTAAGATTAAATGTTGTTCGTTGTTGATTCTTAGTTGATTTTTGTATAAAAAAACTAACTAAGAAAGGAATGAATAATGAAAAAACAACAAGTTATAGCTGTGCTAGTATTAGTTACAGTGAATATTTGGATGCGTTTTTACGCACCAATTTATAAAGTTGCTTTGATTCTTAAACATATCTCGCTTTTTTTATTGATAGGAATCATTGCATATAATGTAGTGACCTTCATATTAAAAAGAATTGTTAAAAGATATAATCCTAAAGGAAAAAAAGAGACAATTCTTTATGTAGGTAGAAGTGTTATTTTTGGAGTTGTTATCTTATTGGTTGCCCTGCTTCAATTTGATTATATAGAGTATAGCGAAACACCCTTTATAGAACACTGTAGGTACTACGACAACTACAACCATTTGGTATATGAAACAATGATTTATGAATCGTGTCCTGAAATAGATGTGGTTGAATCTAGTAAATATGTGTTAGAGTTTAATGTCACAGAACAGACTGATGTATATCAAGTAGCGGATTTGGCTACTGGAGTGCAAAGTCTTAGTAAATGGGATCAATACAATGCAACAATGTATTCAACAATACGAATTGATTATGATCGAGATTACAGAATGGAAGACATTTCACAGAAAATGACAATGATTAGTGAAACAATAGATAGAGACGGTAACCTGGATACATATTATTATAGCTATCACAAATTAGTGAATAATGATTATACTACTATGTATGATGCTACATATAAAGTAGCTGAAACATTGTCACACTATGAAGGTATTGTAGATATATATACCGGGCATAATATTTTTGATGAAAGTGACTATAATACAACAAGATACTACGCGGACAATTATATTCTTGATGATTCAAATGGTAATGGAGAAGGCTGGCAAGTGTTTTGGGAGTATGATCTAGTAAAAGAGTATACGGAAGATGATAGTTTGCTGGTTGAAACATTAGCGTTTGTTTCTATAGATCATGAAAATAATAAATGGGATACATATATAAAAAGAACAAATTGGAATCAAGATGGTGATACTGATGTGGTTCATCTACAGTTTGGTGATTTAGAAGTAAATGAATACCTGGATAGAGAAAGCGCAAATGGAAACATGATAAAATGGAGCCAAAAATATGATATTGAAAGACCACACTTGATTGTGGGACGAATGTCTAATATAAATAACAATACTTTTTTGTCTAAAGATGTGGATTATAAATCATATCAAATTCGAAACACCAATTACTTGTATAAAGACTCGTATAACATTTATGGAGTAACAAATACAGAGTATGGATATCACGTATCGTACGAAAGATACCGATTAGACAATTACATAACATATTTATATACTAGACAATTTACATCTGACATGATTTATTATGAAGATGGAAGATATGCATATGGATTACGATACCAAATTTTGTTTGATGTGGACTACTCTCTCGATTGGCTAGCAAACTCAAATGATGTAATGTACACATTTCCAACTTATATTAATTAAGTAATATAAAGCAGGACTTATGTCCTGTTTTTTATTTGAAACAATTAATGGTTATATAGAAATGAAGTAAGCGTCAAATATCAGACGTAAAAATAAGGAGCGGCAACTACTAAATTGTAGTTATTGCTCCTTATTCATATTAAAGTCCTTAATGATATTTTGACTATAGGGTAAAATATCATTAAGATTTATCTGATTGATTTTATGGTTTGCCAAATAATCTAGCACGAATGCTAAGTATTTATATGGATTTATCTTATTTAGTAATACACCAAACGGTGCTAACTCATCAGCTATCCTTTACTCAATCGTTCAAACTGCAATTCTAAACGAAATAAATCCGTATAAGTACATTGCTTATGTTCTTAGTGTTTTAGCCAACTCCAAAATAAATATATTAGATTTAGATGCTATAACTCCCTACAATGAAAACATGAAAATTAAATTTTCTATGAATAATCCCCAGTGATTTCTCACTAGGGATTTTATTTTGTCTTTACGTCCATCCGTTGACGCTTACGGTGTATGCTAGTAGCCGTAACGATTATTTGTGATTCCCAATCGATTAGATGTCCATAGATATAAAGTGTTACATGTGTTTACGAATATCCAAATCACGGAAATAATTTAGTCCAAATCACGGAAATAATTTGGTCCAAATCACGGGAAAGTATTGACTGTATTCAAAATTAATGATAATATATAAGTGGGTGATATATATATGGATAAATATTATAGAAGAATTATGGATGATGTATTAAAAGAGGAATTGGAAGCATTTGGCGCTGTTTTGATTACTGGACCTAAATGGTGTGGTAAAACAACAACTGCAAAACAACTTGCAAAGAGCGTTCTATATATGCAACAACCTGATGAAAAACAAAATAACTTGCAACTAGCACAAGTCCAGCCCTCTTTGTTACTAAAGGGTGAAAAACCTAGGTTAATAGATGAATGGCAAATGGCACCACAACTTTGGGATGCAATAAGATTTGATGTGGACCAGCAAAGTACTGAAGGAATATATATATTAACTGGTTCTACTGTGGTTGATGAAAGTAAAATATCTCATTCAGGTGCTGGTAGAATATCAAGATTAACTATGAGAACAATGTCATCATTTGAATCTAACGATTCAAATGGTACGGTAAGTTTAAGTGACTTATTCGAAGGTAATCATAATATTGGAGCACAATCAAATTTAGGATTAATCGATATTGCTAATCTCGTGGTTCGTGGTGGTTGGCCAAGTACAATTAATAAAAGCCAAAAAATTGCAATGAAGCAAATAGCGGGATATTGTAACACAATCGCAAATTCAGATATAGGTGAAGTAGACGGAGTAAGAAGAGATGAAGGTAAGACACTAGCAATAATGAAATCTTTTTCAAGACATATTGCCACACAGGCAAGTATGGCAACGATACTAAAAGACATTAAATCTAATGATGAAACTATGGATATCGATACATTGTCTGATTACCTGAAAGCACTTGAAAAGTTGTTCGTTGTTGAGGATTTGACATCATGGAGTCCTAAACTAAGATCAAAAACTGCAATTAGAAGTTCAAATACTAGACATTTTACAGATCCTGCTATTGCAGCAAGAATGTTAAATGCTAGCTCGAGAGATTTAATACAGGATCTAAATACTTTTGGATTTCTATTTGAATCTTTAGTTGTTAGAGATTTACGAATTTATTCCCAAAGTCTACAAGGGAAGGTTTTTCATTATAGAGATAAAACCGGACTTGAAGCTGATGCAATTATTCATCTTGACAATGGTGATTGGGCAGCAGTCGAAGTTAAGTTAGGACAACATAGAATTGATGAAGGAGCTACTAATCTCTTAAAACTCGAGAAAAAGATTAATACAGATAAAATGGGTAAACCATCTTTCTTAGCTGTGATAACAGGAACAAAGTATGCTTATAGGAGAGAAGATGGAGTTTTAGTAATACCAATTGGATGCTTAAGACCATAAAAAAAATAAAATGAGAGGAGACTTAATATGCATATACAATCTACAAAAAAAGTATTAGACTTTTTCGGAATAGAACCAATAAATATGAATACTGATGATGATATTTATGCATGGCATGCAAATTATGAAATAGTTAATAGGAAAAAACTTCTTATTCTAATGCATGATATTTCTCGTTTTTGTGTTTTAATATATGGTATCAAAAAGAGTGACAAAAAAAATATAACAAAGATTATTAAGGAAACTATGTATGTGACAATGAAATCTGAAGCCTATGGTGGGTTTATGATAAAAGCATACTTAGATAGTTTTGACAAAGTTACTTTTGGAAAGACTAAAAATAGAAAAATGATTTCAAGGATTGTATGGTTAAGAGATTATGTTTTATCCTATATGGAAAAACATGGAGTTTATACAGATGTACATGAACAACCACAAATCACAACAATCATTAATAATAATTTTGTTACAGATGATAATTATAAAACTTGGTTCTCTCCAAATGAAAAAATGATTCATATACTAGAAAAACACGAAAGTGAGCAGTTGCTTTGCAAACTTGGTGATGATTTCTACGAAAATAGTATATATAAATAACATAATAAGTTGCAATTAAGAATGATACAACGAGCCGTATCACAAACAGACTGGAAAATTATTTTCTAGTCTTTTTAATGGATCTATTAGTTGTTTATTTGCCTTTTCATATTTAGTTATTTAGTTTAATAAAAAACGGCACTTAGTTAAAAGTGCATTATTTCATTAAACATAAATTTGAGTATATCACTTCTCAATAATTTATAAATATTATAAAATGAGTATGACTTAAAAATTAGGAGGAAACACAATGAAAATAACATTTGGAGGAAATCCATTAACACTCATAGGAACACAAGTAAAGGTAGGAGATAATGCAAAAAGCTTTACCCTATTAAAAAACGACTTATCCGTTGCTAAACTAGAAGACTACAAAGGTAAAATCAAAGTACTAAATATTGTACCGTCACTAGACACTGGAGTTTGCGATGCGCAAACTAGAAGATTTAACGCCGAATTAAACGACAGAGAAGATGTAGTAGTAATAACAATTAGTAATGATTTACCATTTGCACAAGCAAGATGGTGCGGAAACGCTGGATTACCAAATGCCATTACACTAAGTGCACATAAAGACGAAGTATTCGGTACCGATTACGGTGTCCTTATAAAAGAACTACGATTACTCTCAAGAACTGTTCTTGTGTTAGACAAAAACAATGTAGTAACATATGTTGATTATGTACACGAAGGAACAGATCATCCAGATTACGAATCAGCTCTAAAGCATTTAGCTGTTTAGAAACAACAAAAGCAATTTTAAGATGAGAGAAATCTCATCTTTTTGTATACTAAAATAAATTTTATTTAATTATTGACAGAATGGTATTTTAATGGCATAATTATGGTATTATAATAAGGAGTGATTTTATGCCGCATATTGTACCTATTAAAGACTTGAAGAATACTGCAACTATTTCTAAACTTGTGGAAGAGAGCAATGAACCTATATTCGTAACCAAAAATGGATATGGATCTATGGTACTAATGAGTATGGATGTCTATGAAAAAGAATTTGCTCGTAATCAAACCATAGAACTTATTAATGAATCTATTAGAGATTTTAAAAAAACAGGTAAATTTGTTGAAGGGCCTATGTTTATTCAGGAAATGAAAACGAAATATGGTAAATAAGTATATTGTATATGAAGATGCTGCTTTAGATTTTGAGCAAATCGTACACTATATTACTTATAAACTTAAGAATCAAGAAGGATCATTAAGATTAATAAAATTATTCGAAAAGAAACTTAATTACATTGTAAATTTTCCATATTCTTTTCCAGTTATTTTTGATACGAAACTTGAGATTGATGGGTTAAGAAAATGCCTTTTAGATAATTATTTAATCATTTACTATATAAATGAAGAATTGAAACAAGTGGAAGTTGTAAGGATTGTATATCAAAGAGAAGATTTTTTATAGTTGATAAAACCTTTAATTCGAATGATAATATTTCCATAATAAGTTGCAACAAGCGTATTACATAAAGACTAAAAGAAATATAAAAAGGAACATCAAAAGTAGACATTATATAAAAGAAATAGGTATTCTATAACGAACAAAAAGACATAATAATGATAAAAGGTATTGTCTGGCGAACAAAAATGTGATACTGTATTTATGAGAGGTGATCAACATGATTAAAAGAGACTTATATTTAAATCAAATACGACCATTTATGCAGAAAGATTTAATCAAAATTATTATAGGTATTCGACGTTCAGGTAAGTCGACATTGATGAAACAAATTATTGAGGAATTAAAAGAGAACGGTGTTGTAGACAGTCGAATTATATATCTTAATTTTGAGGACTATCATATTAGAGAATATAAAGACACAGATAGGTTATACAATTACTTAGAAAAGAATGTAATTGAGGGTGATAAAACATATATATTTCTTGATGAAATACAAGAAGTAGAAAACTTTGAACAAGTCGTGAATTCCCTTAATGCCACAAAAGATGTTGATATATATTTAACAGGTTCAAATTCAAAAATGCTTTCAGGTGAATATGCAACATTGCTTACAGGAAGATATAAAAGTTTCAAAGTGTTCCCTTTTTCATTTAAGGAGTTATTAGAATATCACAGCACTAATGATAAAAAAGAATTATTGAATTTATTTATTAGATATGGGGGATTTCCCATTATTCAAAGCTTTGATCTTGAAGATCAAAAGATATCAATATTGAGAGATTTATATGATTCGATTGTTATCAAAGATATCGTTCAGAGACATAATGTATCGGGTGTAGATACATTAGATAAATATATTAGTTATTTACTAAATACAGTTGCATCACAATTTAGTGCTAAAAACATTATAAACTATTTCAAAAATGAAGGTAGAATAATCAGTAAAGAAACGCTATATAATTATATAAGTTATGCAAAAGAAGTTTTGTTAATATATTCAGCAAAAAGATATGATTTAAAAGGAAAGAAACTACTAACTACCAATGAAAAGTATTTTGTAAATGACCAAGGACTTAGAGCGACTAAATTCGATAATGTTAAAGATATAGAAAAAGTATTAGAAAACATTGTATTTTTTGAATTGTTAAGAAGGGGCTATGAAGTCACTGTAGGAAGTATTGGCGATAAAGAAATTGACTTTATCGCAACCAAAAACAATACTATTGAATATTATCAAGTAACATATATTATGGAAACATCAAAAACAAGGGACAGAGAATTTGGTTCATTAAATATGGTTAAAGACCAGTATCCTAAATATGTTTTATCACTAGATAATGTTGATTTTTCTCAATTTGGGATTGTCCATAAGAATATTATAGATTTTCTTCTTGAGTAGAATATAATATCCATATCCTATTAAGTTGCAGCTAAAACTGATACACGAATGAACTGCACCCAAAAACTTGGACATAGGAAACTATGAAAAGAAAGGGTGCAGTTTTTATATGGCAAAGTATACGATAGAATTTTTTATATACATGTGGTATAGTTTGTCATAAGGTGAACAATGACATTTTATAAAGATAAGAAAGATTTTTAGTAGGGAACACATCCCTAAGGAGGGTATTTTATGATTTTTGATGCACACGGTGATATACTTACTGATTTATATATGGAAGCTAAAAACAAAGATTCATTTAAGAACAGACATTTAGACTTATACAAAAAGGGTGGAGTGACTCATAGTATTTTTGTAAATTTTACAGATCCAAAGACAAAAGATAATCAATTATTCAATAAAATCTTTGATAATGCTTTTATTGAACTTAAGAAAAATAGTGATATATTTAAAGTTTGCCTAGATTATAAAGATATGGAAATATCGTTATCTGAAAGTAAAATTGGTGTGATTATTGGTATGGAAGGAATCGCTCAATTAGAAGATACTAGTCATCTAAGAGAGTTATATTCTAAGGGTGTAAGACATGCATCACTAACATGGAATGAAGAAAACAAATATGCTAGTGGACTTGATAATTTGAATACTAGAGGATTAACAGATAAAGGAAAAGAAGTATTAGCTGTAATGGAAGAATTAGGAATGTTAGTTGATTTAGCTCATTTAAATGAGAAATCGTTCTTTGATGTAGTTAATAACACAAAAGGTCCTATCATTATTTCTCATGGGAATACCAAAGTGATTTGTGACCATAGGAGAAACTATACAGATGAACAATTAATGGCAATTAAGAATCGTAATGGCGTAATTGGAATTTGTGGTATTGGAAATTTCATTGCAAAAGAAGTTGAGTTTCAAAATGTAAAGACATTAGTTAAGCATATCGATCATGCTGTAAAAACAATTGGGATAGATCATGTTGGGCTTGGTTTTGACTTTTGTTACTATCTAGGAGATGAATCTAAAGATAGTGGTGTAGAAGGGTTGTTAACTATTGCAGATGTACCCAATATATTTATAGAATTGAAAAAAATCGGATATAGTAATGAAAGTATAGAAAAGATAAAACATTTAAATTTTGAAAGAGTAATTAAAGAAATATTAAAATAAATAAAGAAAAGACATATTAGATATTTTACATCTGATATGTCTTTCTTTATGTGTCCACTAAATGAGTTCATTTTGGAAATTGGTCTTTTTTTGATTTTGAATACTCAAAAAAGCTATCATTGAACTGATCGAGATTTGTATTTACAATGCCACCCAATGAGTGGTATAATGTGATTGAGGTGATAGTGTGGAATTTAAAATTAAAGAAACAAGAGCTGAGTACAATATTACACAAAAAGAAATGAGTGAAATATTAGAAATACCATTAAGAACAATAGAAAATTGGGAAAGTGGTAAACGCAAACCTAGTAAATGGGTTGAGAAGTTGATTGTCGATAATTTAAGTCACTACAAGAAAAATGAATACGGAATAATAACTAGAGATAAAGGAGTATACACTATTGATCAAATAAGGGATATGCTGTTACCTCTTACTTTTAAGTATGAGATAGATAAATTTACTCTTTTTGGGTCATACTCAAAAAATAAGCAAGATTCAAAAAGTGATATTGATCTTATTGTAGAAGGAAACATCAGAGGATTAACCTTTTTTGGCCTTTTAGAAGATGTAAATAATCTTTTTGTAAAAGAAGTAGATTTGCTTCGCTTATCACAAGTTGGTAAAGCGTCGGATATGTACGAAGACATAATGAAAGGGGTAATCCTATTTGAACGAAAGAGATGAAAAAGGAATTAAAAATATTATCAAGCACATTGTTCAAATAAATCATTATGTGTCCACCATAAATTCACTAGAAGAATTTGGAGACAGTTCTTTAGTTGTAGATGCTGTTATATTTAATTTGTTGCAGATAGGTGAAATCGTTAGGAACAAAGTATCTTTACAAATCAAGGAAGAAAACTTAACTATTCCTTGGAGAAAAATATATGGATTAAGAAATAGACTGATACATGATTATGACAATATACTAATGGATATAGTATATGAAACAATTATTGAGGATTTGCCAAAACTCCTTATTGATTTAAGGGATCTGCTAAAATAGGGATTTAATTTTGAATTTGTATTCGTTTATGGTTGCAGTTCAATTAAGTTCCTCTTTTTATTTTAAAATTATTTTAGTGTAAGCTTTAAAGGCAGTTGGGATTGTATAAGTATTGATGATGTCATCCTGAGTTGCCCAAATATGATCTTTATATAAATCATCATCTTTTACAAAGATAGCGAATCCTTTCATTCTCCATATGATATGAGTGAAGACATGTTTGGCATCAGGAAGTGGAACAATCTCTGAATTCGGATATAGCAAGGCTAATTCATCCTTTGTCATATGATAATCAACATTAGGATATTCATATAGTGACGCGAGTAAACCTGTGCTTGGACGCTTTTTTATCGTAACTAGCTTATCTTTAATAATTAACAATACAGTAATCTTTTCAATTCTCTGTGCTTTTTTCTTTTGTTTGACAGGAATCACTGATGTTAGATTTTGTTTGAATGATTCACATATATCCATTAGAGGACAAAAGACACATTTGGGTTTCCCATTAGGGAGACAAACTGTGGCTCCTAATTCCATTAGTGATTGATTAAAATCACCAACTCTGTTTTCTGGTAACACATCATACACCATTTGTTTGATTTCTTTTTTTGTGGAATGGTCTTTAATATCATTTTTGTTTGCTGATAGTCTTGCGAATACACGTAAGACATTACCGTCAACTGCGGTTTCTTTTTGATTGAAAGCGATACTTGATATCGCTCCACTAGTATATGGTCCAATACCTGGAAGTTCTTCTAAGAGATGTTTACTACTAGGTAAGATTCCATCATATTGTTTTACTATGATTTTAGAAGCTTTTAAGATATTTCTTGCTCTACTATAATATCCCAAACCTTCCCATAACTTATTGATTTCATCTAGTGATAATAGTGAAAGAGTAAATACATCAGGCGCTTTTAGCATCCAACGTTCAAAATAGGAACGGACTGCCTCAACCCTTGTTTGTTGCAGCATGATTTCACTAATCCATACTCGATATGGAGTTGGATTATCACGCCATGGTAATACTCTGGCATGTTGATCATACCAGTTTAGAAGTTCTTTATTAACATATGCTTTATTCTTTCTCATAAAATCACCTACATATATCATACCTCATAATGGAAATTATTTGGTTGTTTTCACCAAAAAATTTCCATATTATTTAGATGTTTTGTAGAGTAAGTTAGTCTGTGCTACAATTGAATCATGACAAGACAGAAACAATAAATTAGTGTATTGGTTGTGAATTACTACGATAATACTTATAATTATTACAAGTAATTAGAAGCAATTAAAAGGGGAGTTTAAAATGAAAAAAATACTATTATCACTGACAGTTGTATTATTTATTATAATATTAAGCGCATGTGGAAAAAAAGAAGATGATGTGTTAAGAATTGGAATGGATTTACAGTATCCTCCATTTGAAACTGTTAATGGGAGCAATGTACCAGAAGGTATCAGTGTTGATATAGCTTATGCATTTGGTGAGTTTGTTGGACGAGAAGTAGAAATCGTCAATACTAATTTTTTAGCAATTATCCCAGCTATTCAATCTGGTGAAATTGATATTGCTATCGCATCAATGAGTATTACAGCAGAACGAGAAAAATCAGTAGATTTTACTAATCCATATTTCTATTTTAAAATCATTTCATTAGTAAATGATGATTTCGCAACTACCAATAGCCTCACAGAAGATTCGACAATTGAAGATTTATTGGCAATTGTTGGAGCTAGATATGTTGGTATTGCTGCACAAGTAAGTGTATCAATTCCTGAATCATATGGTAAAATTGTTTCGGAAGCAACAGATTTAGGAACCGCTATTGAAGGAGTGGCACAGGGAACTTCAGATATATTATTGATGAGTGCAAATCCAGTTGTTAACGGGTACAAAGCAAACCCAGATGATACGATTGTTGTATGGGATGCATTTGTAGCAAGCCCAATTGGAATGGCTGTCAAAGAAGGAAATAGTGAATTATTACAACAAGCAAATGATTTCATCGCAACATTTAAAGATGATGATGGATTATATGACCAATTAAAAATTGATTGGGAGGAAGTCCTTCTTGAAAACTTGGGTCGATACGGACTTGACTTCTATATTAATGAATAAGACAGTATCATATATTTTAGCAATTTTCACAATTGTGGCATTTGTCACAATTGTGATTTTGCGTTCAACTAGTGGATTTTCCTTATCATCATTTACACCATATAAATCGTTAATTATTTCAGGATTTTTCAACACAATATATGTGTCGATAGTTTCTCTTTTTGGTAGTTTGATACTGGGGTTTGTTTTTTATGAATTCTCAATATCAAAAAGTAAATACTTAATTGCTTTTACTGATGTTTTTACAGAGATTATCTATGGTACTCCTTTGTTGGTTTTAATTGTTATCAGCGCATTTGTAATTGGTCCTGCATTTAACACATATAATCGTAACCTAATGGGTATTGCAGCATTAATTATCTACATGACACCATATATGAAAAATGTTTATAAATCTGCATTTTCAAGTATTACTGAAGAACAATATATGGCAATGGATTTATTCGGATTTACGCCATTTCAAAGATATCGATATATCATAATACCTCAAGTAATTCGGATTCTAATGCCACCTTTAATGAATAATTTTTCACTTATTATCAAAGGTAGTGCACTACTAAACGTATTAAGTTATAACGAATTGTATTACGCAATCCGTGTTGCCCAATCAAAAACTTTTGATTTTGTAGAAGGATATCTTTTGATGTGGGTTATCTATTTAGTCATCACTATTCCACTTTCACAGCTTACGAAGTATATTGAAAGGAGATGGGCGCTATGAAACTCGAACTAAAGAATTTATCTCATTCGTATGATGTTGAAGTACTACATGATTTAAACTTCAAACTAGATAATTATAAAAGTGTTGCCATTATTGGTGTTTCTGGTTCTGGGAAATCTACCCTAATTCGATTATTATCAGGGCTTGAGAAACCAACAACTGGAGAATTGTTTGTGGATGGCTACGCTGTTCAAGATGAAGAATATAGAAGACAAGTAGGATTTGTTTTCCAAAATCATAACTTATTTCCACATCTAACACTAAAGAGAAATATTACCCTTGTATTGGAGAAAACACGTGGAATTGATAAAATTAAAGCGGAAGAAATTGCTTTAAAATATCTTTCCCTCTTACACTTAGAAGATCAAGTTGATAAAATACCTAAAAATGTATCTGGTGGACAAGCACAGCGTGCTTCGATTGCTCGAGCGTTAAGTATTGATCCTGACGTAATCTTTTTAGATGAACCGACAAGTTCACTAGATCCAATTCTTACCCATGAAGTTCTAACTGCAATTGAAGAACTTCTTGAATTAGGAAAACAATTTATTTTTGTAACTCATGTTATGAGTTTTGTAAAAGATTTCGCAGATTATGTGTTGTATATGGATAGTGGAAATATCACAGAACATGGAACTCCAGATATCTTAGACAATCCAAAAACAAAAGAGTTACAGGGATTTATGTCTCGAGTACGATAAAAGGACAAACTTGTCCTTTTTTTTTAACTTTGTTTTTGATATAATCATTCTAGGAAGTGATATGATGGAACACAAGACTTTAGGGAGTAACATCTCATCAGGGTTTATGAAATTTATACCATTTATTATTGTTTATTCTGTACTTCTTGCCCTGGGATCTTTTGATTGGGGATTGTCATTGTTTTTTAGTACTAGTTCTGAGTATTTTTATTATGTACTGATTCCTGTTTTATCAGGATTACTTGCTTTTTCTATAAGCGGGTATAAATCTGTCATATTTGCCGTAGTTTTAGGGGCAATATCAGATTATTTAGGAATGGGGTTTTTAGGAGCGTTATTCGTGGGATTAAGTGTGGGATATTTGATTCGTTATATGGAATCATTGATTTCCATTCAACATGAACGATGGAGTATTGTGATAAAAGATGTAGTATCTCCACTTATTATTTCTGTAGTAATTGGTGTTATATTATGGTTTGTAGTTGCACCACCTGTTTCCATAGGATTAAATGCGTTAACTGATTTACTTCTGAATCTTAAGCAAGGTAGTACAATTGTATTAGTTATGGTTCTAGGAGCATTAACCGCAGCTGATTTAGGTGGACCATTAAACAAAACATCATATGCGTTTTCTCTTGGTGCTTTTTTGGAAGGACTGTATCATATCACTGGACCTGCGGTGATTGCAGTGAGTATTCCACCACTTAGTGTTGCAATGGTAGCATATATTTTTCCAAAACTCTTCACTAAAAAAGAGGTTGATCAAAGACGAAGAACGTTTATTTTAGGAACAATCGGATTAACTGAAGGAGCACTTCCTTATGCCGCGCAAAGTCCGTTATCAATTATGCCAGCTGTCATCATTGGAACTGCATTGACAACTGGATTGGCTGCATATCTAAATCTCTCAAGCACGATGCTTGTGGGTGCACTCCCAGGGATTGTGGGAACAAGTAATGTTTTATTATTCTTATTGGTGCACGCTATTGGTATAACCATCACAGCAGCACTCATCGTATTATTTAAGACATTCAGAAAAAAGAAAGTCATAAACAACGATTGATGATTCAAAAAATATTGTTCAAATAGATCATTATATATTTCGACTATTAATACACTAGCAAATTGAACAAAATATAATATAATCTGTAGTATAATATAATAGAGGTGAATACAATGAAAAGGGCACTAGTATTATTTATAACAACAATTTCCATATTAGCGCTAAGTGCATGTGGGGAAACAACAATAGATTGTGAAACTGGTTATATATTAGAAGGTACGAAATGTATTGTAGACGAAAAAGATGAACCAGATGTAGTGGAAGAACCACAACAGGAAGTTGATAAAGATGAGAGTAACCTCATGTTATTTAATATGGATTACGATGGAATAAAACGCGAATTTACATTATATGCACCAAAAGGTATTGAAGACGACGCTCCCTTAGTAGTTATGTTACATGGATTTACTGGAAATGCATCTTCATTTATGAGTTATTCAAAAATGAATGACATTGCAGATATTCATAAATTTGCAGTTGTATATCCACAAGGAAGTGTGATTGCAAATACGACACACTGGAATGCAGAGTTATCATTCACGACAGTAGATGATGTTGGCTTCTTAGTTGCAATGGTAGAATACCTACAAGAAGAATATAATTTTAGTACTGAAAACACCTTTGTTTCAGGACATTCAAATGGTGGATTCATGAGTTACACATTAGCTTGTAATGCTACTAATACATTTAAAGCAATTGGTAGTTATGCAGGGCTTATGAGTGGAGAAACTTGGGACACTTGTGACGCAAGTGAGCCGATAAGTATTCTTCAAATTCATGGAACTAGCGATATAGTAGTTCCAAACGATGGCACTATGACAACCTATGGAGGATGGGGTGGTGCACCAAATGTTCTTACCATGTTAGAATACTGGACAACATTAAATAGTGCAGGTGAGGTAACGTTAGATAATACTAGTGACAAGGTAACGATATATTCATGGAAAAATGAACTAACAGAAGATATGGTTAAATACTATGAGATACCTCTCCAAACACATGATTGGCCTGGAGATGAAGAAATCTTTACAGATGATGATACATTGAATGACACATCACAATTAATATGGTCGTTCTTCAGTACTGTGATTGATAATGAATAAATCAAAAAAATGAGAATCCACATCAATATGATGGATTCTTTTTTGATTTAGAATATAAAACTTGGCAATATGTTACAATATATATGTAAAATAGACATACAAAAGCAACTATATGTGTTATGCTTTGTAAGCAATATTAACGCACTATAAAGGAGCAATCAAATTGATGACATTTAAAGAGTTAGGTATTATCGAACCAATTTTAAAAGCATTAAAGACTAAAGAATATGCAGTACCAACACCGATTCAATTTGAATCAATTCCGATTTTACTACAAGGGAAAGACATATTAGGTAGTGCGCAAACAGGGACAGGGAAAACCGCAGCTTTTGCGATTCCTATTTTACAAAATCTGCTTGCTGAAAAACAACGTGAACATTCAAGAAGAACAATCAAAGCTTTGGTGCTCGCACCAACAAGAGAACTAGCAATACAAATTTATGATAACTTTAGAGAATATGGTAAAAACCTAAATATAAGAACCTCTGTAATTTATGGAGGAGTTCCTCAATCAAAACAAATTAAAATTTTAAATCAAGGTGTTGATATTTTAGTTGCGACTCCAGGTAGATTACTCGACCTAATCCAACAAGGAAAACTGACACTTTCAAATGTCTCTTACTTAGTACTAGATGAAGCAGATAGAATGTTAGATATGGGATTTGTAAGAGATGTAAAGAAAATTGTTGCAATGGTTAAAAAAGAAAGACAAACGATGTTCTTTTCAGCTACTATGCCAAAAACTATCATGAGTCTTGCGAATGAAATATTACATAATCCTGTAAGAGTTCAGGTTTCTCCTGAAGAAGAAACAATTGATGTAATCAAACAATCCGTGTATTTTGTGGATAAAAAGAAAAAAGTCAAATTACTGGTTAGTCTCTTAAAAAATAAAGACTTAAAATCTGTTTTGGTATTTTCAAGAACAAAACACGGTGCGAACAAAATTGTACATCAATTAGAAGAATCAGGAGTTCGAGCTAATGCGATTCATGGAAATAAGTCGCAAAGCGCAAGACAAAAAGCTCTTGCTTTATTTAAAGCAAAAAAAGTACGAGTATTAGTCGCAACAGATATCGCTGCAAGAGGTATTGACGTAGACGAATTATCTCATGTAATTAATTATGATTTGCCAGAGGTTCCAGAAACATATATTCACCGTATAGGAAGAACAGGACGCGCTGGCCTTGGTGGAGTTGCTATTTCATTTTACTCTGAAGATCAAGCAGACTTACTAAGAGATATTCAAAAGCACATTAAAATGAACATCTTTTTAGAAAAAGATTCTGTGTATTCGATGGAACCTACAAAACCTATCAGAAAGCCAAAGAATCAAAATTCTTCAAAATCTAGTACATCATCCAATCATAACAAGCAGAAAAAAACATATTCTCGTAAGAGACCAAAAAGCAATAAGGTAAAGCCAAAAAACTTTTCAAAATATGATAGTAAAGATCAATCTAAAAGATAAACTAGATATCAATAATTCGATAAACAAATATCTATTTATATCCAAAAAGTATTCATAATTAAACAAGTTGCACTTATTATGTAACAACGAACCATATTATATGTAAAAAAGACCGATTTCGGGAGACCACTGAAAAACTAAGGTAATAATAAAAGAGATAAAAACTCATTGAGAGATTTATCTCTTTTTTGTATGATTTCGTTAAAAACGAAAGGAAACAATGAATATTACTTCATTAGTTTCATAATTCTTTTGATGTTTACTACAAATATTGTCGTTGCAGCTTGAAGATTCATG
>Ga0222628_1000252_pt1 | contig 25460 bp, 58 predicted proteins | sample AntAcemetageno95_FD_179860 | JGI IMG/M metagenome (GOLD analysis project Ga0222628, IMG submission 179860) | Saline water microbial communities from Ace Lake, Antarctica - #95 | ecosystem: Environmental > Aquatic > Non-marine Saline and Alkaline > Saline | place: Antarctica: Ace Lake | collected...
CCGACGCTGTTAAGAAAACCAAAAGTAAGACTGAACTTAACCATATCTTTGTTTTCGCTTGTTTATCCATTTTATGAACCCACCAATTTACCCTCAACAACAGTCATAGTTACTTGGTATTCTGCAGAATCAGTACCAGTATATCCACCACCAACTACATTATCATTGTTAATCTTTTTAATAACTAAATCTTCTGGGAACACATCATAAGTTCCATCCTCATATGTCAAAACTGCCGGGATACTATCCACATCTGCTCCATTGAATATCTTAATCAAATCAGTCTTAACTTGTTTTGCAGTTTTAGTATCTGTTTTTGTGATGTAACATTCAAAAGTGAAGGTGTGGGTGATTCTTAATAAGTCTACTACTGTGGGGTCTTTCACTCCATCAGCTTGATTATTTGGGGAGACTACTCCTGTAACAACGGTTAGTGGATTTTTAAAATTCTCTGCTGATGTAGTTGTAAACATAGTTACAGAATATGCTCCTTTCGCTATTGTTACATCATCATTTATCATATTATTAACCTCCTGTATTTATTATTTAATAATGCACTAATAGTTTCTCTACGAACTCCATATTCTTTTGCTAAACATTCTATCTCTCCATAATTTCCATTATAATTTTTACGTATAAATAAAACCTCACTGTCAGAAATCTTGCACATTCCATTACCTTCTCCAGATAATTTACCATTTTTATTGCTATTCCAATAACCTTTTAATCCAGTATCCCAAGAATGTTGAGCGTTTTCTTTTGTTGTCATCCATTCAAGATTATCTATAGAGTTATTTAACTTATCGCCATCTTTATGATTAACTTCTGCTTTATTTTCAGGATTTGATATAAAGGATAATGCTACAAGTCTATGTACAAATGTATTATATTGTTTATTATTTTTTGTTAAAATTATACAATTATAACCACTACGATTTATTCTGGTTTTTCTCTTCCTCCCATTTTTAGAATAAACATTACCATTACTATCTATAGTATAAATTCCTTCATAACCAAAAACATCTTTTAATTCTACCATTATACTTGTGACATCCTCCGTACGTCTGCTGTTAATTTATCATTATTAGCCCTTAACATTTGTTCAAATTCTCTTTTATCTGAGACGTTTACATTGTAGGTTACAGTTATGTTACCTGATTGATTTCCAGCTTGGTCTTTTCTTAATACTGTTTCTCCTTCGTGTAGATAATGCAATCCTGAATTGGATACATTTCCACCAATAGCCATTCCAGTGATAGAACTTTCTCCTCCTAATGCGAAATCAACTAGTGATTGTTTTTGTTGAAATTCAAATGATGAATCTTTTCCGCTAAACAATAATGAACCAAGAAGCGTACTTCTAGCAGCATGTTCTGCAATTATATCTTCAGATACACCCAATTCTTCAGCTTTATCTTTCCATCTATTTTCAGCAATAGACCAATCAATTATCAAACCAATTCCAATACCAAGTGTAAATCCAATAAGACCACCTGCTGGACCAAACATTAATCCTGCAGTTCCTAATCCAACACCAGTGCCAATAATACCTATTAATTCTTGTGCTAAATCACCTTTTTTTATACCTTCAGAAATCATAGATATAGAAGCTATTGCTATAGTTACACCAACCCCAACAAGAACTCCCTTTCCAATATTCTTAGAAATTGCACTAGTTAGACCCTTTCCGATTGCTGCAGACATTTTTGGGAATTGATAACTAAATGCAGCAGCACCAAGCATAATTTGTCCAGCAGTCATTGCTATTGCACCGAGTCCTTCTAGTCCAAGAACAGTAACACCTATAGTAGTTTGAACCCATTCTGGCATACTAAGTAATGCATTAGTCAATGGCAATACAGCCAAATTCAATAAATCCATAGTGGCAGGTAGCATAACAACACCCATGGTTGTACTCATTATTTCACCTATACCCACCCACTCTTTAGATGTTGCAGTAAGATTACTCATAGCCCTATTCAACGCCATACCTCCAAACATAATACCTAGATAATGCATCTTAAATCTTGGACCCTGTGCTAAGGTTTCTTTCTGGACATTAACCTGTTTCTTGCCAGCAGCAGTAGATTTCTCAGTTACAGTAACCCTTTTTCTTTGTGAATTGGTTTGCTCTTCATAAACCTTAGTTAAATCACCATTATCTTTTTTTACCGTAGATAAAAGATTAGATTCTTTAACTAGTTCGTCAGCTCCCTCTACCTTATTGATTATCTTAACTAATATTGTTTCTTCATTTACCATCTTTTCTTTTCATATCCATATCATTTATATTCTCAACGATTGCCATGTATTGAGGAATAGAAATTGCCAAAATTTGTTCTGGCAAATAACCAAACTCCCTACCTATTCTAAGTACCGTTCTTATAAAAGCTTTTTCGTGATTAGCTCCAGACTGTGAAACCCTATTACTAATCCGGCTTATCATTCTTACTCAAAGCTTTCTGAATTTCCTCCAATTTTTCTTCAGTTAATCCATTGGCTTTTAATGCTCCTTTCATAATTTCGTCGATGACAGCAACTGGAATTTCTGCAAACTTTTCTCTCGTGGTTCCTTCAAAAGTTTTCTCAAATGTTAAGTATGCAATTTCTGATTCAATCTTAGCACGAGCTTCCATCTCTTCTGCAGTAAATAATCCATCAATATTCAATTCTTCTCCTTTTTTAAGTTTAGCACGAGCACCTAATATTCTCTGGCTGTAATATCCAAGTTTTGCAATCAAAGGATAAAATTCTGTAGTCAATGGTTTAATCATAACCTTCTCGCCCTGAATCTCAACTTCAACCGGCTTTGCTAAAAATCTATCTATGTCCATTTTATGTATTCCCCCATTTTGATTACTTTTCCATTACCAGTTTTTATTTCATCCCCTGGCTTTTTCTTTTCGTCGGAGTTATCTTGTGTGATAAGCTTAACTCCCAGTTCACTGTTGAAAAATTTCCTTTTCAAACAATCATATTCGTTTGCTTCTCTAACAAACTGAGCAACACACATACCATAATCCCCACAAAATTCCTCATCAGCCCTAGCATAAATAAGTTCCTTAGCCCAACTAGGAATTCTACTTATATTCATTTTGTTCTTATTTACTGCTCGTTGTACTTGTGTTTCCATGAGTGTGAAGAGGGAGCCTATCCCCTCGCTGGCAAAAAATAAAATAATAATTTATGTATTATCCTTATGGATAACTTATTGCCGGAACTACCACTGCGGCAGAACCATCGGATGAATCCTGAATAATGTTTGAACTTCCAGTTTTATTGAATGCCGTAACTTTATACTTAATTGTATGTTTTCTAATTCCATCAGTCATAGATGAAACGTAACTTACAAAATGTCCATTCTTAAAAATATCCCTTTCAATTCTATCTCCAGCTGCACTAACGGCTATAGCACTTGTTGCTGAGCCACTTGTAGTATGAGCAATTCCCAAAAGATACTGCTGCCTGTTATGGTCTGCAGAAATACTTAATGGTTGTGAAGCATCTACTGTTGCCAATAAATCTGCAAAACCTGTACCTACTGCTCCACTAACTGTACCAGCTTCGAGTGAATAAGCTTCTAATGCTACTTCATATGGAGTTTGAGCTTCAAACTTCTTGATTCTTCCGCCTATTCCGTTTGCAATTTGTGTGAAATCTTTATCTCCACCAGTAATATCATATGTAGTTACTGTTGCTGGAAATTCGATAGCAGTTGAACCAGAAACGCTTGACTTAATCGTAATTAAGAATGTCTCTGTCCATGCATCGGGTGCGATTGCTTGTGTCATTTTATTTTACCTCCTCTTGTTTAGTTGGCTTTTCTGCCTTTTCATTTCTTTTCTGAGTTTCAATTTTTTCACTTGGTTCAATTAACTTGAAAACCACATCGTCATAATTGGCTTTTGTAGATTCTATCTCAATAGTTTCCCTAGGTCCAACCTCTACAACTTGTCCATCAATTCTTAATTGTCTAACATCATTCATTGTATTTTTTAATTTCATGTTTTTATTACCTCCTTCATACTGTTATTTAAATTTTGTAAAAATCTTGATAAGTTTTTTTCTATTGCTGGTTTAATAAATGGAGTATTTTTCTTAACAAAATAAAAACCTGGTGCTAATTTTCTAGAACCTAATATTGGGGCTAAATGAGGTTTAAATCCATATTCTTGAAAACTAGCGTGAGGAGCAGTTACTTCCAAAAGATATTGCTTTGTTTTACCTTTTACTTTTGTTGGTTTTAATTTAATAGATTCTGCAAGCTCTCCAGTATCTCTTGGAGCCATAAGTTTTGCAGTTCTTCTAACAGCCTTCATAAAAGCTAACCCATTCTTATCTAAAATCTTCTCATGCTTTTTAGGTAATTCTAAAAACATTTTTTGAACTTTATCTAAATTATTAATCTTAACTATACTCATGAGCTCACCTGCATTTTATTTCTAAATGTCAAAGGAAATATTCTCTGATAAACTTTCTGTTGTTTCAATTCTTGTTCAGAAATAGCAGTTGGTTCTATTGTAGAAAAAGCCAATCCATAAGATTTTAAAGTATTTCTATTTGTCATATTCATAAAAGTCTCAGCCAAATCATCTGAGATTGATTCCATATGAATTAAACCTTTACCACTCAAATTACCATAAGCAGTATCACTTGTATAAATCTCAATATCAATATCAAAATTCACCATCTTAGATTTTCCATCTCCACTAGACTCTGGAATTTCGGTATTCAAATCTGTAGAACGAACAACAATAAAAGGATAACCTGAAAACTCACTAGATTTGACATCAGGAAATCTTGAATAAATCCACTTTCTATATTCAGCAGAAGAAGTTGCAGGATCAGAAACATTTGAGGAATTAGAAATTAAGGTAACCACATTGTTTCGTGGTTCTGAAAATAGGTTTGCGTATGTTATATTTGCCATGTTTATATCCTCGGATATTATTTTTTAGGAATTGTCCTCAAACATTCCCCATTGGAATTACGATATATGAATTTATAATACTTTCGGCTTCAGAAGCTTCAGTATCCATCATTCTTGGATTAAATTCATCCCTACCGCTAATTAAAGAAGAACCAATAGAATCCTTCAATAACATTTCTTTACCAAATATAATAGACAATCTTTTTATGTCTGCAGGGATAGTATCATATCCATAATAATAAACTAACTTAACTCTATCAGCAACATCTTGTTTTGTTAATCTATCAGGAAATTGAGATGTGTTGAAAGTAGATTGGTTGTAAGAATAAAATAATCCTGTATCACTTGCGTGCATATAAGTATTCCAAGGTTGGACTGTATAAGTTGCAGCAGTACCTTCTTGAGTATTAGATAAAAACAACATAGTAGAATGAATTGGTGATAAATCGGTATGTGCTCCAGATGTAGTTCCTAAAATTCCTCTTGAAACTCCAGTAAGTTGGTCAGTTGTAATTCCAGTATAAGAAATAGCCTCGCTGTCTATAATTACATTTCCAGAAGATGGAAAGTTTTTACCTGTACCAGTTGTTAAATCTACAGTTGTTGCAGATATAGTCATTACTCCACTTATAGTAGTTGTAACATCAATCAATGGTTTATTATCAGAAATGATTTGTTCTCTAAAATATCCAGGAGATGATTGAATTTCTGTCTTAACAGTATAGGATGGATTAGTAGCAGTTCCATCAGTAAATGTTGTGTTAGTTTCATTATCAACTTTAGCTTCTGCTCTTTCTATAACTTTAGTAATATAAGAATTAGACATTCCATTATTGAAATATTTATATTTTGCCGTAAGAGAATCTGTACCAAGTGTTGCAACTCCGGATAATGTTAATGTTATTTCTCCAATATCTTTATCTAAAGTATAATTAGTTGTTTCATCGAAAGCAGCTCCACTAGCAAAAAGAGAATATGATGCATCTACAATATTTTTTTGATCTAAATAAAATTTAGTATTAGAATTATCACCATCTCCTACAACTTCATTAACTGGATTTGTTCCTACAGCCCAAGAAGGTATGTCACTGACTATATTAATCGTTTCTCCAAATTCCTCTGTAGTTACGTATTTTAATGCCATGTTATACTAATGTAAACCTCTTTTATATTCTTTTCGGATTATAATCTCATTAAATAAAACGCTATAGTAAGTCCTACCATTAACGCAGTGGATGAAATCCATCTATTTAATTTTACCTTGCCGTTTGTTTGTTTTTGATGTAATAATATATCCAAATGTGCTGAATCATTCTTAGTTTCTAATTGTCCTATTTTATTATAAATATCTCTATTTGTAATTCGCATGAAAGTATCCTCTTTTCCCATATTGAACTAATTAGCTAACCTTTTATTTATTACGAAAATTACAGCAGACCTATTCTTATCAGATTTTTCTATTTTCAAAAGTTCTTTTAATTGTTCTTTACTAAGTTCGTCTTCAAGAATATTCTTCTTAACTACAGAACCTTTTCTCTCAAGATAATCTTCCAAAATAGAACTACCAGAAGTAACAGGCTCTTCAACCTTAACTTCTTCAACCTTCTCAGTAGACTTACCACTAACTTCCTCAACATGTGGAACAGCATACATATCCTTCCAGACTAAAGCCTGTTCAGTAGGTATCTCTTCGCCAATCTTGTATCCGCCAATATCTTTAATTGCTTTGTACATTTTTTTCTCCTTGTTTTTATTTAGTTATTTTAGTTGTTCTAGGGGCTGTGAAAATTAATCAGCCCACGAAATATAAATTTTTGTATTGATTAGTGAAGTTACTTTCTTCCGTAAAGTACTAAAGTTATTAGCTTATCAGTAACGCTTGCAAAATTAATTGTAGCAGTTCCACCAGATAACGTAACATTTAGCGCGGCATCATCATCTGCATTTGCAGTTGCGATTGCGGCAGTAAGTGTTCCAAACTTCTTCGAGACGTAAGTCTCTCCGTCTGAAACAGTCAAAGTTACAACTTCTACAGTTGGGTCATTAACTTCTAATCTTGTGGTTACAGTAGCAGCAGTCATTTTCTACTACTCCGCATATGTAACGTCACCATAGGTTGTACCCGTGGTTCCGCCAGATAGAGTTAACTTTGTTCCAGATAATGTAAATGCTAATCCTACAGTTCCTTCTTGAACAGCGTCTCCACTAGAATCAACAGTTATAGCATTATATAAAATTGGACTTCCTGATTGCAAGTAAGTTCCAGTATTCAACCAATCACCATCAGCGGCTTTAGTCAATTTGAAAGTATACTTAACCAATTTTATAGGTGTTCCAGTCTTACCAATACTCGGGACGTATGTCTTCTGAACGACAGTTGGTACTATTGCAGCAGCTGTCATTATTCTACGTCACTGGAGTTTTTTATTGTTTTCATGTTTTTCTCCTTGTTTTATTTAATCGTGTTATACTCCGTCTAGAGTTTTACAGGACTTAGGGTCCTTACTTCCTTCCTTCCCTTTGGAATATAAGTGAATATGGTTCCTCCTCCTCATTTACGAGGGAAGGTTGCCATATTCGAAATTAATACATCAAATCAACCGGACTAACTAGTAGCACAGGTGTGAATTTGAACCAATCGTCTTGGAGCTCTATTGTAAGTAGCAAAATATGTTTTAATAAACGCATCCTCACTGTCTGCAGACTTACCTAATCTTTCGATTGTAGGTGGAATCCACATACCAATTCTATGAGACGATAAATCAACACAGAACCAATCGTCAGTATTACAATCCTTGTCTTCAAAAACTGGTATACCATCAACGAATAAGTCTGTACTGAAACCAAAGTCTGTATCCCTTGCAGTCAACATTCTTCGAGAATCATCAAATTTACCTCTTAACATATCACCCTGTGTAGGGCTTGTTATGAAAACAAGGTCTCTCTTGTTAGAACCATCAGTAACATTGTTACGAATCGCAGCCCTCAAATTTGTCATCGAAATAACAGCTGAAGCTTGATCAATATATGTGTTACCAGCAGCGTCTGGAGCTAACTTATTAGCAGCACTTCTTGTTAAGTTGTATAGAGATGTGTTCCCAGCACTATCAGCAATATATTCAAATCCAATGATTCCATCAGCAGTTTCTAATCCTACTTCTGCGAACAGAGCAACATTAATAACAGCCATTAGATCCATTGTAGAATCCATTACTTCTTGAGCGAAAACATCACTTACTGGTCCTCCTCGAGCAGCTGCAATCATATCACCGTCGACAGAAACACCAACTTGGTATTTTTTAAACTTAGTCTGATATTTCAATCTAGTAACATTTCCAGTTGCAACAGCATTACCTGAGTAAGCAGCAGCACTAGTATTAGCAGCAGTCTTTAGAGTAAACTGAACTTGGTTATTACCTTTCTTTGAGTAATCATCCTTAGCTAGGATATTCCAAGTCATAGTCTGTTGATTCAAAGCATTATAGATAATAGGGTCATAAACATCTTGTAGTTCCGCAGAACTTTGTAGATAATCTGTGTCCGTATTCTGATTTATAGTGATACCTAAGCCTTTATATTCAAGATTTCTACCAACTATTCCAAAACTTTTGTACTCTCTACTTTCCGCCATAGACGTAGTAGATTTTTCCCAATCTAAATTAATAGACTCGCAAAACGCACCAGCTCGTGAAAACTGTTGTTTAATCTCAAGTGTCTTAGAGTTATCTCTAGCTTCCATAAACTCTTTCATTTCCAAAGAAACTTCTTTTGCATTAGTAACATTATTATCCTTTAGGACTTTTTCCTTTACTTCCATCTTTTCAGCAATCTTTACAGCAATGATTCCAGCTTGTTTTTCTAAAGCTTCTTTAGCCTCAAGAGACTTTTTATTAGCTTTGAAAGCACGAAACTCTTTCATTTCTGCAACATCACCCTCAGAAGGTTCTTCAGAACCAGCTTCAGATTCGGCAACCTCTTCAACAGCAGGAGCTGCTTCAACAGGTGTTTCTTCTGATTCAGCAACAACTTCAGCAACTTCCTCCTTAACTTCTTTTATATTTTTTTCCATTTTTTTAACCTCCTTTAAATTTAATTGAGTATGAGATACAAGTTCTTTAAATTCTTTATAACCATGACTTGTAGCAATAGCCATTGGATTAACTGGATCACTAGCAGCAGTATATCCAAATAACTTAGACTCTGGAGTAAGAACTCTAACCAATCTATCCTCTACAATATCGAAATCAAATCCATCACTTCCTACATCATAAGTTATTGAGAAAGAATTTAACTCACCAGATTGGAAATCCTTGATTATTCCAGGAGTCTGTGGGTCATCTGCTAGTAATTTTGTATCTACATATAATCCATTATGTCCGTCACTAAGAGTTACAACTCTAGCAGGAGCATTTTTAATATCAGCTGAACCAAAATATTCTGCATTTACTGGTCTACCTTCGCTATGGTGAACACCCATAACTCTTGCCTCTTCATTAGTGTTAATCTGATATGCCCAAGATTCCAAAGTCTTTACAGGAGCATAGTCTGGCATATTAATTCCATCTGCTTTATCATATTCATCAATATGATCAGTAGCAATTAATCCTTCAACATGATAAGCTTCCCCATCTTCTTTAATTTCCAAACCACGAACAAAACATTGTTTCTCTTTTGTCTCTTTCATTTTTGGAAATGGTGCTGATGCGTCAAATTCTTTTTTACTTATCCAACTAGAAAACATTTTAGTTCCTTCTTCCTCACCAAACTGTTTAGTGAATCTATCACTTATTAATTGAAAGTCTTTGTGAATTGCCATCATGGATTGATTTTCTTTCCTCCAGCGTTTTGTTGATTCTTCTTCTGTGTATCTTGTTTCTTCTTAGCCTTAGTCTTAGCATCTGAATTTTTCATAACATTGTCTTTAGTATCCAAATTCTGATTAAGCATTCCAGATTGAATTTCCTCATCTCTTTTCTTTTTTTCTTCTTGAGCCTTAATAACAATATCCGGATCAATTCCTAAATATTCTCCAGCATCTTCTGCAGTCCACAATCCAACATTCATTCTCTGCTCTGCAATAGAAGTCTTTTGCATTTCATTTTGAGTTTCTCGAACTTCATCTTGTAGATAACCTCTACGGTATTTCATTTCTACTCCAAAATATGGAATAAACAATTCTCTATTATAAACAGCTTCAAGCTTACTTTGCCAAACACTTATCTTTCTCCAGTAACCAGTATCTGCAAGACCTCCTGAATCTCCACCTGCAGCAGCCTTACCAACCAAAAAAGGAATACGATTAACTGGTATCCCATATAGCATAGCAAGAACACTTATTAGATATAATCCCAAATCCTTATTCTCCATTTGCTGATCTACATCCATTAATTTCTCTACAGTTAAATCTCCAGTAAAAACAAGATTACCATGTTTGTTCTGAACCTTTTTATATTTCTTCAAAGTTTCAATTAAATATTTGTGATTCTGACTTCCTGCAATTTCCTTAGGCAAAATGAAAACATTGTCTGGCTTTCCACCATTCTCGAAGAAAGAAACATTATTTTGGGTAATCAACCAAAGAAGATAAATCTCTGCTAGGATTGCTTCCATAGGAGGAAAAGGATAAACTTTACCGTCAAATGGCATAAGTTGAAACTCTAGAACTTCCTCAGTATCAAATTGTTTTGTATTAACACCAACTCTTTGGATGTAACTAAGAACTTCATATTCATCAGTATTTTTAGACATTGTACTAGAAGCCATGTGTCTCAATTTCTTAGTAAGTTTTTCAGGCATTGTATCTTTCAAATCCTCAACCATTCTCTCTGCTTTAAATTCTAGAACACCCTCTTTAACTTCTGGTAATAACTGATGAAGTGATGTCTTACAAAACTCTTTCATTTGTTTCTCACTAATCTTTCCAACCCAGTTATATCCAATTCCAGTAATAAGTAAATCATAGATGGTTGCTTGTGAAACTTCAATCCCACTATTAGTTGCCCAAAACTTCTTAGCATTAAGAATCTTATTTCTTCCAGACTCTTTATTTAAAGCAGTGAACTCAACACCGTCACTAAGCATATCAGTAGCAATAATATCTATGAACCCCATAAGCTGAGGAGATCGTCTAGCATATTTTATAAAAGTCTTAAAATTGGTATCTTTAGAGTTCTGACCAAACATAGAGAATCTTTCAAGGAACAAAGAATTAAGCATTGGGAAATGTCTATCGTCTTGTGCACCGTTAGTGTTTTTCAGGAAGTTTTGTAGTTGTACCATTTATTTTTAATCTCCAATACAGGTCAAGAGATTGCTTCACCGCAAATCCCCACGCCATAATGGTAATGAAATTAAATCTCCAGCCTAGTAATCCCCAGACTACGAAATTAACTATCAACCCCTCGATAAAGGCGTTCATTAACCATAACATTGTAGCACCACCTGCAGCCTTAAAATCAAACTTATCCAGTTTTAATTGGACCATTCCTCTAATTTTTCTGCAAGTATTTTTTAATGCAATGAACTTCTCATTATTGTACTTACTAAGTCTAAGTAGAAAATTATATTTAAACTTATCGGTAGGGTCATCCATCTGTCTGACAAAGGGTATTTCACCTTTACTTGTCTGATTTAACTGCTCCAGCTGATTTCTTTCGCTTATCGTATCCTTCATCGTATTCCTCCCGAATAATTTTACCATTGTAATAATCTTCTTCAATAGCGTATATATCGTCGTCATTAAGCTTAAATTCTTCTTTAAGTTCCTTCTTTGCAAAGTGAGCATTTCTCATTTGAGATATTGCTGCCATCTTCTGAAGTGCATATTCTGCTCTCATATATTCATCAGTTTTAGGACAATCATCAATCTTTTCGATTATCTTACCAGATTGAATTTGTGCAGCTATCATGTTAGTTCTAGCCAAATAATATCGACCATTAATTGTTGCTGTAATATATTCATTCTTAGCCTTAACCAAACTCATCTTCATACCATGTTTCATACCTTCCATACTTTTCTTAGGAGTTTCCTTCTTTTCTATTTTTTCTTTAGTCATCTTTTTTAACCTCCTTACATTTATATTTGAATAGACAATTTGGAGTTAGTCCAAAAGTTTTATTAACAATCTTTGCTGAATCAGATGTTAGTGCTTTACATAAATTAGGTTTCTTATCTGGGTGATCCAAACAAAGATTTCCATTAAGTCTTCTACAATCCCAAAAGTAAATTACCTTTCTACCTATAACTTCAATTCTTTCTTTTTTGAATCTTAATAATCCTCTAAGATAATCAACATCATGGTTTCTGTAGTAAATTATATCGCTAAGTCCAATCTTACCAGGATTGAGAAAAATATACTTTCCATCACCTTCTAATCTTTCTACAGGAATATTAAGAAAAATAGACCTACAACACTCTGCATTACAATATTTGTGCCACTGAGTACATTTATCGCATTTTGTAGCTTCACAGTATTTTTTATGTTCTTCTTCGTCTATCATATTATTTCACACGTTACAGGTGCAACCTCAGGATTAATTATTAAACTACACAATCCAGCTATTGCATCTGGAAAATCATCTCTATCTCTCTCATTCTCGTGATGCACTTGAAGTAAACCCCTAGAAGTTGTTTTAAATCTAAGCATGCTTAATTGCTTATTACACTCTTCTACTGTTGGCATCTTGATTCTTCTGTTTTCTGCAAGTAATTTGAACAAAGTATAGATTCTAGCTTTATTCTGTAAAGAAAACTCTACTGGCATACATTGAACTCCTAATTGCTGTATTCTATTCATAAAGTCCTCAAGTCCTTTTCCAACACCAGTATTATCCCAACCAACCATTGCAACATTCTGTGGACCTATATCTTGAACTAACTCTTTCAAGTCTCCATCAATTATATCACTATACTTAGTTCCAGCTGGATATTCCTTCATTTCATAGATATAAACTTGATCAGCCCAATCTCCTTCTCTTCTCTCTTTAGTATTCGGTATACCGATTATCCTTACAGTTCTATCCCTTGACTTAGCCCAATCAAAAAATATGTAAACTGGTTGTGTAATTACAGATGGAAGGATTGAACTCCTTTTTTCCTGCATATCCCTTCTTTCATCCAAAGTAAGAAATCCACCTTCTGGAGAAGTGAATATTGCCAATAAAGTAGAATCAATCTGCTCTCTAGTAAGACTTTCGCACAATCTGTCAAATTCATCTTTAGTGTTAGTAGGACAATCCAAAAAGTTAAACTTGTACCGGTGATAGAACTTGTCATTCCAAACAGCCCATAAAATCCCTTGTTGTCCATTTGGATTTGAAAATATGATAATTTGCCCTTTTGTTGTATAAGTTCGAGGTTGTAGTATTTGATTATGGAAATACTCACCATTCTCGTAAAACCCAAGCTCATCTTCCAAAGCAAGGTCAACTGCATAACCAAGTGCTGCTTCAGTTGCAGGTGTACAGATAATACGACTTTCTTTCAAATATACCTTTTTCGTGAATGTTTTGTCCAAATCAGCATCATAGACTGTTCTGTACTCAAAATGCTTAATATATAACTCAGTCTTAGTTTCTGTCTCACCAATATCAGTTTTGCTGTCCAGAGAAGAATTTCTAAGAAAACTCTTAATTTGACGGATAAGGTCTTTTGATTGGGTTTCTGTCCTGGAAGTCATCAAAGTTGTAGTTCCAGGGTTATTTAATGCAAAGATTAAAGCTTTAACACACAAACAGATAGATTTCCCTATTTGATTAGCAGCAGCAAAAACAATACGCTTACTTTCATCATTTATGATCATATCTTGATATGCATACAATTTTAGTGGATTTCTAGAATTTCTCGGGTCCTTCAAAAAAGCATAGGCATAAATGGTATAATCCTTCAATAACTTGTAAACTTCCTTTTGTTCTGATTCTGTTCCGGTTTCCAAAATATTATCTTCTAGAACCTTATCCCAGATTGCAAACTTTTTAGAAGTAGATATCTCCATTTCCTCAGAAACACCACTAACTAAGAATTGTTCCATTATTTCAACTCCTTACTCTTTTTCTCAACAATAACCGATTCTCGTATCTTGGCAGCAATATCACCATGCGTAATATCGTGAACATGAAGATTTAGTGATTTATCACCATGAATTGCTCTTTGTAATTTTTCAAGCAAAGAAGTATAAGTTTCTATCCATTTACGAGTATTATCTCCCAAAACCCCATTCTTATTCATTTCATCCTTAATACGCTTATCCAAGAAAGATTTTATCTTAACTGCTATCTCTTTCTGTGGATTGATAGGATTATCCATATCTAGAAGCATTTTGTCAAAATCTGTCTTAGTAACCTCTTTTTCCTCATTAATCCTTATTGGAGCAATTTCCATGGCTCTATCAACTTCTTCCCTACTAATCTCCTTCATTTTGTATATCCTTCATTTTATTATAAATTTGTTCTAATTCTTCCAGTTGAATTATTCCAGAATATTCATTATTAATATTCCAATGAGTTCCAAGTTCATCTTTAAATATAAATCCAAGGTCTTCTGCAGAAACTTTTCCTGGACCTTTTATTTTGAATCCCTTCTCAAACACATTAGTAATCTTTAATCCAAAAACATCATCTTTTTTAAAATCAAGAACCATTATACACCTCATCTCTAAAAATTATAATTACATCTCTATCTCTCACTTTTCCTACTTCCAAAGAAAGAATGTCTGATTTTTCCCAATTCAAATCTTTAATCATTGCTATTGGAATGTTCGAACTATAAGATTCACTTCCATTCGCTCTTTTTATCATTTGTAGTTTAGTCATTTTTTTGTATCTCCTCTTCAGCCAAAAACCATAAACACATTTGTATTTTCATATCCTCACGATCCTTACACCAAACAATCCTAATTGGGTATCTCTCCTGAAATGTATCAACAATCTTCTTTAATGTTGCCGGTTTTGTCCTTAATCTATACGCACCCTTAAATCTCATGGATGTAAACTTCTTTTCGCTACATTCTACGAATATTGCAAAAGATAAGTCCTTTTCTATTGCTCGCTGAATTTCCCTTGAAAACCTCTTATGACCTTGAATTAGACTGCCATAAAAATCCATTGGTGATTTTCTCTCAATATGGGCTATGTTGTACAATTTTTCAGTTGTATAATCTCCCTCATCTAATTTTTGCCTAATCACCTTAAAGTTTATATCATCCCATAAAGGTAATTGTTCGCGCGTATCTATTATAATCATGCTGCTATAGATTCCTCAGTTTCTATATTCTCAACTTCTACTTTAGTCTCAGTCAAACCTACAACTTCTTCTTTAGGCTCATTAATACTATTTACCTCATCATCATCCATCTCTCTCATATTTACAATATTTGCAGTATTAATCAACTCTCCATTAACAATCTCTACAAAAACCATATTTGTTCCGTACGGTGCCATTACTCTTTTATAGAAATCCTTTATGTTGTCTGCGATATTTCTGATATTATATTCAGATCCATTAACCATTGTTATTTTTACGTTTATCATGTTTTTCCTCCTGATATATCTATGAGTATATACTTTATAAAGTTATGGGTGAGTATATACTATTACTACATTTACACTTATGGCGTTAGCCTTTTGTGTTCAAAGTATATACTTTTAGTTAAAATTATAAAAAAAATATGTATTGCCTACTCTACTCCACCCCTATTCCCAAATAATCACTACCCCCCCGTAGTAACACATTGGCAATAATATCCTTTTATAAGTTTATGTGTGATGATATGATATTATAATATTATATAGCATTATTGCGATATACCACAACATTTATATACTCATATAGTCTTATTATATTGTAGTAGTGAGGAACACACACCATACAACAAAAAAGAGATGACAATGGATAAAACAAAAGGATATAAATATAATCACATCATAATGTATAAACAAATAAGAAGGGCTATAAATACCCTTAAACATATGTTTTGTAGGCGCTATATAGATATAGCTACTACAAAAAACTTAAATAAACGGGGTATTTTAGCTTTTTATTAAGCTTCCCCATTATAATCACAATGGTACTGCAAAAAGGAGAGATTGAAATAGGGGTTTTCCTAGGGCATAGCAGAGAGCAAGGGTTTTTATTCGTAGATTCTCAAAAGCTTATATTTTATCACGATAATATACAGGAAGACAAAAGAGACTGTTTTAGAGTTAGAGGTAGTATGCTTGTTACAGGTGGCGTGCTAAAATGGAACTTTTTAAACTGTAACAACACAAAAATAAGATATGATTTGGATAAAAAAAAAGGGGTAGTGAAAAGATGGTAGGAGAAAAAAGAGGGTATAATAAAGAATACTCAAGGGCTTATTATTTAGAACATCAAGAGGAAATTAAGGATAAAAGTAGTAAATATTATCATAAGAATAAGAATAATAAAAATGGTGGTTGTTTTGCTGTGTATGTTGAGAATAAAGGGAGTAAGAAGTTTAAGAAGAATATGGTTAAAATAGCAAAATTGGAAGATAAGATAAGAAAGTTAAAAGAGGGGTTAAAAAATGAATAATAAAATGAATTATAAAAGAATGTTTAATAATATATGGAATACTCAAGTTTTAACTTTTGTATATGAAATAAAAGCTTTTTATAAAAATGGGTTGATGTTAAAATATTATCCTTTTGTAGAAGTTAAAGATATAATTAATAATCAAAGTATTGAAAAGGGGGTTAAAAAATGAATATAAATAAAGTTAATTTCAAGAATGATAATTTAAAAAATTATGCGATAGAACTTTTAAACGGAGATTTTAGGGTTTTTATTTATGATAATAAACATAATCCCAACGAATTAACAACTTTTTTAAAGTTTGAGAAAAATAATAATATAGGATATTGTCAGTTAAATGATTTTATAGGGTTTTCTTTTTCTTCTGTTCATAAGCCAAACAGGACAACAGGAACAGGTTTCCAAATAGATTCAGAAGTTTTAAACCCAACTTTACAAAATGCTTTAAATTGTTTTGTTGTTTGTCCAACTTGGGCGAGTGATGAAGATAGGCAAAGTGTAATAAAATATAATGATATTGAGGAATATTTTAAAAGACCTGAAAGTTTAAGTTATATTGAGTTAGATAAACCAAATAATATAAGTTTAAGTGATTATATGCCGATTGTTAAAGATAAATTAAGTTTATGCGAGTTAGAAAGATTAAAAGAAGAAGGATATACAAACGAATGTTTTTTTAAAAATGATGTCTTAACCGAACAATACGAAATAAAGTTAATGGAGAAGAAAAAGTATTTTTATTTAAATTTTGGGATATCTGGTGCTTTTATGGTTTTAAAAGAAGATATAACCACAAAGAAAAACGGAGATTTCCCAAAAAATAGCGTTTTTGGTATAAAAGGTTATGGAACACCAAATTTTAAAAAATGTTACGGGGATATTTTTAATTTAGATATTGAGAAATTACATAAACTTAGATACGATTATAGAAGATAAAAACAATTTATTATTTTTGCCAACTTCGGCACAGATAGAGAAAGAAAGCACAGAATAAAGAGCATAGGCATAGCCTAAGCCATAAAAAAAGATATGTGGGGTAATTCCTACTATCTTAATAATTACAATGGAAAAACAAACAATAAAATATCAAGCAATAATAGACTTAAAGAATAATTCAGGAGTTAAAAAGTTTTTATGGACAGATAGAAAGAAATTCTTAATCTGTAAAAAAACCTTTGAGTTAGCAGAAAAAAATGGTAAGTGTTCTATTATTTCAATAGGTGAAGAAACAGAATCAAATATAAATTATTACTCAAAGCAAAAGATGGTAAAGGAAAGATTGAGTTATAAAATTGGAAATTAACATGGAAAATATAAAACAAAATGGAAAATATAAAACAAAATATAAAAGAAATTGAAAGAGAATTAGGAAAACAATTAAGAAAGGGATTTTTAACCTTTTTTGGAGTTGTCTTGTTTTTAACAGGGGTTATGACTTTTAGTAGTGATAAATTAATAGGGCTTTTCTTTATGGTTTTGCCTTTTGTAATGAAATGGAGTTTAAACAATGGAAACTAAAAAAATGAAAACATACAAAGGAGAAAAATAAAATAATGGAAAGTAAAAAAGAGATGGTAAAAAGAGAAAATGCCGAGATGGGTATTTTTATGTATATTGAAGAAAAATTGGAGGTTAAAAAAGATGAATAAATTAAAGGCGTATAAATGTATAGAAGAAGAAATAATTAAAAATAAGAATTTAAAAAATGTAGAGAAACATCTTTTATTTTTGGATTTGAATAAAATATTTAGGAAGTTACAAGATGAATAGATTAAACATAAATAATAATGGCGTAGAGATTGACGGAATTTTAATTAATGAAAAAATATTTTCGCAAGAAATGATAGGTTGGACTATTGCCGACAAAGAAACTCAAATTGATAATTTAATAGATTGGATTGGGGAATGTGGAAGTAATAGAGAGAGTGATAAATATTTGATGAAAGAAGATTTGACTATGATGATTAAAAAAGGCGATAACGGAGCGAATCAAACATTTTTTTCTTCTTTATCTACTAATGAATATATTTTTTGGGATAATGAAGAATTTGATAAAATATGCGACGAGATTTTAAAATTAAATGAAGGTATGAAAGATGATTAAACCAAAAAAAATAAATGGCATTTGTCCAAAATGTGAGAGGTTAATTTGTGAATGTTCTACTATTAAATATAAAGAGATTAGGCAAAAGTTAGGTTATGCTATTATGGCGATAGGAGAAGTTTTAGACGAATTAGAAAAATTGGAGGTTAAAAAAGATGGATAATATTAAAGATAAATGTATTGAATATCTTTCTTTTTTGGAAGAATCAGGAGTTTTAACTTATCAACAAGAAGAAGAAATAGAAATAAGTATAATGAATTTGGAGGATAAAAAAGATGAATGAAGAAAAACCTGAAGAAATTGAAATGGAAAAAAGACAAATGGAAATAATTAAAACTCAGTGTTATGAATGTTCGAGCAATAACACAACTTGTTCCGAAACAGAAATGTATTGTAATGATTGCGGAGGATATTTTAAAATATGAAATTAGGTGTAAAAGAGTTGGTTGAAAGTTATCCAGAGATAAAGCATAAAAATAAATCCATAAAATTAGAAATAATTGGAGATGATTTATTCACAATCTCAAATATTGGAAGGATAGAGAGAGTTATTAATGGCGATATTATTATTTGTAGACATAAAAATAGAGTATGGAATGAGTTTGAAGTTACTGAATCCCAATTAATTGATAAGGGTTTGAGTAATGAGGAGTTGAGTAAATGAGTATTGTAAATTGTGCCGATTGTGGTAAGCAGATTGATTTAGATGTTGAGGATAATTATTCTTCTTCTGATGATAATTCTTCTTCTGATGATAATTCTTATTTATGTGAGGATTGTTCTGATAAAAATGATATATTGGAAACAGACGCTAAAATTGGTGGAGAATATTGGGAAGGTAAATTATAATGACAAGAGAAGAATTAAAACAATTATTAGAAGATAGTTCTAAAAACATTAATGTTAAGGGCGATATTGCCGAGTTAAAATCTAAAGAACAAAAAGAATCAGCAAAGGATTTTGAAGATTGGGAAAATAAAAAGTTTGAAGAAATTGTAGAGAATCCCAAAACAGAATTATATCAAGAATATCTTAATTTGGTATTGAGTGGAAATATCCATTCTCTTATCTGTGTTAGTAAAGCGGGATTTGGAAAAACACATACAACAATTAATCTCTTAAAAAAGATGAAGAAAAAATTTGTTTATAAAAGTGGATATACAACACCATTATCATTCTATACTTTTCTGTTTGAGAATAAAGACCATACAATTATCTTAGATGATTTAACAGATGATTTATTCCAAAATAAAAAGATGATTGCTATATTAAAATCCTGTCTTTATGACGCAGGAGGAGAAAGGTTTGTAAGTTATGAAACAACTTCTGATAAATTATCTGTTCCTTCAAAATTTAAATTCAATGGAAAGATTATTCTTTTGGCTAACGAAGTTGGAAATAGTAATAAAGAAGATTTCAATGCTCTAATATCAAGATGTATATATTTTGAGTTGAAATATTCTTTCAAAGAGATTTTAGAAATATCAAATAGAATTTTAGAATCAAAGAAAATAGTTAAGATTACTATGGATAAGATATTGGAAATTATAAATAAAAATATTAATGAAGTATCTCAATTCAATTTTAGACAGTTAGAACAATTAATAGAAATGGTTAATTACAACCCGAAGAAAGCAGAATTATTATTTTGTAATAGTTTCAAGAAAGATACGATTTTATCTCTTGTTTGTGATTTGATGAAGTTACCTATTTCTGTAAGAGAACAGGCATTAAAATTCCAAGAACAAACAGGATTTTCAACAAGAAAATACTATAGATTAAAAGCGAGGATAAAAGATAATGAATAGAGATGACAATATGACAAAGATGACACCTATCAAAAGTGTCAATTCAAATGAAATTATTTTTAAGTGGAAACAATTTGGTAAATGTAAAAATAAATTTATGTTAAGTTATTATGGTAGGAAGTATTTTTCAAAAAGGACAGAAAGTAGATTTGATTATGGTTTAGATTATAGTTGCTTAGGAAAAAAATGTCCTTACTATAAAGAATGTGTAATTCAAGATAAAATTATTAGTATTAAAAAGGGGGTTAAAAAATATGGAAAATAAATTTAAGGAAACTATGAAGAATCTCTTGAACAATATGATTTTGTTAAAATGGGTTAAGAAGTTTTCGGCAGACAATCTATTAGACGACAATACTTTAGCAGATAAATTTAGCGTAAAGTGTAACGAAGATAGTATTTCTGTTGGAGATAAAACTTTAACAAAACTTTTGATTACTCAAGCAAGATTTAATGGAAAAGAGTTTGTCAGATACAATATCAAACAATTAAAAGACGCTTTAGATTTGGTTGGAGATGAAGGAGAATTAATTATCTCCGAAGAAAATAACAAAGAGTTGTTTATCCAAGTGAAAGATACGATTGTTGTTGTTAGTCCTTTACCAAAGACAGATACGGAGAAAAAAGAATAATATGGAAATGAAAACAAGTGGACAAGCGTATGAGGAATATCAAAAACTGAGAGTAGTCGAGGATAAATTGATGAGAGAGAATAAGGGATTGAATCTTATTAATTCTCAAGAATCTAAACCTACTTTCAGTATTCATTTGTATAAGGAAGTTGAGGGAAACTTATTGACTATGACTTCAAGTATTTGTGTTAATTCCAATTTGCCTTTTATGAGTTGGAATTTTCAAAATGTGAGTGTTAATGAGTTCTTCAAAAAATTTGTAGAATTTGTAGAATTACCTGTATTTAAGAGATTTATCAAATTGAATCGTAGGCAAGAGAATCAATTAAGTTCTTATGGACAACCAAAATTTAGAGAGAATATTATTGATATAAAAGATATTGATATTTCTTTTGGAGATGAGTGTTTAAAGGAAATGGATAAAGATTTTGCGTCTAATATCAAACAACAAATATCTGATATTTTAGATGAACAAAGAATTGCTAACGAACAAGAAACAAAAGACTTCACAAGATATTTCTTTTTAAGTGAGAGGATTGATGATTTGAAAAGACAAGGTAAAGAATCTTCTTATGGTGGATATAATTATGGAAGAAGTCCTAGTAAAGAAACACTAAAAATAATTATGCCTGATGAAGAATATAATGAGAAATTAAAATTGGTTGAAGATGAGTTAAAATCTCTTAACAAGACTTATGAGTTTTTGGAATTACCTCGTTTTGATTATAAGGAAGATGAGGAAGAAGATTGTGATGAAGATGAGGATTATGAAGAATAATGGGATATATAGAATATAAGGTAGGTGCGTGGCGTAAAGAGATTAGGGAACTCTTGCGCAAACGCCTATCTTTAAAAGACAAAATTAGATACCATTTATCTAAAATTGCCCATTTCAAAAAGATAGAACTTCCAGAAGTAGAGAAACAATTACAAATGTATTTGGATAGGGTAGAATAATATTTTTTTTGTCGTTTAATTTATACGACATTTTTAGACATTTTTAGAGATTTTTAGATTAGATTTTTAGATTAATTTTAATATAGATTTTTCTATGCAATTTTGATTTTTAGACATCATCACTCTCTATATCATCACCATTTGCTACATTTGCTACATTTATCTACATTATCATCACTTGGATCTAAATTAAGGCGAAAAGTGTAAGGGAAAGCTTAATAAAGTATATACTATTAAGGTAACTATGACATACGAACAAACAATAATCACTTCAATTCTTATATTCGCAGGAAGTTTAGTCTACATTGGAATAGTTTATAAAATATTCTTTAAACAGCATATTGTAATTATTGAACCTACACCTAAAAAAGTTGTGGTGTCTAGGAAATAATATGGGAGATTTAAAGACATTGAAGGATATTAAGGAAGTAGTTATTATGGGATTCCACCCAGCAGATGTAAATATATTTAGGGATGGATTTTCAAAAGAATTAAAACAAGAAGCTATCAAATATATTAAAGCAATAAAAGGAATTTATAAATTAGGAGACACTCTTTTTAAAGAACATGGAAAAATTGCTCCTGGATTTGAATTAGATTTGTATGATTATGAACAAGATGATTGTGCTGGTGCTATAAAATTTATTAAATATTTTTTTAACATCACCGAGGAGGATTTACAATGAAATTATATGGATTAGTGTTAAAGGGAAGAGTGCTACTCGATAGATGGGGTGATTTAATTGCATCATCTGACATTAGTCAATTTCCTGAATGGTGTGGATATAAGGATTTTGTTGCTAATGGAGCAGAAGTAAAAGAAATATTGGTGGTTATAAGATGAAATTATTTTTAATATCACAATCAAAGAATAATGGATATGATACTTATGATTCAGCAGTAGTATGTGCAGAAAGTTCTGCAGAAGCCATAAAGCATAATCCATCAGGAGATTATGATTATGAAGAAAAGACTAATGACAATCCTTATTCAGAAGAAGATGAATTTATATTTGCGGATTGTGATTATGGCTCTTGGGTTAAGAAAGAATTTGTTGATGTAGAATATATTGGAGAAGCAAAGGAGGGGAGCACAGCAGGAGTAATCTGTAGCTCTTTTAATGCAGGATGAAATCAAAATTTAACATTGGACTAAAATTATGCAAGGACTATCAAACAGTTACCTGTGAATTTGTTGAGGAAGAATTAGAATTTGAATCAGATGAAGAAATGAAGGCTAAGATTAGACAAAAATTTGAGATAGCTAAAAAGGAGATTGAATTGCAATTCGAGAAATTATCTAAATAATATGGAAGAAAGATTAGACAAAATAGAAAATAATATTGACCAATTATCTTTGGAAAATAGAGATTTGGATATTAGACTAACTAAAATTGAGCAGGAGGATAAAAAATAAAATGGAAGAAAACAAAGAACAAAACAAAGAACAAAACAAAGAACAAACATACGCATATGAATTAAAACCAACTTCAGAAGAAATCTTGAAAATCAAAAGAGCAGAATTAAAGGTATTAAGGGAAAAAGCTGCTAAAGATAGAAAATTCAGACTTGCTAATAGTGCAGGTAAAAGAGCATTTCGAGATGATATGATTGACAAAATCAGTTTAAAACTTAAAACTATCAAAAATATGATGGTTAAGTATAACAGATATGGAAATGTTAAAAAAGGTAGAACTGATATTCTTGGTATGATCTATAGTTCAATAAAGAATGATGTTGAATTGAAGGAAGATATTGAAATGAGTAAATCTGTAGAGGTTAGCCAGGAAGATGTTGAGAATGAAGTTGTTGATGAATCTGAGGTGTCATTAAATTAATATGGAAGAATCAGATAAACAAAATGAAGAAATCAGAGAAATCAAAAATGCTTGTGCATCAATACAAAAAATTATAACTGAGAACCCGGATAGCATAACTATTGGAAGTGCTACTAAAGGCGCACAAATTAAAGTTTATGGTAATTTTGAAGATTTAGATGCTTTCAAGAAGAAAATTGATAATGCTAGGGCTTCGAGAGATTATGCAAATACAATATTAAATTAAATTAATCAGTCCCCATTTTTTGAAGGGAACTACTTCCCCAACGCTAACGCGAAGGGGATTTCATAGTCATCGAGGACAGGCTCTGCCACCTCATTGATTGCACACGACCTGTTACCCGGGATAATGGAAAACCATGGTATGAGCAGGTTCGAATCCTGCCGTTGTGCATTGGTCGCTTCAATCAATCAACCATATTGGGAGCGGTAGTATTCAATCATAAGGTATTGTTTAGAATTGGTGACACTGGGAAAGACTAGGATGTGGGTTGCGGTATGAAAACTCGGAAAGCCCACATTTTATAATCATGGTAATTCAAATAAAGAAGGAAGTAACAGATGAAGAAACTGGAAAAGTATATGAAGTCTTGACAGACGAGATACTTTTAGAGCCAGAAGAATGGAAAGCAATGAGGGAAGCACTTTTATAATCATGGATAAACAAATAAGGATAAAAATAAGTTGTCAAAGGTTTGACGGTGAGAAATTCAGAGACCAAGACGATAAAGAAATATATAAAATAGGAAGACAAACAGGAATTAATAAAAAAATAAAAATAATATCAGAAACAATGAAAAATAAAAAACCACCAATCCACATAAACCAAATATTGAAATTAACAGTAAATAGATTTGGAAAGGAAGGGGATATAATATTTATGTACAAAAATTTTATAATATTTTTAAAGAAAGAGGATAAAATTGGAATTAATTTGAATGAGTTTATTAAGATTAGAATTACTAAGATTTTGCCTAGTTTTGCATTAGCGGAGTTGGTTAAATGAAGACTAGTAATATCAACTTTGCGAACTCTCAACCTAAATATGCTCCTGCAATCAGTGGAAGCAATGCGGAGAATGACGATTCATCGCTGGAGTCGAGGTATGTCTCCAAAAAGGTTGGGACTCATAATGTCCACAAAACGAACTCTCCAAATAAAACGGAGAAGATTAACACACACGAGCCTAATCGTGGTAAGGGCGGTATAAGTGGTGGGAGCCTCGCCTCCGATAAGGAAGATAAACCCACCACTTCAAATTCGCAGAATACAAGGAAGGAGAAACAATGAGAAAACTTAATGAAAAATATGATGCTTATTATGATGATGATAGAGATGAATGGTTAGAGAGTAAATGCGATAATTCAAAATGCGATATTTGTAAAGACCGCCCTAATAAACCAAGTGAGGAGAAACAATAATGACAGGAGCAATATTACAATATGAGAAAGAAACTTTTGAAGAAGAAGATTATAGTGAGGAGGACTACTTAGATAGTTAATACGAATAATGAAAAAAACATATACAAAAAAAGAAGTTGAAAAGATGATAGATTTCGGAGATACATACCCTATTTGGATGCAATTAAAAAATAATGAAAATGGCGAGATTGATAATGTCCCCTCAGTTTTATATCCAGT
>Ga0222628_1000254_pt1 | contig 25420 bp, 46 predicted proteins | sample AntAcemetageno95_FD_179860 | JGI IMG/M metagenome (GOLD analysis project Ga0222628, IMG submission 179860) | Saline water microbial communities from Ace Lake, Antarctica - #95 | ecosystem: Environmental > Aquatic > Non-marine Saline and Alkaline > Saline | place: Antarctica: Ace Lake | collected...
TTCATCCCATCATAGACAGAAAAAACAATCATTAATCCACAAAATATTAATATTATCAATGCTAAGAAAATAAAAGATTCTCCTTTTTTATTCATTCTAATTCCTCCTTATGCGTAGAATTTAGATTAAACGAACTCTTCTTTTCCCTTAATACATAGTTTCCTTCTCTTATTTTCTTTAAACATCTAAGACATGTAACTTCTTCAAGACCTACTTCAGCATCAAGGTCTTGAAATTTTAATAATTTGTTAGAACAAACTAGGGTAGCATAATTACCTGTTTTATCTAATGTAACCATGTGAGTTTTACTAGGTGATGGTGTTCCATACCAAACATCTACTTCAGTTATCATGGCGACGCCTCCTTTGGTTTTATATTTGACGAACAATTCAATATGTGTAATCCAATCATGGGGTCTACACAATTTCTAATAAGTTGTCTTGAGTTTTTACACTTAGGTATCTCCATTTGTAAATCTGCTGCAACTTCTTCCTTATTCTTCCTGCTTAAATCTATAAAACTAAATTCCTTATCTTGGATATTATAGTTACTCCAAATCATGTGTCTGCCTAGGATTATCTTTTGTGGAATTAATGGGGTATAATATGGAACTACATTTTCCACAGCCCAATTTCCTTTAAACCATGTACTTAAGAAAATGATTTCTTGATATAGCTTCATATCTGGAAAAACTTTCTGCTTCTGACAATATCTAAGCTTAGAATGTGTTTGGCATGGTGGACTGCTCCATATAAAATCAAACTCATTATAATGCTCTAAAAGATATTGATGTGCATCTGTAACAATTACTTTATCATTAGGAAATAACTCCTGATAAACTGCAGCAATATCCGAATCAATTTCAACTGCTGTTACTTCATGCTCGTCTCCCCATAGATTTCTATTGCCTCCAATTCCACAATATAAGTTAAGAATCTTCATGGCGACGCCTCCTGTACTGATTTTTCAGGTACAGAGTGCGTGTTGTGGACACTTGACGAAATTGTTTTATCTGCTTTGCATTTTTTACAAATATAATATTTTAATATTGGGTCAGTACATCCATGCTCTTCCCAGTCATGTTGACACTTCGCAAAGTTGATATTAGAAGTATTCATTTTATCTCTTCTTGTTTATTTTTTAATATGTTTTTACAATACTCACATATTGAATATTCTGTCGTAACCCACTTTCCTCCTCGCTGAAAGTAAAGCTTTCTTGTTAAGTTGTGTTTGCATCTTTTTTCCATATCTATATATATATAAGTTTATACATAAACCTATGTATTAATTATTTAGTAACGACATTCCTTATAAAGCGTATCCTCTTTTCTTTTCTGCTATAATCATCCAGTCTATAAACCCATCTGAATATTCATTCTCAATTATTCTTTTAGACTTTAAAACAAACTTTAAGAATACATTAATCCATCTTATAATAATCCATCTAAAGTTTCCTGCAATAGTATATTCTTTTAATATTAATCCATTTTTGTTTAGTAGTTCCTCTAGCTCCTCTAACGTAAAATGATGATGCCTTTCCTTCCCTCCACATTTCCATCTAACCCAAGCTGGGTCATAGAATTGAAAGAAAGGTATAGACTTAGGAGTAGTTAGTATTAATTTTCCACCTTCCTTTATAGATTTTGAAACATTCTCTATTGCTTTATCTTCTTCTGATATATGTTCTATTACTTCTGACATTAGAATCCAATCGAACTCTTTATCAAATGGTTTGTTCTTTGTAATATCACAGAAAACTAATTTGTTCTTAATCTTCTTATCAGCTAATTTTAAAGTTTCCTTATTGAAGTCAGCACCATAGGCATTACACTTATCATTTAATTTTAAAACAGTAGCTCCACTCCAACATCCAATATCTAAAAAGGAATCTGTTTTCTTTATTCTATCTTTCCACTTTATAAATTCGGAATATTTTATCTTCTTCATTTTAATACTCTCAATTTATATTCAATTTCTGCACATGGAAAAATCCATGCGAAGAATCTACAATAAATTCTATGGTTTAAATTAACTATTGGATTTATTATTCTATTTAGTTTTGAACTTGTGCCTATCCCAAAGTTTATCTTTACCTTCTCTACATTAAACATATCTTTATTGCATCCAACTTCGTGTGAGTAATTGTTTACTTTGAAATAATCGAAAGTATATGGTGTGAAGAATCTAACATGAGTTGGGTCATTGAATTGTTCCCATGAACTATAGAAAGGTGTCTTGATTTTTATTATTGTATTATCTTTAGATACTCTATGTAGTTCTTGCATTAGTGGAACGAAATTATTTATATGTTCTAGTACATGGTAGCAGACTATTTCTTTAACCGAGTTTGATTTAAACATTGTTAATGGCTTTTCTAAATCAACTATCTTATCTACCTTTACTTTATCTGTCCAATCACAATTAACATATCCTTTCTTGTAATCATTTCCACATCCTAAGTGGATGCGAATATTATTTTTTGAACTTCCCATATTAATTCTTATATTAATCCAATCCTTCCTTTCATACCTATACTACTATAGCAATAATTTTTTTTTCGTCTTTCCAAATTTAGTATAGTCTGCTTTGTATAATTTTTTACAGCCACATTTAGCACATTTCATAATTGCATCTTCAAGTTTAAATTCCCAATCATAATATGTATACATAGCCATTTCATTATTTCTATCATACTTCCAAGAAATATTTATGTCTGTTGAATTACATTTGCTACAAGTTAATTTTTTAATTGCCATCATCTTTCCTCCCTTTACCTACAAGATAATATCCAAATACACCAATCACAATAACTATTAAGATTAATATATGCTAATATGATATTGTTATACTGCTTCCTATATTAACATTGTTTGCTAGGAAACTCTTAGATGTTTCCCAGAAACCCGATGCAACTGCTGATGGGTTCATTGTTTTGTCTCCTTAATTATCGATTCCATTATACTGTTATCTCCATCAGCCCTTCCTATTAAATATCCGATTAATAATAATGTTAAACATCCAACAATTATTAGTATTGTATTTATCATTCTAAGTTCTCCTTAAATATTCCTTGCTTCATTATATACTCCTGATAATATTTTATTCCTTTTCTTTATTGAAAACTTTCCATTCTCTACTGTTTTGATTGCTTGTTCTGACATCTTGTTTCTTAGTTTTTTATTCTTAATTAGTTTCATTGTCTTTCTTTCTAGTTCTTCTATTATTCTTTTAACTTCTTCACCTTTAGGATACCAGTTAGATTCATCACTCCTTTCTATTATAAATCCAGTTTTATTGTTTTCTATTATATCTTTTCTTGAATGTCCATCCACTGTTATTACTGGGATTCCAAAAGCTAAGGATTCTACTAAAGCAAACCCAAAGGTATCACTATATCCTGGATAAATCATAATATCTGAATTTGGATATATGTCTTTCATTATCTCTTTATGTGGAAGTAGACCACTAATCTTTATCTTCTTATTTTTTGAGTATTCTTTTATTACTTTCTTTGGTACTTCAGATATTATTCTTGCTTCTACATTATCACATAATTTTGTAATTCTATCCATTACTTCTATTGTGTGCATCCCACCCTTTTCATAGAAGTATCTTGCTATGAATAAAAGTCTTATCTTCTTGGATTCTATCTTCTTGAACTCTGGTTTTTCCATTCCATAAGGTACAACTACTATCTTATCTTTTATTTCTGGGAACTTATTTCCTATCCTTTCTTTTGTGTATTCTGTCCATGCTATTATCCTCTTACATGAGTCTTTCTTTAAGACTTCTAATACACGTCTTTTTCCTAGACTTGTATCTCTTCCAGATACCCACATCTGCCACAATGATTCAAAGTCTGCTACCCATGGTGAGTTATTCTTACTTAAACAATGTGCATTATGTATTATGTCATACTCTTTATCTGTTACCGTTTTCTTTATATTTAGAATTGGTAATTCTGTTTTCTCTAGTGGATTTCTTATTGACCTTTTTAAACTATTAAATAAAATAAGTTTTGTTCTATTTGTTATTATTCCAGTTGGTTTGTTCTCAAATATATATTCTATATTCTTTGGAGCATTATCTATCATTGATTTATAATACTGTGAATCTGATACTCTCCAAGGATATTGTATATATACTTTAGTTTTCATTTTCATGAGTTTTCCACCTTCTCGTAATAAGTGAATCCATTTTTTATTGTGCTTACTATAAGTTTTTCATGTAACAGATAACCTATGCAAAAATCTAACTTCTTATAATAGATAAGGAACTCCTTTGACATATCTGTTCTCGTGTATTGTCTTTCTAATTCCATGTTTCTAATAATTCTATTAATTAATAATCTACATTTTTCATATTCTTCTTTATCTACATCTTGAGCAAAAATATCTTTTCCTAGACTACTTGCTTTTCTTTTAATACTAATTAATGGATTACTTGTTTTCTCTAATTTTGTTTTTAACTTCTCTATCTTAGATTCTAAGTTCCTAATTATTGTATCTTTCTTTTTTAACTCTCTAGTTAGAGCTTTAAATTTTACTTGAGAATTTTCTAGTTTGTTAATTGATTTATATATTGTCGATGGGTTATATCCTTCCGACTTATGAATTACTTTTAAATAATCTTTTTCCTCTTGTTTCATATTTTTCTTAATACTTAATAGTATTTAAATCTTTATGACTATTATAAAGTTAAAACAAACCCACTCTCTTATAAAATTTGTTTGCATTATTCTCTAAATCAAAGTCATTATCTAATACTGTTATCTCACCATTTAGTTCTTGCTTTACTAACTTCCTATCCTCCATTTCTTTTACCACTACTGGTCTTAAATTCTTTGGAACTAAAAAATGTTTACCAATCATACAGAAAAATTCTTTGTGAGTTAGTGTTCTACCTACTCCTACTCTTTTTACTAATTGATTATATAAACTAATATATAACAAACCTACATTTAAATTTTCCATTGTACTGCTCTTTCCAAACATTCATTTGCTATCCTTAATGTGTTTGAATATTCTGTTACGCATCCTAGAATGATTATTATTGTTACGATTAAAATTATTAACTTAATCCAACTTCCACCTGCTATTAGATTCTTCCAGTTAATTTTATTATCTGACTTGTATGGGTATATTATTCCCCATCCCATAAATGTCTTTCTTAAATATATATCTTCCCCTTCTACTCTTACTTTATGATGCTTTTTCATTCTCTTGTTGCAAAAAATGCTGCTGCACCTAGCGTCGCTGCCATTAATATTATTAATTGCCAGAAAGGCATTAGTTCCCAACCCATTCTCTTGCTCATAATAAAGCCTAGTACCTCTGCTATTATTCCTCCACCTCCTAGTATCCAAAATGCAGGACTTTCTATTATTTCTCCTATATCCATTTATTTAGTTCCTCCTTTCAAGTCACCAAATATATCTATCATTTCTACTTCTTCTACTTTCTCTAGATTCTTTAATAATTTTAATTGTTGCTTCTGTCCTAAGTATTGAACTCCTGTATTTAATATTGCACCTGTTAGAACTATTGCTACCCACCATAGTTTTTTCCATCCATATATTGAAACTCCTAATCCTAGAATTAAACCCACTAGAGTTATTCTAGTTCCTGTTACTTGTGTCTTTAATTTTTGTATTGGAGTTATTCCCTCAATCCCTTTCTTCCACCTAGAGAAAAATTCTTTCGTTGTTAGTTTGTTTCCTTCTTTGTCTTTCATCTTGTTTGTTTTTGAGTTTGATGTCCTCTACTAAAAAATTTGAGGACTAAAGTATAATCATTTCTTTCTTTTTAATAGTTTCTTCTCTCTTTTACCTTGTATACATTCTTTTATTAATAAAAATATTATTACTAATAATTTTACTAGCATAATTATTATTGGTGTACAAAAGGATATTATAATTAAAAAGAAAAGTAACTTATATGGTATCTCTGGATGTTCTGCAGCATAGGTCATTACCCACTTAGCTAATTCCTCATAAGCATTAAGTAATCCGTTTGCATAATAGTTTAAAGCGTTTCCAAGTTCCTGATTGATTCCTTCATCAAGTGATATATTCAATTCATCTATTGTGAAGTTTCCTTTTATACCTTCAACCTTCTCTGGTGTTATGTCTCCTGCAGATATTGCTGCACCGATAGTTAAAGCTAGAAGTAAAAGAACTACTGAGAATAGTCCCATTCCTTTCTTATTCATTTTTTGTACCCTCGCCATAAATAGTTATCATAGCTGAACCATTAGTCAGTGGATTTATTGATAATCTATACCAATCAATTTTATATTGTTCTTCTGCTATCCTAGTTATCTCTCCTATATTTTTGTTTAGCATTGACTCGTATCCTCTAAGTCTTAAACCGAAAAGATTTCTTAATCCCTGAAAACTATCTGTTACAATGTTCTTAGTAACTACCCTTGTTATACTAAATTTTTCCATTTATTTCCTCCGTTAATTTAGTTTTCACCTTGATTATCTCTTTTTCCACATTATAATATATGATAATAGGTTTATATATGTTCGTTACTATTCTATAGTTACTAAAATATAAGAAGTTCCCTTTAATGACGTTCTGCCATACCTGTCTATTGCTATTCTATAATATTTGTTTTTAGATTTGTAGAAGGCTATTCCATCTATTTCTTTTTCCACTTCAATTATCTCGTCGGTTGCGTAATGTTTAAATTTCACTTTTTTTATATCTCCTTAATGTAATCTTACATGCAAAACTATATGGACAATCCTTACAAATTATAGACTTCTTACTAAATTCTTTTGTTCCGAAACATTCTCTGGCTGTTTTCATTTTCTTAATTTCTTAATCTCCTCTCTCAATTCTTTTACTGTTTGGCTTAGGGTTTGTATTGCTTCTACGTGAGAACGCATATTCTCTGCATAGAACTCCATGTTCTTTGCATTCCTCCCAACTAACTCCTGTATTTCCGATGGAAGTAAAACCTCTTTCATTAGATAATCCTTTGTTATTTTCTCTAACTTTTCTTGTCCTCCTGGATAGTTTGCTTCTTTTCCAAATGGTTCTGACATATCTACCCATACTTTTCTTCTCTTATCAATCTCTACTAGAAACTTATTCTTACTTTTTTTTACTTGATTGGCAACAGCATCATTCATTCTATTGAAATCATTATTTCTTACTTCTAGATGAGGAACTCCATCACAGAAGAAGTTAAATCTAAATCTCTCACATATCCAGTCCAATAATTCTAGAACATCTATCATAGCCTCTTGTATCGTCTCGTATGGGCTATTTGAATAGTATCTCTTCCTTGCTATTATTATCATAGATTCTGGATAACATTGAATTACGAAGTTCTCATTCATTAATTGCTGATATGTATTTGAACCGTTATTACCGAAGTTTACATTTTTGAATTGCCATTCCTTTAATCTTATTAGATAATTTTTCCTTCTTCCCCACCAATCAGGTTTCTTCAATAACTTAACAACGTATGATATATTATGTAACTCAAAGATATTACTATCGTTTAGTAGTTTTGCACATTTACCTATCTGACCATGAACTATTTTCCATACTGGATTTATGTGTTCTACTAATTCCATATCTTTTAGTAAGTTTAATCTTTTATAGACGACACGTTGTTTTAAATCTGTTAGTTTTAGTATAGTCTTTACTCTTAATCCTTCTGGATTATTTGTTAATTCTCTGAGAATTTTTTTGTCGTTATCATTAAGATTGCACACCACTTTCATTGCACACTTCTCTCTGATTTTTTTGTATCAATACTTAACCATTTACTCTTTTTCATTAAGGTCTTAATTGATAGTTCTTTAAATATATTTATAACCACTTTAAAATGACAATATAGAAACAGTAAATTTGCTGTTGTAAGTAAATAGAAAGTTATTTAAATGGTGTTTGTCATTTAATAGTAATGAAAAATGGAGAGGGGAGATGCACGGGGATGTTGAGATAACCTGCGTCTGCCCCTTAGCCACTATTCCTTAAACATTACTCTATCCTTTTTTTACGGAAAAGTTTACCCTTGACGTAAATTCACTTTGTTTTCCTTCATTCCATTTCGAGATAGGTCTCAGGTATCCAACGCAGCGTGACCAAATTTCACAGCGAGTTCTTTCCTTTACCATTAACATAGTAAAATCATATTCTCTTTATATACTTTCTCTGTAATTATAAAGTGACAAACTAAAATAATGATTCTATTCTCTCAAATTCTGTAATTCTATCTAATGTTCCTAAGTCTTTATCTCTACGATATTCTGTTTCTGGTTTCTTCACTAATCTTTTAGCGTTCTTCTTGATTGATTTAATATCATAGTATTCGTTTCCATAAATCTTTTTAGTATCTAACTTCCTTTTCAGTTGAGTATAATCTATAACTGTATCTCCATTCTTTGTTTTAACCTTATACGTTCCTTTGTGCCTTCCTTTAACAACCTCATACCTATTGCTACCTAGCCTCTTATTGAGCTTCTTAGCCATCTCCACTGCATTCTTTCTTGGTTTACGAGTATATATATCATAATCCTTAGTTTGCTTTCTCAAGTAACCTGGCAGTTGGACATTTGTAGCCATAGCTCCATGAATAATTTGTCCCTTTTCTGCCTCTCTTAGAATTGTACCTCTGATTAATAAGTCTGGGTTCTTATCTAGAACTCCTGCTATATTCTTTAAATTCATAATCCTGCAATTAAATCTGATTCTATTTTAATTAGATTAACGCCAACAATATTCTTCAAACCTAAGTCAATCATATCTTTTGTTTTAGGTTTCTTCTTAGCCACTTTTAGATTTTCTTCTACTAAAGAAGCAGCATGAATTGTTGGAACTATTTGTAATAAACTTTTGTAGCTCATTTTTCTATTTTTATCCCCCTAGATTTAGCTATCTTCATTGCCAATGGTTTTATATCTTTTCTATTATATATTTTACCATAGAATTTCTTATATTCTTTTGGGACTTCATCTCCCAAGTAAGTTAGCTCTACGCTTTCTAATAGTTTCTTGAATGTTTTTGTTACTGGCATTTTGTTTTTACCTCTGAAAGGTGGGCTATAAAATTAAAGCCCAAAAATAAAAAAATTATTATTTATGTATTTACTTACCAAATGTTTCTAGTATTTTACTTTGAAGCACTGGAGATAAAGCAATAATTACAACTGCTAGTGCAAAGAATATTGTAATTAGATTAGCCATAGCTCTTCCACCACTATTTGCAATATACGTTGTTGGTTGTGCAGTACCTGAGACCTGCCAAGCCGAGACGTATGCTGTAGCAGCGTAATGTGGTAATATACTTACACTCAAAGCACCATTGTGTACTACATTATTTGTAACTGTATAATTACTAGCTCCTATTAGACCACCAGTTTCATTATATACTACGACTCCACTTAATGCACGATAGTCCGTAAAATATTGTGCAGTTCCATTAACAACTGTAGTTAGAGAAGTATTAGCTACTGCAACTGTATTAACACTTGTACCTACGCTCTGTGCTATTGCTTGAAATAAAACTACTCCTACTAAGATTGCAATAAATACTGTCAAGATTACACTAATACCTATCTGTCCGTTTTTGTTTTTCATTCTATATCTCCCCTCCTAAAAAATTCTCTATTGAGTTTCATGTAAATGTCCATTGTATTACATGTATTAATTGCTTTATAAATATCGATTACCATTACTATTCAAAGAACATATCTTGTTTTGCCTTGTTTAGTTCACCTTTAAAGAATCTATTTTCATCATGGAATATATTTTCTGGAGTTTTTTCTTTAATTGTTACTGTCGTTTTGGATTTTTTTAGAACCCTTCTTGATACTACTCTTGATTTAAGAACCTTTAATACTTTCTTTTTAAGTTCTGCTTTCTTTTTTTCTATGGCTTTAGCTCTATCTTCTATTGTTTTTGATTTACCCTCTATTGCTTTCGATTTACCAGAAAGATACTTTGTTTCTTCTTGAGAATATAATATATTTTTCTCTATTTCTGATATTTTTGGAACTCTTTTTTCCTTTTTAGCTTTCCACCCTTCATCTTTTATTTGTTGTTTTAAATCTATAATTGTTGCTTTAAATCTTATGGCTTCTCTTCTTATCTCCTCTGCTTCTTTCTTCATCCCTTCGGATTCTTTCCTTACCGTTTTTACGTTACTAAATATTGTATCTACCATTATCCAAAGAACATCCTATTTTTATTTATCTTACTTGTGTTTTTGTTTTCCATAAATATATTCTTCTCTTTTAGAATTGGTTTGTCGGTTTTTAGTATTGTCATCTTCTGCCCCATAATTGAATTTTCTGATTTCCACATTTCGCTACTTCTTTTTTTATGAATTTTACTTAATGCTTTCTTTATATCGTCCTCTCGTTTTTCTTTCATATAACTTTCTAGTTCTCTTTCGTTTGATGACTTACTTCTTTCCTCTATTAGTTTTTGAATTTTAACGTTTTCCTGAATTTGTCTGAACTTTGATTTAAACTCTTTTTTATTCTCTGATGATTTTTCTAATAGTCTTTTTAATAATCCCATAGAAATACATGTATTAATTAGTTTATAAATATCGACTATGATATCCCAGACCATACCGAACCTAACCCGACCTTACTGTATCATACCTTATATTACCACACCAAATCAAACCCCACCTTAAAGTTAAGGGTTTCACATAGAGTGAGTATGAATATAACCTTACCATACCTTACCTCACATCACCTCACCTGACCGCACATGACCTTACCAATCCTTACCGCATCTTACCAAGCCTCACCGTATTCTTCCCAATTAAGGGTTAAATATAAAATAAAAAAATAAATTAATATATGTTTGTGTATTTACTTTATCTCTTCAAAAGATGTAACTACAAATCTTCCGTACTCGGGTCTAAAATCTCCAACACCTTTGAACTTACCTGCGGATTCTAATATTTCTTTCAAAACAGTTTTATCTAAATCTACATCAATAACATCAATAGTAAATGTACATTCCCATTCCTTAAACTCAGGACGTGAACGCATAATTCTGGCTCTTGAAATAACAACAGGCATATTACTTATTGTATATTTTTGCGGTGTTAAAATAATTTCTTTTTCTTTAAAGAAAACTCCCGACTTAACATATTCCTTATATGACTTTCTGCCTGAAAAATTAAAATCTACCGCAGCTTTAATCATACAACCCTTGAAGTGCGTAGATGGAATATAAATTTGTCCATCTTCTGTTCTATAACAAACTTTTTCTGCTTCTTCTGCAGGAACATAAACTTTCTTTTTCTTTTTAGAAGTTGTGGCATCTGCCTCTACATACTTATGTAATAGAAGCGGTGCCGTACCCTTAACTGATACTTTAATCTCCATGTGAACCAACCTCCCTTATAGCAATAATAGTTTTAAGTTTTCGTATACATTCTTCCATTTTATTTTTTATTTCCTGTCCTCTAAATCTTATTATCTTCCAACCTCGATTTCTTAATGCCCAATTTCTTTTTCTGTCATGTGAGTTCCCAATTTTATGATAATGTTCTCCATCAACTTCAATGTCTATTTTTAATTCTGGAATTGCAAAATCTAAACAATAACCATATTTCCCACGAATAGGAAATTGCTCTACCACTTCAATATTGTTTGTGACTAAAGCATTAGACATCAGAATTTCAATATCAGTTCTGTGTCTCATTTTTCTTCTTACATGCAATAAGATGGGCTTGGTAGTTATACTCTAATTGATTATCATATAGAGATTCTATTACCTTCCCACAATAAGGACAAACCTTTTTTTTTATTTTCATAATAATAGTAGTGTAGGGTAGTATTTAAATGTCGATGTTCTATTTAAATTTAAATGTTGGAGTATATCACCTTTTAGTAATTTTATTCACCAGCAGACCTATTACTAATCCAGCTATTATTGAGAACACTGCGATAATTGGTGATGCTATAACTGTACCTGAAAACATTAAGATAAACATACCTAACATAAAGAACATAGCTACCATACTCATCCTAAAGTATGCAGACATTCCTGTTATTACTATTAAAGATATTGCTAGGAATATATCTGGATTTCCTGCGAACATACTAACTATAATAGTATTCAACTCTAGTGGTTCAACAAAGGCTGCCATTATCTACCAGCGAAGTAGTTTACGCAACTCCAGATAAACGCTACTCCTATACCTCCCATTATTATAGTTACTAAATTCGTTGCCCACACTTGTTCAAATCCTTTTATGTATAATATTATAGTCCAGAATGTTGCTATGAATACTCCTGCTGTTGATATTATTAATGGTAGAATTATTAAACTCACGTCATAGGTCTTGGCAAACAATCCAACTATTATAGCTCCTGCTGCAGCCAAGATTATTAATATCCCAATCCCTGCCCCAAACAGATATAGATAAGATGATGAATTTCCCATATCTGCGTTTGTTAATTGTGATGTCGCTGGATTTATATTTATCCCATAACTATTTGCTATCGTACTTAATCCTGTTGGTATTCCCATGAACTCTAAGAATACTATCATTACTATTATAACTACACAAAATTCTCCTAACTTCATGTTCTCACCTTGTTGAATATTGCTAATGATAAGATTAATGCTGATAAGAATGTTGGCAGATTTTCTATTCCTCTTATTGTTGGAATTAATCCTACTACTACATCGAAGAAGAATATTATCCCAAATATTAATGATGATATTGCTAAAGGACTAGCTGCTCCGAATTTGTAACTCATTATACCTACTGATATAAACAGTACTAAAAATACTATTAAATTTCTTCCGAAATTATCTAGTCCATATATTCCTGAATCTAGATATGTATTTAGGTCTGTAAAGAAATATGCTATACTCCATTGTGTATTAGCTGTGTTTTGAACTACCCAATATCTTGTCACATTTGTATAGTCATCATTTATTAACCAATAATAATCTAGATATATTATAGTTTGATTGTTTACATCATATATTTTTGTTAAGTCAGTTCCTTCTACTCCAGTATTTCCACCAGTAATTTTTGTTCCGTTACCTAATCTTAAATTGAAACCATAGTCTGACACATCCCAATAACTTGATGTCAAATTAAATCCAAACGTATAGCTTGTATCATTTAACAAATAAGTATTTGCTGGTACTATTGAATAAAGTATTCCCTGAACAGTATTATTCTCTACTGCAGATGCTCCACCCATTGTTATAGTATAGGAACTTTGTGTTGGCATAAAAGTTGTTTCGTAATCTGTGTATCCAGTTTTAGTAAATGCGAAGTCATGTGAAAAGTCTGGATTTAACCAGAAGGTTACCGTCCCCGCGTCTCCAGTAGTTCCAAATGCAACCGTTGTATCTGTTCCTCCTATCTCTCTATTGGCTGTAATATATACCCCACTTAATAATTGATTTACATTATTAGTTACTTGGATTGTTACATATAGTCCATCCGAACTATCTAATAAATATAATATTTGTGTTGTTAGTGTATTTGTATAATCTTGAACTATTGCATCCCAAGTTCTTTGTGGATAATCTGCATCTCTTTTATACTGAACGTATGGGTCTACATGAAATGTTCTATCTGGAGTTGCACAAAATCTATAATTATAATTATCTGTACTATTTATTAGACTATATGTTTTTTTTACTGTCCCACTTCCTAAGTAATATAAAAATGTGCTTGTTGGTAGACTTGCATTCATCGCTGATAAGTCTGCTTCATCTTTAAATGTTATATTTAAGAAGTCGTCTGTATAAGATACACTACATAAAGTGAATATTGTTGCTAAAACATTTTGATACGTTGTATAGTCTGATTCTATTGTAGCTCCTGCATAAGTGAAACTCCAATTTATTGTGTTGTTTGAAACTCCTGATGGAACGTCTATTACCCTAGACCATATACTTCCAGATTGAGTTGCCGTATAAGCTGTTCCATTATAATTTAAAGATGCTAATGTTAAACTTGAATTTACAGTTAGGTTAATTGTAAATGTTTCGCTTGCTGTTTCGTATGAAGATGAATTATGAGTTCTATTATTTTCTAAGATTTTATAACTCCAACTTGTGAATGTTGAGTTTTCATTTCCTGCTGTGTCATTTGCGTAAATAGTCATATTTGTATTGCCACTTTCTAAAGTAAATGTTATTGAATTTTTTATTCCAGTTAAACATCCATCTATAGTTATGTTTGTTCCATTGTAATCATACCAACAATAGTTCAAATTTGCATTATAAAAAGTAACATTTAATGTTTCTTCATTCCCAATATAATTATAATCAAAAACTCCAGTTGGTGTTTCAATATTTATCAATGGTAAAGATGTGTTTACATTAACTGTATAATTATTTATCCAAAATCCACAATCTCCATCTGAATCGCAACCTTGAACATTCCATAATATAGTATCTCCATCAATAAAAGTTCTATCCCATGTTGTTGTATTAGATGCACCAGTTAAAGAAGTTATATTCCTGATTCCCCAACTTCCAGTTTCATTAGTCCATAAACTCATATTTACTAAAGTCACACCACTAGTTACATTTGCTGTTGCATTAAAAGATACTAGAGTTGTTACAATAGTTTGTTTGTTTATTGGAGAGTTTAATGTAATATAAGAATTATCTGAAAGTAAAATATATGCTAATCCACTTCCTCCATTATATAATTGGAGAATGGTAATTTCATCTAATGTTATATTCCAAATTCCTATTTCATCATACCAAATATAAGTAGGTTTAGCATTTGTTGCTGGTCTTGGAAAATTAGTATATAATGCTGTTAAATCAAGAGTAGTTGCAGTTCTTGATTTTTTTAATGCTAATACTCCATTTACATAAATTCTCCAATTTCCATTTTCTCCTTGTAATGTTATCATATAATCTGTATTATCTGATAAAGATATATTTCCATAACCTAATAAACCATCACAACCACTATCACAATATAATCCTAGTGTTCCATTTGTTAGTATTCTTATATCTGGTCTATTTGTTGCAGTTGCTCCGTAAGAAGCAGATGTTTGAAATATAATGTCTCCACCAGAACCACTATTTTTAAAATTTGTCCAAAAATTTACTGTAAATGTTGTATTATAATTAGTTGTATGATTTATAATTCCCCAAGATGTAGAAGTGAAGTTTATAGCATTTGATATTATTCCACTTACTATTCCTGGTGTTCCTGTTAAAATCATATCATCCATTTTAGTAATGTTATTATATATTCCTGTTGATGTTCCATTTAAAGAATTCATAGTATAATAATCTTCTAAACCAGCGTCAATATTTGAACCCCACACAGCCCAACTATCTAATACTTTCCCTTGAGTTTTAATTTTCCAATCAACAGTTCTGCTTGACTTTTTTTGTCCCTCTAAAACTATTTCATAAGTTCCTGCTTTAACTTCTTCTCCTAGACTATATTTTTTCCCATTAACTATAAACTGATAACTTCTAATATTTTGTTCAACCCAAGAACCATCATCTTGTAATGTTTCAAAGATAACATCATCAATTAAAACACCGTCTTGATTAAGTTTTACTTGTATTGTCGATTTACAATCAACTCCACAGGTATCATCGTGTTGAGATAGATAACCTTCAAATAATGTTTTACCTAATCCAAATGTATTTTTAATTTCAATTGGTTTATACTTTTCTAATAATTGATTTCCTTGAACATGTTTACCATCAAAGGTTGTATCTCTTTCATTTGGTATAGGAAGAAAATTCATTGCAGAGACTGAACTAATCATAAACATTCCTATTAGACATATCATTAATAGTTTATATTTCAAAATACGTACCTCACAGTCACAGCCCCAATTCCTACAGATAAAATAATCCATATCCAGTAACTTACAACTATGTCCGATGCCAAGCAGAATAGCTTGTTGCCATCTTCAATATTATCTGCATCAGAACAATCCATATCTATTCTTGATTGCGTTACTTCCCCAGTTATAAAGTTTAAAGCTAAGAACCCAACTATGATTATTAGCAACGCTGACATAATTCCTAATCCTAAGCTTTGTCCTTTTTTGTTTACCATTTTACGAAAATATTACACGCCCCGTTATTATTGTTCCAGCAATAAAAATTAAGCCACCAAAAAAATAAAATAAACTAAAATCTGTAATTATACATGCAGCTTTTGTAAATGAACTTATACTTGCATTTCCACAATCCATGCCAATAGTATCAGATACTGTTTCGTTCATCGCTGAAGATATTATAGATTTACCAGCAGGTGCTAACGCTAGTGCCAATATAATTACCACCAACGCTAACATTATTGAGTATATCATAACGGATGCTTTTTTATTCATTTTTTATTCTCCTTAATAACATCATAGTTTCCTTTTAGTAATTTGTTCATTAATTTAGAAACAGATTCCTTATTATCCTTAGCTATTTTCTTTAATTTTACTTCATCTATTTCTTTGTCTAACCATATACTTTTTATTCCCATGATAAACCTAATAGGGTTTCCTTTATAAATATCGATTAGAACCCAAATGGATTAGACTTCTTTTTCTTTCCACTCTTTTTTCTGAAGAATTGTATTTCTGCTGTTTCTGCTTTTGCCTCTTTTTTTAATCTCTTTTCTTTTTTCTCTACTATTAAAAATTCTGATACTTTACTTTTTCTGAAGGAAGGTAGTCCAAGTAATCCTGTTTCAGTTGCTTTTACTTTTCCTTTACTTGTTTTCAAAAATCCTGACGCTCCCAAAGTTGAGGATAAAAACTTTTCTAATTTCTTTACAGTTACCTTCTTAGTTCCTTTACCTAACTTAACTTCTTTACCAAATCTAATTCCTACGGCTTCAAAAATTCCTGGTTGTTCTTTAACTTTCTTTAATAGTCTTTTAGATAGAGATGGTTCAGCGATTGGTGGTACTGGTAATATAATTGGCTCTTCTATAATTTGCTTTTGTCCTACTATCTGCTTTTGACCTATAAGTTGTTTTATTCCTATCAGTTGTTTCTGACCTATCAGTTGTTTCTGACCTATCAGTTGTTTCTGACCTATCAGTTGTTTCTGACCTATCAGTTGTTTCTGTCCTATCAGTTGTTTCTGTCCTATCAGTTGTTTCTGACCTATCAGTTGTTTCTGACCTATCAGTTGTTTCTGTCCTATTAATTGCTTTTGACCTATCAGTTGTTTCTGACCTATCAGTTGTTTCTGTCCTATTAATTGCTTTTGACCTATCAACTGTGTCTCTCCTATTAATTGTTTTTCACCTACTATTGTAATTGGTTGTAATTGCATTGTCTGTTGTAATTGTACTGATGGTTGTATTAGTGTTTCTGATTGTAGTTGCGTTGATGGTCTTATTAATATTTCAGACTGTAATTGTATTGAAGGTTGAGCTAGTGTTACTGATTGTAATTGTATTGATGGTTGTAGCTGTATTGCTGGTTGCGTTATTTGTTGTGGTTGAATAAAATTTTGTTGTACTAATCCTATCTCTTGAGGAGCTGATATTACTGGTTGTGTTTGTGTACCTAATCCTTTAACAAATGGAGCTTGTACTACTCCTAAATTAGGAGACGCACCTTGTGAAATTACTCTACCTGTAATTGTTCTTTCAACTGATGGTAATGGTACTCTGGATGCTATTGATTCTATAGTAGGTGTTCCTAATATTTGTGTCTGTCCTATTAGTTTAGTCTGCCCTATTAGTTGAGTCTGTCCTGGTAATCCTGTTGAACCAAGTGAACCAAAATAAGTATCAGACTTATATTGTGTTATTGATGAATATACTATTCTTTCTCCTGGTTGTACTGGTATTCCACCACCACCTAATAGACCATCATCTATAGGTGCTTTTGAGAATGTAAATCCTCCACCACCTGTTGTACCTCCACCTCCAACACCTTTTCCACTAATACTAGAACTTCTTCCTAATACAAACTCAGGTTCTCCAGGCTTTACTTTTATTATTGTTGTATCTAGTCCTGGTGTTTTCCCAGTTGCCCTTGCTCCTGGACGGGTTACATCTTTGAATATAATTCTAGATTTAACTAATTCTATATCTTTAGTTTGTAATATTGTTCTTTGTTCTACTGCTGCAACATTTCTTGTAATTCTTCTTCCTTCTGGAACTAGTTTCACTTTAGCAACCTTTACTCCTGGTTTTATTTTTAATAACTTTTCTGATTCTATTATAGCCCTTGCTTTCATTGTTTCTGGAGATAATATATTCTTAACTTGACCAGATGGTACAGGTCTGCCAACTCTTTCTGCAGCTAATCTCTGCCATGTTAATTGTTCAGCTTTTGGTAATTTCTTAATTCCACTAAGTGACATCGGTGTCGAACTTCCACTCACTCTACTTATTGTAGCGAATCTTTGACCAGTCTTTACTTCAGCAACCATAAATGGTTTAGTTCCTACTACTGGCTCTGGTGTAAATATAATATAATCTTTTGATGGTGTTACAGTTATCTTCGGTGGACTTCTTATAGATACCATTGGCTTACCACCTACCTGAGCTACTTTCTCTACCTTACTTCCAACAAAATCTAATATCTGTTTCCCCTTTGTTGTTTCAATTCTTATTCTAGCTGGTGCAGTTTGCCCTCTTATCTCGAACATAGATACTGTAGTTGGTTTCCCACCTACCTGTGCTACTGTTTGTACCTCTGTAGCTTTTGGTTTTCTTAATGGTAAAGTTTTTTCTAGTACTACTGGTTTTCTTAAATAGCTCACTGTCTTTGATAATATTACTGTTGCTCCTAATCCTGCTTCTACTACACCTAAAGCTCTTTCTTTTATTGTTCTATCTTTATCTAAAGCTGTCTTTGTTCCTTGTGTTATAAATCCTGGTGAAAATGCTAATGGAGCTGCTACAGTTGCTGCAATAGTTGTTCCAGCTCTAACTACTTTTCCAACTTTCTCTGGAGTTGCTGTAAATGTTTTTCCAGGGACTATACCTGTCTCTTTAATAAATCCTCTTGGTGCTTCTTGTGTAACTGTTCCAAATTGTGGAGTATAATATTTTACTTCTTTTGCCTTTGTGCTTCCTAAATATAGTTCATCTCCTATTACTTCTCTTGATACTTTCTCAGCTCCAATTCCAGCAAATGCACCAACTACAGATACGGCACGTATTGGAACTTGTGTAATTTCAAACCCAACTTCTTTAGCTGTTATTTTTTTGGTTACATCTTTTTCTTGTGAACCAACTGCAAATCTAAATAATTCTGTTGGGGTTCTTCCTGTTACTTCTTCTATTGCCCTTGATGGAAGGTCTAATGCTTTCCTAAAAATAGAACGCTTCTCTACTGGTTGTACCTGCCATGCTTCTTCTAACTTTATTTTTTGTATTTCTTCAAATGTTTTTTTTGTTGGTCCTAATTGTTTTCCTTTAAAAAATAAATCTTCAGAACCAATTATTACTCCTTCCTCTTGTAATGATTTAGAAATATAAGTTTCTCCTTCTATTATACTTGGTTCTTCTATCGTTACAATTTTCGTTTCCTTTGAAGCTATCTCCTTAGCTGTTGTTATCTTTCCAAAAGCATTCATCGTAGGAAACTTATCTGAATCAAATGATATACCTTGTTGTCTTGCTCTAGCTTGTGCAAGTTCTAATCTCTCTCTATTCTTTACAGTTGTCTTTATATCTCTAGCCGTTGTTATCTCACCAGTAGTAGTTAATCCAGGAGTTCTTTCTGCTTCTAAGATACCTGCTCTTCTTGCTCTAGCTTGTGCAAGTTCTAATCTGTCTCTACTACTTGCTGACCTGTCTTGTGATTGAATTGATTTTATATTAGCTACTTTTCTTAATGCTTCCTGTGTTCTAGTAGCTGCTAATCTTTCTGCTGCTATTCTTTTTTGTTCTGCTATTGCTGCTAATCTTTGTTGTTCTACTATTCTCTTTTGTTCTGCTGCTCTAATTTCTGCTTGTGATGGACCAGATGGACCAGATGGTGTATATGGACTATATGAACCTCCTCCACCAGATGAACCTCCGCCATTAGGAACAGGTAAACTTCTCACAATATCTCTCATTTCTTCTGCAGAATCAGCACCACCTAACATAACTGCTTGTTCAGGAGAAAGATTATCTCCTCCAATAGTCATAACTCCTTCGCTTTTAATACCCTCAGGGGTTTTTAAAAATCGTTTCCTGATTATCCTTCTTATTACTCCCATTAATTATTCCCTCCATATTCTACTGCTTGAGATGGTGATATATCTAAAGGTATTACTATTGCTGAAGATGGTAAAGTAATACCAGCTCCTCTAGCTTCTTCTTGCGTTACTGTGAACTCTCCAATCTCTTGTATTTCATTTACACTCCTTTTTGAAATTATTTCTCCTGTTTCAGTATCGTATTTAACAATCATAGCTCCACCATAACTTTCTACTTCATCTAAAACAGTTTGAAAATTTCCATTTAAATCTATTTGTGGTTTTTCTACTAATAAATTTGAAAACAAAAGATAAGAACCTACTGATACAATTAAAAATGTTGATAGAGCTAAACCAGTTAAAATTTTCATCTCAAAAAAAGTTCCTTTTATTTCTAATTCTTTTCAGCTTCGGTTCATTGAAAGCTGGTATACTATCACTACTTAATGTAACTGCACTAGCACTACTAAACGACATAACTGAGAAGTCTGAATCTTTCTCTGCTTCTAATAAATTTAACTTACAATTTAAATCATTCTTCTGTCTATCAATATCTTTCTTATATCTATTAATATCTTGACGATGTAATCTTTCTTGCATTCCACCACGCAACATTCTTTTATTTATAATTGGAACTTCTTTTAAATTTAATATTCTTAATCGCCTTTCTATTTCTTGTATCTTCATTCTTCAAATAATAGTTTCTTTAGTTTAGAATCAATTTGCATATCAAATAAATCTTTTTCTGTTATGCCTATTTTTTTAAGTTCGTTCTTCCTGATACAAGTATTAAGTTGTCCATTTTTCTTATTTTCTACTATTTTACTTAGAACGTCTTTTAATTTCATATAAATACATGTATTAATTGGTTTATAAATATCGATTACATAGCCCAGTCTAAATCTTTGTTCTTCTGTTCACTAGTATTATAACTTATTCCATATTTGTTACATAACATCTTAGAGAGCTTACCTAAATCACTCATCATTATAGTCCAGCTTTCTATCCTTGCTCCAGTAGCATCTTCGATTTTCATTTTAATTAGACCTTCTCCTGAGTTATATTTTAGTTTCTTAAATCCCATTAAGCTCCACCGCCAGTTAAGAATGCGTAACCGATTATTGCAACCAGTCCTAATCCTATTATCCATTTAAGCATTCCGCCCATTTGCTTCTTTGTATTAATTGATTCTGATAACATTTTAGCCATTAGTATTTTATATCCTTTAGTGTTTGAACCATCCTTCAATGATTTTTCATGTTGTTCTGATGGAGAATACGGTTTTATGCTCCAACTTGGAAGTATAATCATTGGATTATTTTTCCATTGTAAAACATAATTTGGTGTTCCTAATCTAGGTATTCCATCTTCTACAAATGTTTGTTCACTTATCTGTCTCTTCTGAAAATCAACATGCCCATTTTCATTTATCTTTACTATTGTAACATAATTTTTCTTCTTCTGAGATTTGCCTACTTTCTTTCCGAATGGTAATCTAAACTTTTTATTCTTCTTATCTGTTTCTTCTGGTTTTAACATTGCCTTTATTTCTTTTACTTCTTTACTTAGTCCCATTTTGTTTCCTCCTTTGTTCATTTAGATGTTTGTTAATCATTTGTCCGAGTCCCCACCTGATTCTTCAGTCGATTTCTTTCCGAACCATCCTTTATTTATTTTTTTACGTCTTGTAACATCTGCGACTTGTTTTGTTTGAGTTGTTGCTTGTTTTACTAAGAACCCATCTCTTGATAGACTTGTTGCTAATGTTTCTTCTGCTTCTTCACTAAACCAATCTTTGAAAATATTATTATCCATAACCAAATTACTTATTCTTCTAAGCTCTAAACTTCCACGAACATTGTGAGAAGGAATACCCAACTCATTCATATCTTTATCGTCTCTTAAGTTACCAACCTTTCTTGTATCTTCTGCAGTTGCTACATTAAATAGAAATGTATGAATTGATTGTTTATCTTCTGCTGATGGTGTATTGCCTTTCATTGCTGCGGCTATCTTTAAAATTGCTTCATCATCTGTCATCTCACCTTCACTCATCTTTTTCTCCTCCGAACATCTTATTCAAGAAGTAATATGATATTGAAACAGGAACTGATAAAATCGCAATCATGAATCCTAGCGTTACTACATAATTAGGGTTTGGAAATAAGTAATATGAATTAAGTAGTTCTCTAATAATGATTGATGAACCAACAATTATTGAAACATATAATCCAGTATATTTAACTAATCCTTCTATCCCAATAATTCTCCATATTAAATCTAACTTTGTTTTCTTTTTCTCTTCTATCATTTCATCCACCCTACCTTAATTGCTCTAAAAATCGATGCTAATAATCCTAATCCATAAAGAACATAAGAACTAACACTTAGACCTACCATACTAACCCAAAGGACTGCTAACATTATTGGTGTAAAGATTGTTATGGTAACATCTATCCCAGCTATTACTATTAGCGGTATTTTAATTATTTTTTTTGTTTTTTTGTTCATTCTATTTGTTGTGTTGTTGCTTCTCTTAAAGCTATTATTAAATCTGTTAATTTTTTATCTGATACTTTACAATATATCACTAACCCTAATGATATTAATATTATAACTACTAACAGATTGTTTAATAGATTGTCCTGCCACATTATCTAAGTAGTTTCAGTCTTAATTTATTTAATTCTATTGAACTGAATATTGTTACTAACGATGCAAGAAATATAAAAAATACTGAAAGTAATAGCATCATTCTACAGATATAAAAGAAAGCCTCTCTAAACATAGAAATATCTACTCCACCTATAATGGAAGTTACTATAAAAAATAATCCAGCATATAACATAAATTTAAATGGAATAAGTACTATGCTAAAAGTATTAACCTCATGTCTATCTATAATTTGTTCATAAGCATTCTTATCTACTATACTAAGTGAATCAAGTTTCTTCTTAGCTAATTCTACTTCTTTTTTATTTCTTTTCTTTCTCTCTAAATATAATTTTATGTATTCATTCATTTTATTTTTTGTACCCTATGTCCATCCCTCTGAATGTAGATAGGTTTGTATCCTACTTTACTTAAATCTTCTATTACATATTTTAATCTTTCCATTTCTGTTTTGTAAGTTTTTAATTTTTCTTTGAATCTTTTTATTGATTCTTCTTTCCAATCATCCCTATCTTTTAAATCTGGATGTTCTTTTATTGAACCAGCCTTATCAATCTTAATTGAATCTATTGGAACTAATGCTCCACCGAATTGACCAGTTCTGAAATAACAATTTGATGTACCTATTCTGACTTCTACTCTTTCAGAACCATACTCAAATATTACCCCAATCATTCTACTGACTTCTCTATCTTTTTAGTTATATTAAGTATCTCAACGATTGCTTGTTCTGTTGTAATAACTTGACCATCAGGTCTTTGAATTGCTATTGCTTCTCCAGTTGGAACAGTTACTAATTTGTATTCAGTTTCTGTTTTTGTTTTTTCTGCCATTTGTTTTCCTCCTCAATAAATTTACTTATCAGCTTTAGGTTATTAGTAATTAATACTAACTCCCCGTCTTTTATATCCGATTTCTTCGGTACTATTAAATACTTTATTCCATCTGTTCTTATCAAAACTTTTCTTATCTCCATCCCTCACCTCGCTTAAAAATCGTATTCTCATATTATAATATATGATAATAGGTTTATAAATGTCGATGTTACTCTGTTATGATTTCGTATGCTGAACGGATTGATATATAGGCTGCTAACATTAATACTATTATTCCTATCGCCCATGTATACACTGTATCTTTCATCCCACTTATACCATTGAACAATATATATAATCCTACAAAGTATAATCCAAATGAACCCAAGACTACTATTGGTGCATCATCTAAATAAAATCCTAGTCCTATTATTCCAAAGGACAAAGCAAATATTAGAATATAAAATCCTAGTGTCCCATTAAATCCTGATGGTGTTACCTCGAATGTTATGTCCTCACATGTTTCAGTTCCACCTTTGTCCCCACAAGTTGTGTATGAGTGTTCTCCTATTTGTGATGTAGCACAAAACTCATATACGTAATTGTTATCTGATTTTGTCATATTCTGATTCATAACGTCTAATGTTCCGTTTGAATATTTTATTGCTGTTAAATTAACGTAAGAACATGTTGGACAGTAATTGTATAAATCAATACAATTATGTTGTTTTACTATTCCAATATCTCCTACTGCACTTACTAAGCCAATCATAGAAAATCCTAATAGTAATATTAATGCTATATTTATTTTCATTTTAGTTTTGTATCCTTATTATTACTGTTAGAACATCTTTTAATTTCATATAAATACATGTATTAATTGGTTTATAAATATCGATTACAAAGCCCAGTCTAAATCTTTGTTCTTGTGCTCGTAGGTATTATAATATATTCCATTTTCTATTTAGTTTTAGATTTATTCCAGTACGGACTCTTGCATCTCGGACACACAATAGGTTTTTCTTTTTTTCTTGGTATCCATTCATGCTCACATCTTTCACATTTATACCCCTTTAGTTTCATCTCCATAGTATAGTATATTATTTGTAGTATATAAATATATATGTTCTGTAGTATAGAAAAATATAAGATAGTATATTATTATAAATCTATTATGATACAACAACTACAAAACTTTGAAAGACATTTAACCCTACAGAGTAGTCTGCAACCTATAACCATTAAAGCACATATCTATTGCATAATGAGAATCTTTAAAATAGTAAAAACAATTTATCCATCCGACGAGCAAATAGAAGATTATGTTTTAGAATTAAAACAAAGTTCTTATAGCTATAATCACATCTCAAATAATCTTGTGGCAATAGAATATTATACTGAATCCTGTGGAAGAATTTTAACATTCGCCAGACCTAAAAAACCAAAAAGATTAATTAAAGATTTTTTATCTGAAGCTGAAATAAGTAGAATAATTAGTTCCTGTAAAAACATTAGAGAGAAAGCTATTATTTCTTTACTTGCTTATTCAGGGATTCGTAATCGTGAATTATGTAATTTGAAAGTCAGTGATTTAGATTTTGGAGATAATTTGGTTAGAGTTATCAAAGGTAAGAATATGAAAGATAGAATTGTTAATATGGCTGGAGAATGCACTAAAATTCTTATTGAATATCTTTCTAAATTTCCAAGAGGTGAAGATGACTACTTGTTTACTACTTTAGTTCGTGGCAACCAATATCATCCAAATGATTTAAGAAAGC